>Ga0315902_10000009_pt1 | contig 313456 bp, 289 predicted proteins | sample LakEriMetagenome_9_FD_203523 | JGI IMG/M metagenome (GOLD analysis project Ga0315902, IMG submission 203523) | Freshwater fungal communities from buoy surface, Lake Erie, Ohio, United States - Buoy 12 MA117 | ecosystem: Environmental > Aquatic > Freshwater > Lake > Lake biofilm | place: USA... | reverse complement strand
GAATAATGTTCCTTTTAGTCCTACTTCTACAGTAACCTACACCGTTACTGGAACAGATGCAAATGGATGTATTAATTCAGATCAAGTTCAAGTAACTGTTAATCTACTTCCTTCAGTTTCAGCTGGAAATGATCAAGCGGTTTGTATAAATTCACCAGTGACAGTTTCGGGTTCGGGTGCAGCTATTTACACTTGGAACAACAACGCATTAGATGGCGTGTCTTTTATTATTTCTACAACAACAACATATACGGTAACTGGTACTGATGCAAATGGATGTACAAGTACGGATGTAATGACCATCATTGTTAACGGATTACCACTTATAAATGCTGGTCCTGACCAAACGATTTGTATAGGTGCTGGTGTTATTCTTTCAGGATCAGGAGCTGTGAATTATGTATGGAATAACAGTGTTTCAGATGGTGTCTCATTTAATCCAACATTGACGAACACCTATACTGTAACAGGAACAGATGTAAATGGATGTGTTAGTTCAGATCAAGTTTTAGTAACTGTGAACACATTGCCTACTGTAAATGCAGGTGTTGATCAAGTAATTTGTGCCGGTGAGTCGGTAACTCTTTCTGGAAGTGGCGCAAATACGTATACGTGGGATAATGCTGTTTCAAATAATGTTCCTTTCAGTCCTAACTCTTCAACGACATATACCGTTACTGGTACAGATGCAAATGGATGTGTAAATACAGATCAAGTTCAAGTAACTGTTAATTTGTTACCTACGGTTAATGCAGGGAATGATCAAGCTGTTTGTTTAGGAGCAAGCGTTACATTGACTGGTGCTGGAGCTGTGACGTACTCATGGGATAATGGTGTACAGAATGACATTTCCTTTTCGCCATTGGTGGGTACTGTGAATTATACAGTTACAGGTACATCAAATTTTGGATGCACGAATACGGATCAAGTAAGTGTAACTGTCAATCCTCTACCAGCGGTTGTTGCCGGATTGGATGATGCTATATGTATAGGGGAATCATCAACATTATCTGGTAGTGGAGCATCTACCTATACTTGGAATAATGGCGTGGTCGATGGTGTAGTATTTTCTCCATCGTCAACATTGACATACACGGTAACTGGAACCTCTTCAGCTGGTTGCACGAATTCAGATCAGGTTATTGTTACGGTGAATCCTTTACCAACTGTTTTTGCAGGTAATGATATTTCCGTTTGTGATGGAGTTGTAGTTACGCTGACTGGTTCAGGCGCAGCAACTTATGCTTGGGATAATGGCGTAACGAATGGATCGGCTTTTAATTCACCTTTTGGAACAACAATTTATACTGTAACAGGAACAAGTGCAGCAGGATGTGTGAATACCGATCAAGTAAATGTTACTGTATATACTGCACCATTGGTGGCCTTCGATGCTGATACAACGATTGGCTGTGTCCCATTGTTAGTCAATTTCACGAATACAACACCAGGTTCTTCCAATTGCATATGGACTTTAAGCGATGGAACAGTATTGTTAGGCTGTGGATCTGTTTCTAATGTATTTGACCAAGTTGGATGTTATGACGTTACATTAACTGTTACAGACGTTAATGGTTGTTCAAATTCAATGAGTTCTACAGATTATATTTGTGTAGAAGCTCCTCCTGTCGCATCATTTACTCCTTCAGCGACAGAGTTAGTTAATTATTACACTGAGGTGACATTTTTAAATTCTTCCTATGGTGCCAGTAGCTATAATTGGACGTTTGGTGAATCTTCCTATTCAATCGAAGAGAATCCAGTATATGTGTTCCCAGAAGATGAAGGGGAGTATGTCGTTACTTTGGTAGCATCTTCACCGTTAGGTTGCTCTGATGTTGCAACAGCAACAATCACTGTGAAAGAAGAACTTGTTTTCTATGTTCCAAATACCTTTACTCCAGATAATGATGATTATAATGAAGTGTTCAAGCCAGTTTTTTATTCTGGATTTGACCCATATGATTTTACCTTATTGATTTTTAATAGATGGGGAGAAATTGTTTTTGAATCACGCAATCCTGAAATTGGATGGGATGGCAGCTATGGTTCTAATAATGAGATAGAGATGGTTCAGGATGGCACTTATACATGGCTAATTCGATATAGAATTACAGAAACAAAAGGTTATAGAAAAGCGACAGGTCACGTAAATTTGATTCGATAAGCTTAAATTGATTCAACAAAAAAGGTGAGGTTAGCCTCACCTTTTTTGTTTAGATACCTCTTCGTTTTTTTTCCTTCATGATGAGTGACAACTCTCTGCTTGTCTGTCCTGCAACGGATGTGTTTTCATCCGCTCGGCGAAGTAAATAAGGCATCACTTCTTTCACAGGGCCATACGGGACATATTTTGCAACATTGTATCCGGCATGTGTTAGATTGTAAGAAATATGATCGCTCATACCTAATAATTGGGCGAAATAAATACGCTTGTCAGATTTTTCAATATTGTTTTTCTTTACCAATTCAGTCAACAAAAGTGAGCTCTTTTCATTGTGTGAACCTGCGCAAACAGAGACTACATCAATATTATTTACTACTAACTCAAGTGCTTTATCAAAATCATTGTCTGATGCTATTTTGTCAGGTTGAATAGGAGATGGGTAACCTTTTTCTTTTGCTCGAGCTCGTTCTTTTTCCATGTATGCACCGCGCACCAATTTTACACCATAATGGTATCCATCTTTACGAGCTACATCAATAGCATTGGATAAAAATGAGAGGCGATCATGTCTATAAAGTTGAACAGTATTAAAAATAATAGCATTTTCCCGGTTATAGGTTTGCATCATCTGATGTGTAATTCGATCGATAGTGTCTTGAATCCAAGTTTCTTCGGCATCAATAAAAACAGGAATCTGGTTTTCAAATGCAGCCAAACAAATTTTGTTGATTCGTGCTACAATAGAGTCATATTCTGACCTTTCCTTTTCAGTCAGATTATCAATGCTTTCATTTGCCTTCTCGAGAATAGAAAAACGCGAAATACCAGTTATCTTAAAAACAGCAAATGGAATATTCTTACTCTTGCTTGCTGTTTCAATAGTAGATATTATCTCTTTTACAGTTGCATCAAAATCTTCTTCTGACGTTTTTCCTTCAACGGAATAATCAAGTATTGTCCCAATACCGTATTGCCCGAGCAAGTCGATCGTAGATTTACAATCTGCAATCGTCTCTCCACCGCAAAATTGAGCAAATATTGTTTTCTTAATCAATCCTTTTATTGGCAATCTTAAATTCAATGCTGCAGTGGTTGCAACTTTTCCTAACTTAACCATAGATGGATTTCCAATAATTTTAAAAAGCAAATAAGCCCTTTTCAAAGATTTATTGGATTTGCTCTTGAAAGCAATTTCGGTATTGTCAAATGAAATCATGGTATAAATTTAATGGCTTTTGTCACATTTTAGTCAACTGTGAATAGGCTTTATTTACTTTTGTATAATGTCAGTAACAACTTTTTCAAAAAACGATAACGTATATCCATTAATTGAATTTGGATCGATAACAGCATCATCATTTGAGAAAATGCTCGTTTCCAGGTATTCTCAATCAAAAATCGTGATTATGGTTGATGAAAACACACACGATTATTGTCTAGAATATCTAATTACAAGTTTTGATGTATTGAAACAGGCAGAGGTTATGCTTTTGCCTGCTGGAGAGGAAAATAAAGTGATGGAGGTTTGTTTTCAGGTTTGGGAGGCCATGTCCGAATATCAAATTGGAAGAAAAGATTTGGTAATCAATTTGGGAGGTGGAGTTGTCACAGATATGGGTGGATTCATAGCTTCAGTCTTTAAAAGGGGAGTTGAATTTATTAACATACCTACGAGTCTTTTAGGAATGGTTGATGCTTCAGTAGGTGGAAAAACGGGTATAGACCTTGGTGCTTATAAAAACCAAATAGGGACAATAACTCAACCAATTGCTGTGTTAATTGATCCAGGGTTTTTATCCACTTTGCCTGAAGAGGAATTGCTGAATGGCTATGCCGAAATGTTGAAGCATACTTTAATAACTGATAGAGATAAGTTTATTCAACTTAGTAATCTGGAAGGTATTGAAGATTTGATTAATGTAGAACTGATTAAACAATCAGTAACGATCAAAAATGATATTGTTTTAAGTGATCCTTTTGAAAAAGGAATTCGTAAAGTATTGAATTTTGGTCATACAATTGGACATGCTATAGAAGGTTATTTACTTCCAATTGAACCAGTTCCTCATGGATTAGCAGTTGCTGCAGGAATGTTGATTGAATCATTTATAGGTTCTGAAAGAGGAATCTTATCGAAGGATGAATTCATTTTGATCGAAGAGGTACTGATTTCTCGTTTTCCAAAAATTGAAATTGATAAAAGTGCATTAAAAGAAATAATTCAATTGTGTTTGCAGGACAAGAAGAATGAAGCAAACAAAATAAGTTGTACTTTATTGAACGGAATAGGTAAACCTTTGTTTGATCAATTTTTAACAATTGAAGAAATTGAAAAAGGTTTGAGTTATTACATTGAACTATAAATTACACACTATGCTCCTTACAATTCTATTGCTCATTTTTACTGTCGTTATTCTTCCAGTTGTGACGTTTTATTTTGGCACTCCTCTAACTACTTTGCAATTACAGGTCCTAATGAATACTATTTATATTGTAATTGGAGTAGTGGCTTATTGCTTTATAGTTGGTGAAATATCTGGTAATAATTCACAGGTGGATAAATTGTGGAGTATTGTTCCGATAGTTTATGTCTGGTTTATGACTGTGCAAGGAGATATGAATGACAGGATGGTTTTAATGGCATGCTTGGCGACATTATGGGGGATTCGATTGACATACAATTTTGCTAGACGTGGTGCTTATTCTTGGAAATTTTGGTCTGGTGAAGAAGATTATCGTTGGGAAGAATTACGCAAACGACCGGGTTTTAATAATCGATTCGTGTGGATGATCTTTGATCTATTCTTTATCTGTGCATATCAAAACACGCTTATTTTCTTATTTACATTGCCAATTCTTTCTGGTTTAGCAGACAATGCAAGTCCATTAGGTATTTATGATTATTTGTTAGCTACAATTTTTGTTGTTTTGGTGATCACTGAATTTATTGCAGACCAGCAGCAATTTGACTTTCAAATGGAAAAACACAGAAGGATAAACAATAATCTCCCTTTAGAAGAGTATGGAAATGGATTTGTAACAAAGGGATTGTGGTCCTATGTGCGTCATCCAAACTATGCCTGTGAGCAATCTATTTGGATCGTTTTTTATTTATTTAGTGTTGTTTCAACTGGAGAATGGATCAATTGGTCAGTTGCTGGAGCAGTGTTGCTTGTTATTTTATTTAAAGGAAGTTCGGATTTTTCTGAAGAGATTTCTTCAAAAAAATATGCAGCTTACAAAGATTATCAATCGAGCGTTCCACGATTTGTTCCTTTTACAAAATTTAAGAAATAACGATTATTCGTTTTTTAGCTGATTTAGCTTCAATTTAATCTCCTCTAACTTCGTTATCAATTCCTGATTGGTATTTTGTTGAGTTGCGATTTCTGTCGTTTTTGATTTGTCTTTTAACGCCTTTTTAGCACCTTCAAGTGTGAATCCTTTTTGTTTTACAAGGCTATATATTTTGTTGAAGGTTTCAATGTCTTTTGTTGTAAAGACACGATTTCCTTTTGTGTTCTTTTTTGGCTGAATAATATTGAATTCTTTTTCCCAAAATCTGATCAATGACGTGTTCACATCAAACATATCAGCAACTTCACCAATGCTGTAGTATAGTTTTGTCAACTTTTTAATGTCGATCGGATCCACTTTTTAAGCCTTTATTTGAAACCGAAATTAGTTATATTTTTGCAACTGCAATGCGGAGCTATCCATTCATATTAAAATATTTGCTTATACTTTGGTGCTTTTTTTCTTTAAGTTCAAGGGCGCAAGCAGTTAGTAAACAGGATACTGTTGCTTTAATAGGCGTAAACAAAATACCTCAAGATACTCTTTCTAAGAAGAATAGTCAGCAAGTTGATGAATTGATTTCATTTGCTAAAAAATTTCTAGGCACTCCTTATCGATACGCAGGAACCACACCTTCTGGCTTTGATTGTTCAGGTTTTATTTCATATATATTTGGGAATTTCGGATTGAGTTTGGTGCATTCTAGTTACGGAATGGCTGAACTTGGTCGAACAGTTAAATTATCTGAAATACGGCCGGGAGATTTAATGTTTTTTAAAGGCAGTGATCCTAATTCCACACGCGTTGGTCATGTAGCTATGGTTATTGAGGTGACGCCGGACGCAATTAAATTTATTCACTCTTCTACTTCGCGTGGTGTGACAATCGAAAATTTCAAAACAAGTAAATATTTTATCCCTAGATTTATAAAGGCAAAACGCTTAGATTACGGAGAAGAATAGTTTTTATGGAGAAATTAACGATGAACGGGAGAAGACAATGGCTCTTTGTATTTTTAGCCGGATTATTTGTTACCAATGCAATCACTGCAGAATTGATTAGCAATAAATTAATCGAGATTCCAATTTCTTTTTCTATCGGCAGCCAACAATTTGGACCTTTCGTTACAATAGTTGGAGTTATACCCTGGCCAGTAGTATTCATATTGACTGATTTGTTGAATGAGTTTTATGGGGAGAAGGCTGTTCGCAGAATATCATGGATTACGGCTATTTTGATAGCATATTGTTTTATCATTGTTTCAATTGCCTTACAATTACCTGCAAAAGAAATTCCAGGCTCTACCTTGGCAACAAATGCCGAATTTGGAAAAGTTTTTGGGCAAGCACAGGCAGTAATTATAGGAAGTATAGCGGCCTTTTTATTGTCTCAAATTATGGATGCAACCTTGTTCCATTGGATTAAAAGAAAAACCGGGAATAGATATATTTGGCTCAGAAGTACGGGAAGTACTGTTGTATCACAAATGGTAGATACAGTCGTTGTTTTGTATATAGGATTTGTTTTAACGGGTGCTATTACAATGAACGACTTTTTCAAAATTGCACCAACCAACTATTTGTTAAAATTGGGAGTAGCAATCTTGTTGACTCCATTCATTTACCTCGGACATTATTTGGTGAGAAAATACCTTAAGGAGGATGTTCAAGTAAGTGACTGACGTTTTTTAAGGTGCCAAAAAAGATAAAAAACACATACTAAAGCCATAAGTGCCCCAAGCAAAAATCCTGCAAGAATAGTTGATTTAGTGCTGTCATAGATCAAAAGTGTTGAAAGAGACCCGGTCATAATTCCTAGTTCCAAAGCGATGAACATTGTACCTGAACCAACACCTCTGCGATCCACATGTGAAAGATCTGCTGTCCATGCGAATAAAGTTGGACTTGATATTCCAGTTGCAATTCCAAATACAATTGAAGCTGCTACATACGTGTAGATGTCTTTTGCTAAACCAATCATTATCATGCTAATAAAAAGTACGCTCATTCCAATTAATAAGGTCTTTCTGCGTCCAATTCGATCTGAAACCGAGCTTGTAAAAAGTCGAATTAAAATGGTGGAAATAACATACGTTCCAAAGAAAAAACCTTTGTTTTGAATGCCGAGGTATTCAGACATATCAGGTGTTAAAACAAAAATAATCCCAGAACAAATAGCGGAAAGAAACATCACAACTGCAGCAGGAAGAACCGAGGGTTCAAAAACATCTTTCCAGGAAACTTTTAATAATGAAAAATTGAATTTTATTGGATTCTGAAGTGTCTCTGTCACAGAAAAAAGTAAAATACTTGAAAGTGCTGCGGTGCCTGCTGAAATCATAAACAAACTTGATATCCCAATTTCCTGATAGATAAAACTGCCCAATGATTGTCCGACTCCAATGCCTAGTGAAATAAATGTGCCCCAAATTCCCATTCCTGCGCCTCGTTTGTGTTCTGGTAAAATGTCAGTGATTAAAGCAGTGGCGCCTGTTGGAGTGAATCCTGCACTAAATCCATGCATGAAACGAAGTGTAAGAAAAAACCAAACTGAAAATGAAAGTGGGTAGAGAGTTGAAATAATAAAGCAAACCAAAATACCAATTATCATTACTTTTTTGCGACCAATATAATCCGATAGTTTGCCTGAAAATGGTCTCGAAATTCCTGCTGAAATAGTGAAGAGGGAGATGATCAAACCTTTTTGGGAGCTTCCTCCCAAGTTGGTTAAAAACTGATTTAATTCGGGAAGAATAAGATTAAAACTCGTCATGAAAAGGAACATGGAAGCACACATGAACCAGAAATTCTTGGAATAACCCTTTGACATGGAACAAAAGTAACGTTAAACAATGGGATTATGGTGAGTAAGTTTAAAACATCTTTTGTGTATTGTTGTTTTATCTTTGTTAAAAATTGAAAGATGATTAAGGAAGCTACACTTGGTGCAGGTTGTTTTTGGTGCATTGAAGCGTGTTACAAAGAAATGATTGGCGTAATTGATGTTTATCCTGGTTATTGTGGGGGACAAACACTGAATCCTACTTACAAACAAATTTGTGAAGGGAATACCGGACATGCTGAAGTGGCGCGGGTTATTTATGATGATACACAAATTTCGTTTGAACAAATATTGGAAGTCTTTTGGTTTGTTCATGATCCAACACAACTAAATAGACAAGGACATGATATAGGAACACAATATAGATCTGTCATTTTTTATCATGATGATGAGCAGAAAAACCAAGCGGATTATTTCAAGCAGAAATTAACAGATGAGAAAGTGTGGGACAAACCGATTGTAACAGAAATTATGAAATTAAATAATTTTTACAGAGCGGAAGAATACCATCACAATTACTTCGAATTGAATCCTGAAAACATGTATTGTCAGTCTGTTGTACGTCCTAAAGTGGAAAAATTTAAAAAGGTGTTTGCAGCGAAGCTGAAATAAAAAAGGTCCGCAATTGCGAACCTTTTAATTGAAATTTTACTTATATTTTATAATTCATCTTCAGGTTTTTCTTCCTGCTTTGAATCCTTAAGTTCTTTTTCAATTTTACGTTTTTCCTGAACTTTCTCTTTTCTAATGTCCTGCTGCTGTTTGAACTTTTCAAACTGTTCTACCGTTAAGATTGTCTTCAACACTTCATTTCGACCTTGCATATTTCCTTTAATTGCTTCCTTCTTCTGTTCAGGAGACATATTTACATTGTTTCTAATAGCCTCATTTTTTCTTGCAATGCCCAAATTTAATTCTGTTAGCTTAGCTTGTTGTTCAGGAGTTAAAGACAATTGTTTAGTCATTCTTTCCGTGTGCAACTTCGCTCTTTCTTCGGGAGATCGTTTCGTTTGTTCCTGAGCGTTTAATGATTGTGCAGTAAATACCAATGCTGCAGCAATGAATAAGGATTTTAAAAGTTTCATACTATTGTTTTTTATGTGAACGTTCTTGAATCAATAAATATTGTGCCAAATTAATGAATAATAGGAAAGTTTATTTAGTGTTTGAAATTAATCATTGACTGTAAATTCATCTTTATTTCCTTTACCTATTAAAATAATGAACAGTGTCAAATCATAAAATAGATGTGCAAAAATACTAAACCATAGTCCCCACAAAACGAAGCCATAACCAATCACCAAAATGAAAGGTAAAACTAAAAGTCCATAAAATGAAACTGTTGGTTGTTTAATGCTGAAATAACCATGAATTGCAACGAAAAAAATAGATGTAATGGTAACGCCTAGGTAAGGTTGAATACCCGACCGAAAGAGAAGTTCCTCCCCAATTCCAGCGCAAATTGACAAGAATAAAGCATCAAGGTAGGATAAATTCATTTCGCGAATCATTTTCTCTACTTTGAGAGGGATTTTCTGGAAGAAAGCAGTGTTTGTGACTTTATCTATGATAAAGGCAAATAAAATCCCAATAAGAGTTCCACTGATAATTGAATTCATAGAAAACTTATCAAGTTGAAGGAAATCACTTAGCGATTGTTTTTCATAAAAATGCCACCATAAATAGGCGGGAAGTGGAAAAATGAACAAGGTAACCAAACCTAACAGGCGTATTTTGTTTTTAGTCAAAATGAATTAGTTCTTAGCCTCGAAAAGTTCCGATAGGTAATTCTCTGCAAAACGACATTCTTTATTGAATGCATTTAATATCAGGGCATATGCGGTAGTAAATAGAATGACCATTATCATTCCTGAAAAATTATTGCTTTTTGCAGGATTTGTGAAGAGAGTCTGAAATATTAAGAACAACAGATATAAAGAAAAACTCACCAAAAGAAATAAACTAATTAGTGACAATTTCATCGTAAGTGCAATTCTAGAATGATTCTCAACTGTTGAAATTTCACCCTTTACAATAGGAATAAAGGAATTTTTTCGGTTTATAACGTGGTATATTTCGAATGAATTTTCAAAGATTTTTCCTTTGAATGGACGTGATGCATTTGAAATATTAAAAATGCCCTCTGAAGAATCAATTCTGCTAGAAAGACGTTGTTGTATTTCCTCTGTTGAAAGTTTAGAATTAATTGCTATTCTGTTGGCAGGATAGAGGTTCATCAAAATCTCAAATGTTTCACGGTGTTGCCGTTGTTTATTAATTGTTTCAATGATTCAATGCCAATTTTAAGATGGTTGTCAACGAATTGAGTAGTCACTGCGCTGTCACTTTTTTCGGTTTTTACACCTTCAGGAACCATTGGCTGGTCGGAGACAAGTAGTAATGCTCCGGTAGGAATTTTATTTGCAAATCCAACGGTAAAAATGGTAGCCGTCTCCATATCGATAGCCATCGCTCTGATACGTTGGAGGTAAGTTTTAAATTCTTCATCATGTTCCCACACGCGACGATTGGTAGTATAGACGGTACCTGACCAATAATCCCTATCAAAATCACGAATAGTTGTTGAAATCGCCTTTTGTAATGAGAAAGCAGGCAATGCTGGAACTTCAGCAGGAAAATAATCATTGCTTGTTCCTTCACCGCGAATTGCTGCAATTGGAAGGATTAGATCTCCGACTTCATTTTTTCTTTTTAGACCACCGCATTTTCCGAGGAATAAAACAGCTTTTGGTTGAATGGCAGAAAGTAGATCCATGCATGTAGCAGCGGAGGCACTCCCCATTCCAAAGTTGATGATAGTAATGCCATTTGCAGTTGAACATTGCATTGGTCTGCCTTTTCCAACAATCTCAACACCATTCATTTCTGCAAATTTCTCGACATAATTGTGGAAGTTGCAAAGTAAAATATAGTCTCCAAAATTGTGTAACTCTTCACCGGTATAGCGAGGGAGCCAATTATCTACGATCTCTTTTTTTGTCTTCATTTTGAAACGACATTTTTCTGAATAAATAGATGTCTATCGGCCACCAAAAATGGAACTTCCAACGCGCACCATTGTGCTTCCTTCTTCAATGGCAAGTGCATAATCACCACTCATACCCATCGAAATCTCCTTGAAATTTTGATTTTTAGAAAAATAATTTTCTTGAAGGCGCTTGAATATTGAATTAAGCTCTTGAAATTCTCTTTTAATTAAAGATACATCGTCTGAAAACGAAGCCATTCCCATGACACCAACGATATTAATATTCTTTAAGTCTTTAAAATCTTGACAAGAAATCAAAGCTTCAGCTTCCATCAAAGAAAGTCCGAATTTTGTTTCTTCTTGAGCAATATGAAATTGAAGTAAACAATCAATTATTCGATTGTTCTTTTTTGCCTGCTTGTCAATTTCCTTTAACAATTTTAAACTATCAACGGAATGAACCAAATGGACAAAAGGTGCGATATACTTTACTTTATTCGTTTGTAAATGCCCAATCAAATGCCACTGGATATCTTTTGGTAATTGCTCGTGTTTCTCGAACATTTCCTGTACTTTATTTTCTCCAAAATGTCGTTGCCCTGATTTGTAAGCTTCTTCTAAGTCACTTATTGGTTTTGTTTTTGAAACAGCGATCAAGGTGACGTGCTCTGGAATTTCTTTACGAATTTCCGCAAGTTTTTCCTTTATCATTCGTTGATGTTGTAAATGGTTAATCCGCTGCGCAATTTAGGCTCAACCCATGTGGATTTTGGTGGCATAATCATTTGATGATCAGCTACTTTTTTCACTTGATCCATCGATGCAGGGTACAGTACGAATCCAACACTGAATTTACCTTTTTTTATTCTTTCTTCGAAAGATTCAATGCTTTCAGCACCACTTACAAATTCGATGTTTTCATCCGTTTTTAGATCTTGAATTCCCAAAATCGGATATAACACAGATTGAGTTAGAATTTCAGCATCTAAGCACTTAACTGGATGGGATTCATCTATAATATGTGGTTTGCAGTTCAACTCATACCATTTTCCTTCAAGACACATCGTCATTTGATGTTCATGGTTTGGTTTAGTTGATTTTTCCAATGCTTTTATATCAAATGATTCAGAAAGTAAGTTTAAAAATTCTGAAAAGGAAAGTTTATTTAGGTTCTTAACTAGCCTATTGAATTCTAGTATTTTAAGTTTGTTTTCATCAATGAAAAATGCAAGGAAATAGTCTTCGTTTGGAAAATGAATTTCTCCATTATTGTTTCTGTGTCTTTTTAGTCCTGCAGAAGAAGCTGAGCGATGATGACCATCTGCAATATATGTCGCAGGTAATTTTTCAAAGGCTTTAATTATCGCATTCGAATCTATTAAGTTTAGAACCCACAATTCATGAGTAATGCGATCTGTGGTTGTAAACTCATACTCGGGCCGCTCTGAAATGTATTTTTCCAATAAAAGGTCTATTTCCTTTTCATGAGGATAGGATAGGAGCACTGGCTCTGCATTGTAACCAACAATATCAAGGTAATTAGTAAACATTGCTTCTCTGGAAGTCAAAGTTGCCTCGTGTTTTTTAATCAAGTCTTGCTCATATTCGTCAACACTTGCACCTGCTATCACACCCGTGAATGCATGACCATCTTTCGTTTGTCTGTATACGTAGATGTGAGCGTCACGATCTTTAATTAGGATTCCCTGATCGATAAATTCCTTGTATTTATCTTTCACTAAGCCAAATCGTTCTATAGAATTTGGTTTTGTTTTTACTGTCTTATCAAATTCGGGATTAATAATCCTTAAAAAGGTATATGGATTGTCCTCCAATTTTGCTTTCAAAACATTTTTCTTGTAAGAATAATAAGGTCTAGTTGCAACGAGGTGCACCTTATCGCGAACAGGTCGCAAAGCTTTGAATGCAGAAATTTTTGTCATTTATCCTTAAAAACTAGGCATTTGCAAATTGACCAATGATCAACGATGCTAATTCTTCACCAATTCGATCTTGAGCTTCCATAGTTGCCGCACCGATGTGTGGTGTACACGCAATATTTGAATGATTTAATAAATCTTTTCTTGGATTAGGCTCATTTTCAAAAACATCGAGTGCAACTCCAGCAACTTGTCCATTTTCGAGAGCAACCAACAAATCATCTTCATTTATAACGCCACCTCTGGATGCATTTACTAATCGAGCACCTTTTTTCATCAAGCCAAATTCCTTTGCTGTGATCACTGCACTTCCATCCGCCTGTTTCGGGACATGTAAAGAGATATAATCCATTTTTCCAATAACCTCATGAAGCGATTGGCTTGGAGTAATACTTACACTTGCTTCTTGGCTTGTTCCAATTGGAACTTTCACTAAAACTGGATTTGTTTGCAGGTCAACTGCGATAACGTCCATGCCTGCACCTAAAGCATAGGATGCTAGACTCTGACCAATACGACCAAAACCAACGATACCAATCGTTTTTCCGCGCAATTCGACACCTTTAGCATATTTCTTCTTTAGAGCAGAAAAATCGCCACTTTCCATGTTCTTATATGAATCGTTCAATGAACGAGAAATAGCGAATAGGTGACCCATTACTAATTCTGCTACAGATTGAGATGATGAAGCGGGAGTATTGATGACCGTAATTCCTTTTTCTCGAGCATAAGCAACATCAATATTGTCCATGCCAACACCACCGCGGCCGATAAGTTTTATTCCAGGACAAGCATCAATTACTTCTTTGCGAACAGTTGTAGCGCTTCGAACAAGCACCATTTCAATTCCTTGTTCGTTCACTTCTTTTGCTAAATCTTCTTGAGCAACTTTTTCTGTTATAACAGTAAAGCCAGCTTTCTCTAAAAGTGATTTTCCTAATTCGGAAATTCCGTCGTTTGCTAAAATCTTCATTTTTATAAGTATTAAAACGAATTACTTATCCGTTCTTTTTAGTGAATTCGTTCATTACATCTACCAAGACTTGCACACTTTCAAGTGGAAGAGCATTGTACATAGAGGCTCTGTATCCACCCGTTGATCGGTGGCCAGGTAAGCCTACGATGCCCGCTTCTTTCCACATTTTATCAAATGCCTCCTGATGATTTTCATCTAACAATGTGAAAGTCACGTTCATTTTGGAACGGTCTTCCATTGCAACTGTTCCATTGAATAAAGGATTGCTATCTATTTCTTCATATAGCATAGCTGCTTTGGCGTTGTTTTTTGCCTCCATCGCTTTCACACCGCCGTTAGCAAGCAGATCGCGGAGGTTAAGCATTGCCACATAAACCGAAAATACTGGTGGTGTATTGAGCATTGATTCCTTTTCTACATGTTGCTTAAGATCAAGATATGTAGGCATAAAAGGAGAAGTAGATTTTCCTAAAACATCATCTTTAACGATGTAAAGTGTTGCGCCAGCAGGACCAAGATTTTTCTGAGCTCCAGCATAGATTAGATCAAAGTCAGCGACATTAATTTCTTTAGAAAATATATCAGAAGACATATCACAAATTAATGGCAAGTCTGTCTTTGGAAAACTGTGAAACTGTGTTCCGTAAATTGTGTTATTCGATGTGAAATGAATATAATCTGCGTCAGTTGGTATAGAATAATCCTTTGGGATGTAAGAAAATTTCTTATCCTCTGATGAGGCAAAAACATTTACGTCAACACCTACTTTTTTCGCTTCTTTGATTGCTCCAGAAGCCCAAGTTCCAGTGTTGATGTATCCGGCTTTCTTTGTGTCGCGCATCATGTTCAATGCAGCGATAGTGAATCCAAGTGTTGCACCACCTTGCAAATATGCAACAGAATAACCTGATGGCACATTTAATGCTTTTTTTACTAGATCCATTGCTTCGTCCATGACAGCAACAAAATCTTTGTGTCTGTGCGATACTTCCAAAATGGATAATCCATTGAAATCTAAAACTGCCGCTGCAGCTTCTTTGAATACATTTTGCGGAAGAATGCACGGTCCCGCACCAAAATTATGTTTCATATCGTTGTTTGTTTATGCACTTCAAATTTCAAAAAAAGAAACCAAAAAAGGGCTATTTAAAATCAATTTTATTGAGCAAAAAAAAGCTGTCATTTCTGACAGCTTCAAATTATTCTTCGGACTTCTTAGTTTCTTTCTTAACAGCAGGTTTTTTTGCGGCCGGTTTTTTCTCAGCAGCAGCTTTCGGAGTAGCAGCTTTTTTTGCAGGTGCTTTTTTCTCAGCAGGCGCTTCGGCTTTTACTGCTGCTTTCTTTACTGATGGTGCTGCAGGTTTTGTTTCTTTCTTTTTGCGCGAATTACCATATGAACCCATTGTGCGCTTACCTTTTGCTGTTTTTTTATCTCCTCTTCCCATGATGGTGATGTTTTTGTTTATATATTGACAATTAAGACGCTACAAATATATTACTCTTTTCCAAATAATCGTCTTCGTATTTCATCTTCTAACTCTTGTCCGCCACGAAGAATTTTTCTACACCACTTCAATTTGAGTAAAATTTGTTCTTCCTGTGTTAGTTTCCAGTCGACAGAACTTTTTTCTAAACGTTGTCTTAGAACATTTAATGTAATAGCAACAGAAACAGAAATATTAAAACTTTCAGTGAAGCCATACATGGGAATACTCACGAATTCATCTGCTGCGGCCTTGACTTCATCCGAAATACCTCTTCTTTCTGTTCCAAAAATGAGAGCCATCGGTTGGGATATGTCAATGTCATTTATTGTTTTTTCATTCGCATGTGGCGAAGTTGCAACTATTCGGTATCCTTTTAAACGAAGATTGTTGATGCAATCCATTGTTGGATTTCCTCCTTGGTCGTAATTAAACATATCAACCCAGCGTCCAGCTCCAAGAGCAATATCCCGCTGAACCTTGTATTGATTGTCTTTTTCGATGACATGTAATTGCTGAATTCCAAAACAATCACACGATCTTAAAACCGCAGATGCATTGTGTTCTTGGTACACATTTTCAAGCGAAACGGTTAGAAAATTTGTTCGTTCTGCTGCAATTCTATCAAACATTTCCTGTTTGCTAGGTGTGATTATTTTGTACAGTTCGTTGAGGACAATTTGGTTTTGATTCATGAAGGGGTCGGAAGAGTTAGGGGAGGGTTCAAAGGGTTCAATGGGTTCAAAGGGTTCAAAGGGTTCAAAGGGTTCAAAGGGTTCAAGGGGTTCAAAGGGTTCAATGAGTTCAAAGGGTTCAAGGGGTACAAGGGGTTCAAGTCATTTTGAGCATTAAAAAAGGGGAATCTCACGATTCCCCTTTAATTTCTTTGCAGAAACTTGGATTAGTTTACCTTTCCAGAAAGTTCAGCACCAGCTTTGAAACGTACAACGTTTTTCTTAGCGATTTTGATTTCTTTTCCAGTTTGTGGGTTACGTCCAGTTCTTGCAGCACGCTCAGAAACTGAGAAAGATCCGAATCCTACTAGAGAGATTCTGTCACCTTTTTTCAAAGCTGCAGCTGTAGCGTTAACAAATCCGTCTAATGCTTTTTTAGCATCTGCTTTTGACAATCCAGCTTCAGATGCGATAGCATCGATCAATTCTGCTTTGTTCATAGTTCTGGTTTTTTTAGATTGTTTGTAAATAATTATCGAAGCAAATATATCTGAATAACCACGTCTGTCAAGAGTTTCAGTAAAAAAAAGTGCTTTTTTGTTGATAAAAGCGGCCTTTTGTTGATAACCACCCCTTAAAACCCCATAAAACAAGGGCGTTTCGACTAATATTAATTATTCTTCGTCGAATTTATTCGTGTCAATTTGCCAATTTTCTATTGTATTACCTGCTAAGAATTCTTTAAAATGCATTCTTCGCTTTCCTTCCGGTTGCAATTCGGTAATGAGTAATAGTTTATCTTGGCATGGAAATAATAAGCCTTCTTTTGATGCTGAAATGATTGTTCTTGATGAAACTGGTAGTCTGGTTAAATCACTGATAAAAAGTTTGAACGTTTTCTTTTCATTTAAATGATTGACTAATGTGCACCAGGCTGCTGGATAAGGTGATAGTCCTCGGATAAAATTATGAACGACTGATGCGGGCTGGTTAAAGTTGATTTTACAATCTTGTTTGAAGATTTTTGGTGCATTTTTAAGTTCACCGTTTGTAAGTTTTAGCTGGTCAATTGGCTCATCAATTCCTTTTGAAATTTTCAAAACAGTTGAATGAGTAACCTCAGCTCCCAATTTCATAAGTCGATCGTGCAATTCACCAACAGTTTCATTAATTCCGATGACCAAGGATGACCTTTCAATTACCATCCCTGTATCAATTTCCTTTTCAATAAAAAAAGTCGTGACACCCGTTTCTTGTTCACCGTTTATAATTGCCCAATTTATTGGAGCTGCCCCACGGTATTGCGGCAGGAGAGAAGCATGTAGGTTAATTGTACCTTTTGGAGGCATTGACCAAACACTTTCTGGAAGCATTCGAAATGCAACAACAACAAATAAATCAGCATTGAGTGATTTTAGTTCGTATTGAAACTGCTCATCTTTCAGATTAGTAGGCTGCAGAATATGAAGTGATTTTGAAACTGCATATTTTTTTACGGCACTTTCTTGAAGTTGTTGACCACGACCAGCGGGTTTATCCGGTGCTGTAATAACTCCAACGATTGAGAAGTTTTCAATTACCAGTTTGTCGAGTATACACACTGCAAATTCAGGTGTTCCCATGAAAACAATTTTAAAATCAGATTTTTCCATTAAACTTTTTTGTTTTGCCAATCAAATGTTCGAAGGTACACTATTGAAAGGATGCCCATAGTACCGAAATAGATGTACTCAACTGACCACACCCAGAAAATATCGAATTTGAAAATCTTTATGAATAAATATGAAAACACAGTGTAAACAAAAACATTTATTACTTCTATGATAAACGAGACTCGCGTATTGCCACTTCCATTAATGGTCTGAAAATAAACACTTACAAAACCATACATAAAAATTGAACCTGCAATATATCGGAGTATTTCAGAACTTTTTTCAAAATATGTAGTTTCTGGATTGATAAATGCGATAAGTTTTTCAGGATATAGAATGGCGCCGTGAAAAAAAATGAAAAGGAAGAGTACTGTAAGCAATTGAATCCGACGTTGAATTGTTTTAAGAGCATGAAGATCACCTCTACCAAGGTATTGAGAAATATATGTTTTTGTTGTACCAGCAAATCCCCATATAGGAACAAAAACCAGAAAATAAATTGAACGAATATTTTGAGATACTGTTAATTCAAATTTTCCCATTTGTTCGATCCAAGTAAAAAAGATAGTCCATGTTGCTAAAGCTATAAATCCTTGAAACATCAAAGGACTGCCAATGTGAAATAATTCTCTGAAAGAATCTTTGTCAATACTGAAGTGTGATAGTAATTTGTATTCAGATTTTTCTTTTGAAATAAAAAGCATGATTACTAAAAAGAGCATTGATGTTCCATCAGCAATTGTAGATGCTAATGCCGCGCCTTCCAAGCCCATTTCAGGGAATATTGAATTTCCAAAAATTAATCCTTTTCCAAAAAAGTAGTTTGAAACTGCGGAAATAATGGCTGAAGCTAGAACAATCCAAGTGCGACCTTTTGCTATGAATAAGGCCTGAATTGAAAGTGTGATCATTGCAAAGAACAATGCGAAGCTTCTGATGCGGATAAACTTTCCTTGAAGAACACTTAAATCTTTGTGTTTTGAATACCAATCCAACATGCTAGGCATAATGAATTGCATGATAATAAAAAGGATGGAGGCAATTACGAGGTGCGTTAAAATTGAGGTTCCAAATATCCTACCAATCGAATCAAAACGATTTTGACCGATTCTTCGAGCAATTAGTATCTGTGCCCCATCACCCATACCAGCCAGCGCCATAAACATAGTGACATAAATCAAACCCCCATTTCCAACTGCATCAAATTCAATTGTGCTATGCCTACTAATCAAATACGAATCTGTAATTAGGATAATAGCCTGAATGAAACTTGATACCATAAGTGGTAAAGCGACTCCGAGGATGGTTCTATATCTGTAATCTATAATCAAGGATTTGGGGGTTAAAATAGGTTCAAATGTTCAAAAGGTTCAAATGTTCAATAGTTCAAATTTCATTCGACCTCAATGACTAATCCTTTCAAATATTCACCCTCTGGATGAAACGCATTAATTGGATGATCACCGGGCTGGTGCAATTGTTCAATAATTCTCACATTTCTTCCTGCTTCGATCGCTGCGGCAATTACCGTGTTGTTGAAAAGGTATTTATCGACTACCTGTGAACAAGAGAAAGTGAAAATTAATCCACCTGGTTTTATTTGTCGTATTGCATGGGCATTAAGGCGCTTGTATCCCTGTATTGCCTTGTGACGTTTGTCACGATGTTTAGCAAATGCAGGCGGATCTAACACAATAATATCGTAATCTTCCTGCAGGTCTTTCATGTATTCCATGGCATCAGCTAAGATGGATGCATGTCGATCACCATACCCATTGAGAGCAACATTTTGTTCTGTTAATTCAATTGCTTTTTTAGAACTGTCAAGAGAGTGCACTAATGTTGCTCCATTTTGAATTGCGGATAGACTGAAGCCTCCAGAATAACAGAATGTATTCAGTATTTTTTTTCCTTTAGCATACTTGCCTAAAAGGGCTCTGTTTTCACGCTGATCAACAAAAAAACCTGTTTTCTGACCATTGATCCAATCGATATTGAGTTTTACTCCATATTCGTGAGCAATATGAGGTGTTTCGCAATTGCCATAAATGTAAGCATCAACAATATCAGATCTTTGAGACAATGTATCGGATGATTTTGAGTAAACAGCTTTCAAATCCTCTTTTAATGCTTTTTGTAAGGATTCTGAAATTAGTTCTATAGAACGGTACATGCCAATGCTGTGGCATTGAATTACAGCGCATCCATTATAGTAATCAATAATTAAACCAGGAAGAGAATCGCCTTCACCATGAATCAGTCTACAAATTGTGTTTTCATTATTAAAAAGCCCTAATTTTCTCCTTAATTCAACGGCATTTTCGATTCGATGTTGAAAAAAAACTTGATCAATACTGACGTTTTCAAAGCTCAATACCCTCAATGCAATTGTGGCATGCTGAAAATGACCAATTGCCAAAAAGTTTCCTCGATTATCGGTTGCAGTGACGACTTCACCATCTTCTATTTGACTTGTATCTGATTCAATTGCACCAGAAAAAATCCATGGATGTTTTCTTAGTATAGATTCTGTCTTTTGTTTCCTAATTTGAACGGTTGATCCTTTCAATGTTGTTATTTGTTAATCGATTCTATGCAAAAGTAACAAAAGGTTGTGGAGAAGAAGACGTTGATTGTGCTCTGAAAGGAATTTATCACATTAATTTTAAGCCATGAAGAAGAAAGAGTGTATTGTAAATGTTTATCTCCTCAATGAGCATTTTTCACCTGAGTATGCAGAAGCCCAGCACAAAGGTAAAGAGTCTGAGAACAATTTAAGATATGAATGGGAAGATGAATTTGCAATAACCTCGGATGTGTTGAGTGTAACTGCAATTGAGAATGCTTCCTTTCCATTGCAAGGAGAAATGCCTGATGGACAGATGTTTAGCCATGAGGTTAAAAAGATGCTATTGTTTGAAATCTCTTCTGCTGATGCTCCAAACACTTATGTTGGTGCATCTGCTAGTATTGTTGATTCCTACAAAATAGATCAGTCTGGGGAAGACATCAGTCTAAAGATTTTCTTAAAGGACTACGAACCTATGTCGAATCCAATCCCCGGAATATATATTGCATCAAAAGAATTTCCTAAAGAACTGATTTTCTAATGCTAGAGGTTAAATCGGTAACATTAAACTTTAATCGTCCTATTTTAGATGGGATAAACTTTAACCTAAAAGAAGGGGAGATTATTGGGATAGTTGGGAAAAGTGGGGCAGGTAAGACTTCCTTGTTGAAAATTATGGCTGGTATTCAAGAGCCAACGACTGGTAGTGTAGAATTATCGGGGGAAAAGGTGAGGGGGCCATTGGTGAAACTGGTTCCAGGTCATCCTGAAATTCAATTGGTTAATCAGGATTTTCATTTAGATACGTATCATACTGTCGAGGAGAATATTAGGGAACAAATTCTCTACTTGCCTTTAAAGGAACGTAATCAATTAATTGAAGAATTGTTGACTTTAATGGAGTTGGCAGAATTTAGGAATCAAAAAGCTACTACTTTGTCTGGTGGAGAGCAGCAACGTTTGGCTCTAGCGAGGGCTTTGGCGTGTGAACCTCGTGTTTTGCTGTTGGATGAACCTTTTGTTCATTTGGATGGCAGAATAAGAAGTAAATTAATTTCCTATTTATTGGAACTCCGAAAAATTAGAAAAACAAGTTTTGTACTTGTTTCTCACGATGGCGCTGAAATGCTGAGTTTGGCTGATCGCATTTTTTGTATGAAAAACGGGAAGTTTTATCGATCTGGAAAGCCGAAGGACTTATATTACAAGTCAAAAACCATTGAAGAAGCGCGTTTATTTGGTGCAGTTAATTCTGTAAACCTAAATGGAAACAGAAAAGTTTTTCGTCCAGATGAATTTTTAATAACGTCACAAAAAGATGAAAACAATATTCGTGTTCAATTTCTGCGAGTATTATTTACAGGTCCCGTTTGTGAAAACTACTTCATGACGGAAAAAAACGAAAAAATTGTTTTGTTTGATTTCAAATCACTTGAAAATGTCGAATTCATCCGGGTCGAAAAGAAAATCTGATTATTTGCCTTGGCGTGAAATACCATCGCTGATTAAGGAAACTTTTAAAGGTTTTTTTGAAGAAAAAAGTTTGTTTCACGGCGCTGCATTGGCTTACTATACCGTGTTTGCAATGGTCCCGCTTCTTTATTTGTGTATTGTTTATTTTGGTAAAATTATAGGTCAGAAAGTCATGCTTGTGATTATAGAAGACTTATTAAGAAATAAAGTTGGTCTTCAAGATGTAAACGGCATGATGGACTTTGTAAGTCAACTCGATTTTGAGAAGACAAATTTCTTTATGGAACTAGTTGGTCTTGTCGTATTGTTAGTTGCAAGTTCTGCTTTTGTTGTTTGTTTAAGGCATAGTATCAACGATTTTTTCGATTTGGAAATTAACTATTCATCAAAGAAAAAAAAGATTGTTAAGAACATTATTTTTAGAGCCGTATCATTAGGTTTGGTTGCATTTTCAGCAGTTTTGGTTATTGTTTTCTATTTTGCTCAAACCATTTTAATCTCTATCAGTAGTGACTTTTTTAATAATCATCATATTGTGGATATCTTATTGTCCAATCTTTTGAGGCATGGTTTGGCCATTTTGAGTAACGCGCTTCTATTTACGATGATTTTTAAATATGTACATGATGGATTTGTAAAATGGAAACTTGCGTTTGGTGGTGCATTAGTTACCTCGATTCTGCTTTACGTTGGACAGTTGTTTATTAAATATTACCTTTTTAATTATTTCTTTGGATCACAGAGTGGCGGTGTGGCAGGCACATTGTTTATTTTATTGGCTTTTGTTTATTATAGTTCGCAAATTATATTTTTTGGCGCAAAATTTACTGCTGTTTATGCCAAGAAAATTGGAAAACCAATCCATTTTAAAGAATAATTGATTAGATAGTCATCAATTGATGTTGATTATTTAAGAATAATTGTACATTTGTTAAATCAAAACAAATTGTATGGTAATCGGAAATAATCTAAAATTACTTCGAAAAAGGCTTAAAAGATCTCAAGAAGAGGTAGCTCAATTGCTTGGTTTAACCCGTTCATCTTATAGCGGATACGAAAATGGAGTTGCTCAACCTAGTTTGGAAAATTTGATTGCTTTCAGTGATTATTACAAGGTGAGTGTTGATGACCTTATTAAAAAAGATTTTGAATCTTATTCTGAAAAAGAATGGGACGCACTTGAAAAAGGTCTTGACAAGGATTTAAAAGGTCAAAAGTTGAGGGTTTTGACAACGGTTGTTGACCGAAATGATGAAGAGCTAATCGAATTAATTCCAATGAAGGCGAGTGCAGGATACACTTCCGGCTATGCCGATCCTGATTATTTAAAAGTTTTACCAACTTTTTATTTGCCGTTCCTTTCTAAAAGCAAAAAATACCGGTCTTTCCCAATTAAAGGTGATTCTATGCCGCCAGTTGTGGAAGGATCCTATGTGGTAGCAGAATATGTTCAGAATTGGATGACGGTGCGCTCAGGAACACCTTGTATAGTAGTGACAAAAGATGAGGGCATTGTTTTTAAGGTAGTCCACAACTTGTTGGATTCTAGTCAGTCATTTCAACTTTGTTCAACAAATACCTTTTATAAGCCATACAATGTTCATGCAAACGACATTCTGGAGATATGGAAATTTGTAAATTATATTTCACCTGAATTGCCAGAGGTACGCATGGACGATAATGACTTAAGCAGATCTATTCAAGATTTACAAATGGAAATACAAGACCTAAAAGCATCTATTTCAAAAGCTTAATCTATAATTTTGCAAATTTCAAAAAGATTAGATTTTGCCTTTGAATCTTAAAATAAGCTTTTCATACTTTCTTTTAATTCTTTTAGGGTTTTTGCCTTTTGTTGTAATTGGATTTTTTTCCTTTCCAATGGGCGATGACTTTAATTATGCAGTTAAGGGCAATGAATTAGACATGATTGAAATTTCAATCAACGAATACATGACCTGGAATGGAAGGTATTTTTCAAATCTTTTGGTTGTATTGAATCCAATTCGCTTTCATTCTTTTTTAGCTTACAGATTAATGCCAATCTTTTGGGTGTTTTCTTTATCTGTTTGTCTCGTTTACTTTTTGAAAAGCCTTTTCAATGAATTATCAATTGGAAAGTTGTGGTTATTGTCTTTTATGATAATTCTATTCTATACCAATAAGTTGCCGATTATATCCGAAGGATTATTTTGGTTTACCGGCGCAGTAACGTATTGGTTGGGATTAATATTTTTTATTATCTACACCACTGTGGCGATTCGATATTATCGGAAAATGTATAAAAACGAGATTTTTCAACGTTTTGTTTTAGGTATTTTGTTAATTCTTGCGATGGGATTCAATGAAGTAGCTTCTTTATGGTTATTGAGTGCACATTTATTTTCCCTTTTTTATAGCAATTTAAGAAGCCGATTTTGGCCTTATATTGTTCTTTGTGTAATACTTTTTTGTATCGTTTATTTTGCGCCAGGAAATTTAGTGAGAGCGGAATATTTTCCAATAAGGAATGAAATATTCAATTCATTGAAAATGACATTCTTGCAAATGGCTAGATTCACTGTGATTTGGTTATTTTCTTATTCGTCATTATCTATAGTGATTCTGCTTGTTGCTTTTAAGACGGAATTACTCATTTATTTCGGCGGTTTTTTAGAAAAAATACGATTTAGATATCTTCTCTTTTGGTACTTGATGTTTTTATTTTTGTCCATTTTTCCAGCCTATTGGGCAACAGGAATATTAGGTCAACATAGGACATTAAACATGTCTTGCTTTGTCTTTGTAATTTCATTCATAATCGGATTTCTGAAGATTATACAATCACAGAAGTTAAAATGGTTCAATCATGACTACAGAAAAGAGGTGCTGATTTTAGTTGCATTTTTATTGATATTTGCGAGCGGTAATCATTTTGCTGCAATGATGGACATTTTAACTGGTGAAGCAAATAAGTTTTACAAAGAAATGACTTATCGTTGTGAAATAATAAAAAATGACAAAGGCGAAAAGATTATCTTAGATCCTATAGTGGCAAAACCTAGATGTTTGTTGAATTACGAGATTACTTCTAATCCTAATAGCTGGGAGAATTTTTATTACAATTTATATTTTAAACAAAAAAGACAAATAATGATCAGGAAATAAAAATCTATTTTTTTATTGTTTTGAATTGATTTTTAGTTGTTTCTGTCACTTCTCCATTTAGTATCAATGCTCTCAACAGTTGTTGTATATTTGACCAGTCACCTGTGTAATTTTCCATGATTACCTCCAATTTTTTAGGGGTACTTAAAAATTCTAATAAATCTGATTTTAAAACGACGTTATTATTCGGATTTTTATTTTTGTTTAAACACACATCGCAATTTCCACAATTATTGGAATTTTGTCCAAAATATGAAAGTAATTGCACTGATCGACAAAGGTCATTTTTCAAAAAGTTCACAGAGGACATAACTTTTCGCAAGGCATTTTCTTTTCGGGCAGAGTACACTTTTTCAGAAAGTGAAAGATAATCATCTGGTAATCGCTCATGCAAAAATGTTACGGTTGGAAGAGCTGTGCTCCATGAAACATCGAGAATACCATATTTTTCAAGTTCCAATAATTGTTGTTTCAGAGCAGTTTCATTAATGGTTAATCTTTTTGAAAATTCTTTTTCGTTTACTTCGAAAAAAAGGTCAAATATACCAGGGTAACTGCGTGAAAGCAATGTCGTTAATCCTACATATTTAGAATGAGCAATTTGAAAATTATAAAGTTCTTTTACGCCAACCGAAAATTTCACTTTAGTCGGGTGGAAGACACCTTCTGAAAAACTCAAGTCGCCATTCATTTCCAAAATCTTAAGTGAATGGTACACCTCTAAGGCATCGAGCTTATAGTTTTCACAAAATAAACGAATGTCGATAGGATACGTTTCGTCTTTACCTGATCCAATTGCAATCTTCAAAAAACTGCAAAGAGCTCTATAGATTAATTTAATTGTAGTTGATTCTGGAAATTGTCCTTTTACTTTTTCCTCCAATATTTTTAAATCAAATTCTTCCCAATATGTTATTGCCTTCGCTTTTTCGCCATCGCGGCCTGCTCGACCTGCTTCTTGAAAATATGCCTCAAGAGATGGGGGGAATTCGTAATGAAGAACAAATCTGACATCCGGTTTATCAATTCCCATCCCGAATGCGTTTGTAGCTGATATTACTTTGATCTCTCCCTTCAACCAAAGTTCAAGCATTTTCTTTCTTTCTTCAGCATTCATTCCTCCGTGATAAATACCACAAGAAATTTTGTTTGCTCTTAAAAGTGAAGCGATATCTTTGACACTTTTTCGCGTTTGACAATAAATTATGCCTGAATCATTTGAATGATTTTTACAAAAATTTAATATCTCAGTAATTTTATTTTTAGACTGATAAGCTTCGTAACTCAAATTTTTTCTTTCGAATGAAGCTTCATGTATTTTTACATTTTTAAGTTGTAATTGCTCTATGATGTCCTTTCTCACTGGCTCAGTAGCCGTTGCGGTTAATGCAATGAGGGGCACATTAGGATGGTATTCTCTTAATTCAGCAATTTTCAAAAAGGATGGTCGAAAATCATGTCCCCATTCAGAAATACAGTGCGCTTCATCAATAACAATCAGACCAATTGACATGCGTTTAAATCGCTCAATGAATAACTTTGATTGAATCCTTTCTGGTGAAGTATATAAAAAATCGAGACCGCCAAAACGAGCATTGTCTAAAATGAGATCGATTTCTCGATAATTCATGCCACTCACAATTGCTTGAGCACGAAGACCTCTCTTTGTCAAATTGGCTACTTGGTCTTGCATGAGTGATATGAGCGGAGAAATGACCAGTGTTAAACCTTCTCTGGCTAAACCTGGAACTTGAAAACAGATAGATTTTCCACCGCCTGTTGGAAGAAGGGCTAAAGAATCAAATCCATTTATAACATCATCAATAATGGATTCTTGAGAGTTTCGAAATTGTTCAAAACCCCAATATTTCCTTAGTATTTCTCGGCTTTTTTCCATTGAGACAATCGGTAATCAAAGGTAAATATTTTAATCGTCCTAATCCCTCAAATTATTTGCTTACTCAGGTATTCTGCTTATATTCGCCCTTTAAATTACGTATGTTACAAGATACACTCTCGGTAAAAGTAACCCGTTCTGAAAGTTCAAGAATTGGGGAAGTAGATTGGGAAAACCTTCCATTTGGAAGAGTGTTTTCAGATCACATGTTGGTGATGGATTATAAGGATGGAGAATGGCAACAGCCGGAGATTATGCCTTTTGGCAATCTAAGTTTGCATCCGGCTACGTCTGCAATACATTACGGTCAATCGATCTTTGAGGGATTGAAAGCATACCGACAAGAAAATGGCGAAGTCATTATTTTTCGACCAGACATGAATGCAAAGCGTTTTGCAGAATCTTGTGAAAGAATGTGCATGCCTGTTATTCCTGATGACGTTTTTGTTGAGTTGATTAGAAAGACTGTAGAAGTTGATAGCAATTGGATTCCAGAAAAAGAGGGTTATTCACTTTATATTCGACCATTTCTTTTTGCAACAGATGAATTTGTTGGAATTCGTCCATCCGAAACATATAAATTCATTGTTTTTACTTGTCCCGTTGGACAATATTACAATGAGCCTGTTAAAGTTAAAATTGAAGAGTACTATACCCGTGCTGCTGTTGGTGGGGTAGGTCGTGCTAAAACAGCAGGAAATTACGGGGCATCTTTATTTCCAGCGAAACAAGGACAACTTAAAGGTTTTCATCAATTGGTTTGGACTGATGCTTTTGAGCACAAGTACATAGAAGAATCAGGTACGATGAATATTGTATTTGTAATTGACGGTGTAATTGTTACTCCATCTGAAGATTCTGATACAATTCTTAGAGGAATTACAAAACGTTCTGTTTTGGACATTGCGAAAAGTTGGGGGTTACCTATTGAAGAAAGAAAAGTGGCTGTTCAGGAAATCGTAGATGCCCACAGAAATGGAAGTCTACAGGATGCCTTTGGAGCAGGAACAGCTGCCACAGTAGCTCAAATTGTGAAAATAGGATACAGAGATGAAGTATTGGAGCTTCCGGCAATAGAAACGCGTGAATTGTCAAATAAAATCAAAGAACATCTTGACGGAATAAAAGCAGGAACCGTAAAAGATGAATACGGTTGGTGCTTAAAAGTTTAAAAGAAAAGGCTTCATTAGAAGCCTTTTTTTATGGAATTAATTTCAGTTGTTCATCAAAGGAATATGATTCGTTGTATTATTAGCATCGTTTTTTGCAGCATTATTTGGTCTTTTGAGGCACAAATTGACTCTTGCTTGGTTATTATCAACATCGTTGATGATGCGTATAGCGAACCCATCCCTAATGCAAATGCAATTATCGTAAATGATGATCAACTAAATTTCTACAGTTCAAATCCAAATGGAATTATTCGATTAGATGCCCAAGTAGGTCAAAAGTTAAAAATTGAAATAAGCCATCCTATTTTTGAGAAATACCAAGGAAATGTGCTAATTCGTCCAAAATTGAAGGTTGACACTCTTGAACTTTCAATTTCACTTCATCCATTGCGAAAAATTGATTTATCTGAAGTTGTTGTTAAAGCACCTGGTATTCCAGATACTGTATATGGTTCAAGTAAATTGAGTGTGGCTGATTTTGAAATACTTTCTGATGGTCGCATGGTGCTCTTAGCGTATCCAAAGCAACTTAAGAAAGGCAGTGAATTGTTGCTCTACGATGGATTAAAAGTTCAAAGTTCATTTTCTGTTCCGGGAGAAGCCGTAGAATTGGTGCGCGATTTTCGAGGAAATACACATATTGTTTGCAATGACAATGTTTATGGTTTGCAAGTGAAGGATCAAGATGTTGAAACACTGAAGATTGATAGAGCTTATTATATGAAATACATTGCGCCAATTGTGGACACGAACCATACCAAGTGGTACCTGTCCAATTTCAACAAAGATTATCCCGCGTTCAATTATTACGCCTTTGATCAGTTGGATTCATCCTATTCGCAAATTCTTCACATTGAAGATGCATTAATGATGGAGCTGTACCGCTCAGAATACAAATGGGTAGATATCAGAACAAAGTTATGGGCGAAGGAAAAAGAGCATGAAACCGGAATTGACGCTGAAATTTGGGTTGGGGCTAATTTTTTCACGCAGTCAATTTATTACAAGGAATTATATGCTCCAATGTTTAAAAAGAATGACTCGCTCTATGTTTTTGATTATTACAAGGATAAACTAAGAACGTTTGATCTGCATGGGACTTCGCTGGATAGTGTTTCTATTTATCATCATTATCAGCCCAAAAATTCTGGCTGGCGAAAACAATTAATTCAGGATAGGGGTACGGGACAAATCTATGCGCTTTATGAAAAATCAGGATTTCATCAGCTTGGATTGGTAGATACAAAAACAGGTCAGATAACTGAAAAAGTGAGATTAAACTTTAAATATGTGGATAAAATTGCAGTGCATGACAATTTCGTTTATTACATCTATCGTCCATATGAAACAGCACAAAAGAAATTTCTTTACAGAGAACGTTTGCCTTATGATTTCATTAAATCATCTGTGCCTCAGGGTGCTGAAACTTTAATTGATACTGGCAAATGATCTGAATAGCCCCCGAGGTATTTGCTTCCACCATACGTTCTGAAAGGAACTATCTGTCCTTTGTATTCTGTTAACAAGTAATCGAAGGAATGAATTTCACCAGAATTTTTTACAGCTTTAACTCCATTTTTCTTCATGAATCCTTGAGAAACCAAAATGTGATCCAAAACATCCCATTCGTTGTTGTAATTGTGAGAGCCGCCAAACTTGCCACTTGATGCAAGAATCATTGGATTTAATTTTTCTGCAATAAGTTTAGGTGCTTTGTCAGAAGGATAGTCATTCAGATCTCCCATAAAAACAATTTTGTAATTGCAATTTACGTTTAACAATGAATCAATGAAATTTCTCGCTGTTTCGGAAGCTTTAAGTCGATTTGGTTCACTTTCATCTTGTCCGCTTCGTCTACTCGGCCAATGATTTACCATTGCGAAGATTGTATCTTTGTTGTGCGCGTATTTCGCCCATAGAATATCTCTCGTTGATGGTGACTCTTGTCCAGGCAATATAAAGCGTAGTTTCCCTGATGCTACAACTTTTAAATAGCTGCTGTCATAAATCATAGCGACATCAATTCCACGAGCATCTGGACTTTCGAAATGCACCAATCCGTATTTGTTTGGAAAGGCCGAAGCTTTAATTACATCCCGCATTACAGATGCATTTTCAATTTCACAAAAACCAACGATTAAGGGATTTCTTAATTCACCAATTACTTTATTGATATGCTGAATTTTTTCTTTGTAACGAGCTGTATTCCATTGGTTTTTTGCACTTGGTAAAAACTCTGCATCATCATTTGCACCATCAATCGTGTCAAATAGATTTTCAACATTGTAAAATGCAACACTTCGCTCTTTTTGAGAAAATGTCATAGAGGAAATCAAAAGCGCAATAAAAAATAACAGTTTAGGCATGATGGTAGTTTTTATAAAAGTAATAGATTTGACCTGTTTTCAGTTAAAATTAACATGAAATTTGTGTCAATTCATTAACCATTTTCTAGCCATTGGCCCTTCGCAAAATAGAATGTCTAGAATGGACAGATTTGGTTCAAACGGTGCTTTGTCGCTAAATACTTGGATGTAATTAGGGGTCAAAGACGATGCGTTAAATTCACTCATTCTGAAATCATTACAACGATCTGATGGTTCAAATTTAGATGAGAAATTGAAGTTAAGTGGAAGATCTAATAATTTCGCAATTAATTGGACTGTTCTCATGTTAAAATCCACCAAAGAGATACAATTTGAGTAAATAAGGTCATGGATTTCATTTGCGTAATCTTCAAAATAGGGTGATGAAGCGTATGCACTTTCAATAGCTTTCCAATGAATTCTTTGCCAATCAGTGGCGTAACTAATTTCAACATCAATCATTTTTGTCTTTGAACCATGCGGTTTTGTGACAGGGATGTTGAGTTGTATTCGTCCATTAGCACTTTGGATTTCACAACGACTGCGAAGTGTTTGCTTTACAAAATATTCATGCACCTCAAAGACCGTTTCTTTAGAAGCTAGAAGGCTTTTGAAATAAACGAGGTTCCCGAAATAAGCAACGGGAAATACCGAATGCATCAGTGAATCAATTTGAATAGTCTTTCCCAGCGAATGCCAATTTCAGGATCTGTACTCTTGGAGAACCACACTAATGAAGCACGACCAACTACATGGTCTTCTGGAACAAATCCCCAAATACGTGAATCAGCTGAATTGTAGCGATTATCTCCCATTAACCAGTAGTAATTCATACTAAATTTGTAAGTATTTGCCTTCTTTCCATCGATGTAAATGCCATCTTTTCGTTCTGAAAGAGAGTGACCTTCATAGGCAGTTATGATGCGGCGGTACCAAGCAATATTGTCTTTGTTTATTTTAACAATCTGGCCTTTTTTAGGAATTTGAAATTTCGTAAAGTCCGTTATTGTATTGTTCACATACAAATCCTTTGGAAAATGACCGATATTACTCAATAGCTCTGACGCTTTTGGCTGATAGCCCTTAATGTCTGAATATTGTGGTTGTAAATTCAAACTGAATATTGCCTCTGGATTTCTTTTTTGCAAGTCGGCTTTCTGCTTTTTTGTTAAGTTCATAATGTAGCTTTGACCACCATCATTGCTGTAATAGTCATTTCTACTTTTTTCTAAACCAAATCTTTCAATCATCGTTGCATTTGAAGCTGGTTCAAAATTGGTTACTGTATATTGTAAGTTTTGGAACTCGGGTACAAATGCAGGTTTACCGTTGACATAAAGGATTGATTTTTTTATTTCAAGCCAATCTCCTGGTATCCCAACACATCGCTTGATGTAATTTTCTCTTTTATCAACCGGTCGATAAATCAAACCACCATGTTCAATGTAATTCAACCCTTTTTCAGGCATTCCTCCACGACAATAAGTAACACCTTTTGCCATTTCAGTGCGTGCGATCTGCTTCCATTTGGCCATTGAATTAAAGAAATCAAATGCGAATGTATCAATGAATAATTCATAAGCGAAAGCCTGATCGCCAGCAGATTTATTTAGAATCAAATCTACCTTTTCAGGGTAACGCTGTTTGAAATCCTCTCTCCAATAATAAAATGCTTCGTCGTTCAATATTTGATGATAATCATGACCCATAAGTCCGTCAGGCATTCTAGGGTCATATACTGCTGTATCCCCGGATGGATAGTTGAAAACAACAACATCATTGCGGTGTATCTTACCAAATCCAGGAAGCCGTGTGTAAGAACCTTTCTCAAGTGAACTGTAAGATTTGATATTCACCCAAGGAACCGTATTGTGAACCAATGGAAATGATAGGGGAGTAACAGGAACTTTCGGTCCATAAGCCAATTTGTTTACAAATAGAAAATCTCCAACAACCAATGTTTTTTCCATGGATCCCGTCGGGATTTGAAAGGGTTCAAAAACATAGGTTCGAATTATACTTGCTGCAACCAATGCAAACAAAATTGAATCTCCCCACTCTTTTACTTTTGATTTTACACCTGGCTTTTCTCTTGTTACAGCATTTAAGGCAAGTGCTATCACGTGTCCAAGAACAGGTAAGGAAAGGAATAGAACCAAATGATCTCCCCATTTCCTTTGCTCAGTTTCTCTGCTGTTCGCCCAATTGGTTTCAGGTAAAAAAGGATGATTTGACTCTAATATCTTGTTAAGAACTTCATCTGAAGGGTTTGCGGATAAAACATTTTCTTTTCTACTGGCTATTTTAAAAAAAATCAAATAAGGAAAGAATATTCCTTGAAGCGTGTCTAAAAAAGAATAATACCCGAATCGTCTAATCAGTGAGGTGTTCACTGTCGCCAGCATCACTAGATGGACCCCAGGAAATAAAAGCAAAAAAGACCAAAAAGGCTTATGACATGTAACTTTAAATGCTACAAAATAATTGTAACCAGGAACGAATGCTTCCCATTTCTGACGCCCAGCTTTTTCGAACAAAGTCCACCACATTGCCAAATAGGGGTGAGCGAGAATAAGGATATAGAAGAAAAGAAAATTCATAGTTTAAAAATTGAGTACATCATTAATCGTGAAAAGACCTTTTTTGTTTTGCAGCCATTCAGCAGCGATTACAGCGCCCAGGGCAAAACCCTTTCTGTTATGTGCTTCGTGACTTATGGATAAAGTATCTATGTCTGAACTATATTTTATAATATGTGTTCCGGGAACATCCGGTTCTCGAAAAGAGGTTATGCCAAGTTGATAGTCATTCGTATGAGGTGGTTTTTCCTCACCCAAAACCCAAGAAATATAATCTTCATTGTTTTCAAGAATTCCATTGGCTAGGGTAATTGCTGTTCCGCTTGGTGCGTCCAATTTCTGCAAGTGGTGAATTTCTTCTAAAGATGCTTTGTAACCAGCCTGCCCAGACATGAGTTGAGCTAGTTTTCGGTTTATTTCAAAGAAAATATTTACACCAATCGAAAAGTTACTGGCATAAAGCATACTTCCATTCTTTTCAGAAACTAATTCTTTAACCGCATTTATATGCTCTTGCCATGCTGTTGTGCCAACAACAATTGGTAAATGCTGATCCATACAGTACTCTATGTGATTTATCGCTAATTCAGGACGCGTGAATTCTATGGCAACATCTGCAGCGCTAAGATCACACGAGTCAATTGTTTGAGAAGAATTAACCTTTGCTACGATAGAATGCCCTCGCTCAATTGCAATTCCCTCAATCACTTTGCCCATTTTGCCGTATCCGATGAGTGCTATCTTCATGATTCAAAATTGAATAAAAATAATGGAATTGGCGCTTTTTTAATGAAAATTAAGACGCAATGCAACTCCCGCTGTATTCGGGCTAAGCAGAGTTGGGCGCAAAGACATGGAGAGATCTTCTGAAACATCAAAAGAAACAAAGTGTGCTTCAATACCCGCATCAACTAATTGAAAGAGATAAACGGCGCCAACCCCGAGAATTGAAAGGTCTCTTTTGTTCAGGTATTGATTGTAAAGTGTTAGAATTCCTTCATTATCATATTGTTCCCAACGCACATCTGGTAATCCACCGTTTTGGCGATTCGTGTAATCAGTCTTTAATGCTTTTTGTGTAAGTTGATTGCTAACAAGAAAATAACCGGTTGCGCCAAGTCCTGCATAGATCAATGGGACTTTCCAAAAAGCTTTTTTCTTTCCTTTAGGCATTGCAATATGATTGTAAACTTGTCCAGCTCCTGGCAGAATTGCAGAAAAAACGACTGCTTTTTTAGGAGAGTGCAATTTTAGTGTATCTGAAGTGTTTGTTTCAATGTTTTGTTCTTGAGCGAACAAATAAACTAAAGAAAGCATAAAACAGCCACAAAGAAAAAAACGCATCAACGATTTAGAATTTCTATAATTCGATTGAGGTCAACTTCGGAATTGAAGTTCACAATGATTTTTCCACCACCTAAAGCAGATTTTTTAATATCTACTCGCGCTGAGAGTTTGTCACCTAAATGCTCCTTGAAGACGTATTGTGTTTCGCTAACTGCCATTTTAGGAGTACTCTTTCGAGCTACCGTATCTTCGTTTCGCGGTTCAACATAGCCTGCTTTAATCAAAGCTTCTGCATCACGAACGGACAAGCCATCTTCAACAATTCGAGCAAATATGGACATTTGTAATGCTTCGTCACCGGCAGAAACCAACGCTCTCGCATGCCCCATCGAAACAACATTGTCGCGCACTGCAGCCTGGATATCTGCAGGTAGCTTTAATAAACGCATGTGGTTTGTTATACTTGATCTCGACTTCGCAATTTTTTGACTCAATTGATCTTGCGTTAAACTGCATTCTTCAATAAGACGCTGATAGGAGAGTGCAACTTCGATTGCATTTAAGTCTTCGCGCTGAATATTTTCTACCAATGCCATTTCCAGCATTGTTTGATCGTTCGCAACGCGAATGTATGCTGGGACTTCTGTTAAACCAGCTAATTGAGAAGCTCTGAAGCGACGTTCCCCGGAAATTAATTGGTATTTGTCACGACCGAGCTTTCGAACAGTTAAAGGCTGAATAATACCATGCACTGCAATTGACTGGCTTAATTCATCCAGCGCACTTTTTTCAAAGTTTGTTCGCGGATTGAAAGGATTGGCTTCAATGCTTTCAATCGGAAGCATAGATACGGATCCAACCACACCTGCGTTGGATGATTTCGATGTAATGTCGGTTTCTGTATTTTCTAAAAGAGCACTTAAACCTTTTCCCAGGGCGGAACGCTTTTTCGGATTAGAGTTCATCGTTGATTTCAATTATTTTATCCTCGTTGCCGATTTTTGTTAAGTTATTTTTCTGAAGAATTTCTCTGGCGAAATTCAAATAGTTGATTGAGCCTTTGCTTGCCGCATCGTGCATGACGATTGTTTCACCAAAACTAGGGGCCTCGCCAAGTTTCGTGTTGCGGTGTATAACTGTATCAAAAACAAGTTCTTGAAAATGTGTTTTCACTTCTTCAACCACCTGATTAGCTAATCGTAGGCGAGTGTCATACATCGTGAGTAAAATCCCCTCAATTTCTAAGTTTTGATTCAATCTTCCTTGAACAATTTTGATGGTATTTAATAATTTACCTAGACCTTCCAATGCGAAATATTCACATTGAACTGGAATCATAACTGAATCTGCTGCTGATAAAGCATTTACTGTGATTAAGCCTAATGAAGGTGAACAATCAATAATAATGAAGTCGTACTGATCGCGAATTTTTTCCAAAGCCATTTTGAGCATCTGCTCACGATTTGGCAGGTTAATCATTTCCAATTCTGCACCAACTAAATCAATATGGGAAGGAAGGATATCTAAATTTGGATTTTGAGTCTGAATAATCAAGTCAGAAGGATGTACTTCGTTGATTAAACAATCGTAAATATTTTTTGTGTTTTTAGGATCTAAGCCAACTCCGGAAGTTGCATTAGCCTGTGGATCAGCATCTACGATTAGTGTTTTGTATTCTAAAACACCAAGACAACCACCAAGATTGATAGCTGTTGTCGTTTTTCCAACCCCTCCTTTTTGATTTGCAATAGCAATTATTTTTCCCATCAGATGCTCTTTGAAATGTAAAGATACGACTATCCGTTAGGTTAAAACAATTAAGTTTTGGTAAATTATCAACGAAACATATGTTGAAATATGCTTAAAAATAAAAGATGTAAAGTTTTTTTAGAGATCTTCGAAAGAAACAGACGTAAAGGAATCGACTGAATCTTGTTCAATTGCGCTATCTGGATTGTTTTTCAACGTTTCTATCTTCGCCAATACATCTTCTAATCCTTCTCTGAATTTTTCAAAATCTTCTTTGTAAAGGAAAATTTTATGCTTTTGGTAGTTGTCGCTTCCGTTGTCATTGAACGTTTTTTTGCTTTCAGTTAGGGTGATATATAAATCATTGCCTTTCGTTGCTTTAACGTCAAAAAAGTAGGTGCGTTTTCCTGCTCTCACCACTTTTGAGTACAACTCACCGTTCTTGTCATTTTCCATATCCACCGAACATTTTACCTAACAAATATTGAAATTATTTTTATAGAAATCAAATAAGTAACAAAAACTTAATCATTCTCTTCGTTGAGCTGACGCATGTACATTTCATAATAGGTACCATTCTTTGAAAGTAACTCCTCATGAGTGCCTTCTTCAATAAGTATTCCTTCGTCGATCACTATTATTCTATCTGCATTTCGAATCGTTGAAATACGGTGACTAACAATTAAGGAGGTGCGACGAATGATCTTGTCTTTTAAATTTTCAAGGATGATTTCTTCTGTTTCAGTGTCTACTGCTGAAAGACAATCATCAAGAATTAATAATTTGGGATTTCTAATCAATGCCCTAGCAATACTAACACGTTGTTTTTGACCGCCACTGAGATTTACGCCTCTTTCTCCGAGAATTGTTTCGTATCCATCGGGAAACTCATTTATATTGTGGTGAACGTGAGCCTGTTTCGCTGCCTTCTCTAATTCATCCTGCGAGGTGGAATTGTATTTCATTCCAAATTTAATGTTGTTGGAAATAGTGTCAGAAAATAGGAAGACATCTTGAGTGACAATCCCTGATTGCTCTCTGAATTCATCCAGATTAAGGTGCGTCAAAGGTTGACCGTCAATTAATATTTGCCCGTTTGTAGGATCAAGCTGACGCATAAGTAAATGGATGATAGAAGATTTTCCGCTACCTGTTTTTCCAATTACTGCTAAAGTTTCACCTTCATGAATTTTAAAACTTATATTTTTCAACGCTTCAATTCCAGAGTTCTCATAGGTGATCGAAACATTGTCAAATTCAATTTCACCATGCAGTTTGAAAGATGCTTTACTCGGATTGGTAATTTGTGGTTGTAAACTTAAAAATTCGTTAATTCTAGTTTGTGAGGCTGAAGCCCGCTGAATTATTGAGGTCACCCAGCCAATACTTGCAAATGGCCATGTCAATTTGTTGACGAAGAAAATAAAAGCCAAAATCCCACCTAAACTAATGTTGTGGTCATACGATTTTAATCCACCAATGTAAATTGTCAAAATTGTACTTAGTCCAATTAAAAACACAATAGTTGGCATGAACAGTGCGTTCACCATGATCATCGCCATTGATTTTTTCTTATATTCTTTGGACGAGGAAGTGAATTTGTCATGAACTTCTTTTTCCCTGCTATAGGCTTTTACAACTCTAATTCCTGAAAAAGTTTCTTGGACAAGTGTTGACATGAACGACTGTTCTTTTTGAACTTCAGTGCTGAGTTGATTCATTTTGGTAGAAACCTTGTAAATCATAAAAGACATGAATGGCAATGGCAGCAAAACATACAAAGTCAAGGTTGGACTTATTTTTACCATTTCCAAAATGACAAGAATAAATAAAACAATGAGGTTTAAAGTATACATTACACCTGGTCCAAGGTACATACGAACTTGACCAACATCTTCAGAAATCCGATTCATCAAATCACCCGTTTTGTTTTTTTTGTAAAAAAGAAAATCGAGTTTTTGGTATTGATCGAAGATTTCGTTTTTCAGGTCGTATTCGATAAGTCGCGACATAACAATGATTGTTTGGCGCATTAGAAAAAGAAAAAAACCACTGCAAAGTGAGAAGAACATATATATTCCGCCAAGCTTAAGAGACAATAGGAGGGCACTTTCGACATTTGTAATAGTATTCCCTTTCATTAAATCATCAATAGTTGTCTTCAAATACAGTGGCATTTGAACGCCGAAATAATTTGATACTGCGATGAATAAAATTCCCAAAAGAAATCGCCATTTATACTTAACGAAATATTTGTTCAAATAGCTCAGCGACTTCATACGATTAATTTCCTATTTTTGTGCCCATGTTTTGCGGACGTTGCAAAAATAAATATTCAGGTTGAATTAAGTTTATAACATATACCTTCCGAATATGTTTGAGGTAAAAAATATCGAAGAAACCAATCTCGCAGATAATCCTGTGATTGCTCAGATGAGCAAATACAATCATGAACAACTATTGTTCTGTAATGATAATGCTACCGGTTTGAAAGCAATAATTGCTGTTCACAACACCGTTTTAGGTCCTGCTTTGGGTGGTACACGAATGTGGGCTTATACGAATGAAGTTGAAGCGTTAACGGATGTATTGCGTTTGTCGCGCGGTATGACTTACAAAAATTCTATTTCCGGATTGAATTTAGGTGGGGGAAAGGCAGTTATTATTGGAGATTCAAGGTCACTGAAGTCAGAAGCCCTCTTCAGAAGATTTGGAAAATTTGTCAATAGTCTAGGTGGGAAATATATCACAGCTGAGGATGTAGGTATTTCTCCGTTGGATATGACATGGGTAAATATGGAAACGAATCACGTTGTTGGTTTACCTGGAAAGAGTGGAGATCCATCTCCAGTTACTGCTTACGGTGTATACGTTGGTATGAAGGCGTGCGCTAAAGAGCAATTTGGAACAGATTCATTGACTGGAAAGAAAGTAGCAGTTCAAGGGGTCGGTCATGTTGGTGAATATTTGGTTCAGTCCCTCCGTAAAGAGGGTGCAGAAGTATTTATTACTGACATTCATGAGCCAACACTGAAAAGGGTTGCAGATACCTATGGCGCTAAAGTAGTTGGGCTTGATGAAATTTATGATATTGATATGGATATCTATGCTCCATGTGCACTTGGTGCAACCATTAATGATGTTACTTTAGGTCGATTGAAATGCTCAATTATTGCAGGTGCAGCGAATAATCAATTGAAACAAGAGGATGTTCATGGTCAAGCAGTAATGGATAGAGGAATTATTTATGCGCCAGATTTCGCACTCAATGCAGGAGGTGTAATTAATTGTTATTCAGAAGTAAAAGGATATAATTCAGAATGGGCTATGAATAAAGCAGAGGAGATATATCACACTATTGGAAACATTGTAATTAGATCAAAGGCTGAAAACGTTCCAGCTTATAAAATTGCCAATAAAATGGCTGAAGAGCGAATAGAAGCAATCGGTAAAGTGAAACTACCATTATAATGCTGAATAGAAGACATCTTAGAATAAAAGTATTACAAGCCCTTTACGCGTATTTCCAATCAAATGAGGAAAATTACCGTAAAACAGAAAATGAATTGTTACAAGCAATTGAACGCATGTACGATTTGTACATTTATTTGCTTTTGACTTTCTCTGAACTCAAATCCATAGCGGAATTTCGAATAGAAGAAAATAAAAAGAAAATTCGTCCTTCAAAAGAAGATTTGCAACCCAACTTAAAGCTGATAAATAACCAATTAATTGCATTATTAGAGTCGAATGTTTTACTTAGAAAGTTGTCTGAAGACCGAAAAGTAAATTGGGTAGGAGATGAGCACCGCGAAATGTTCAGAAAGATGTTTTTGCAGTTGAAGGATAGCGAAACTTACTTGGACCATATGAATAATGGTGATGCCGGTTTTGAAGCTGACAAACTAATGGCTATTGAATTATTCAAGGTTGAAATCGCTAATTTTCCGCTTCTTTATAACTTTTTCGAGGAAAAAAGTATTCATTGGTTAGATGATATTGATTTGGCATGTTCAATGGTATTGAAAACTATTAAATCAGCTGAAGAAGGTAAATCGTTGGATATTTTGCCGCTTTACAAGGTGGATGATGATGAGCAGGATTTTATCAAGGATCTTTTGCGTAAGACTATTTCATTGGACAAGGAAAATGAGTTGCTGATTGATGAATTAACCGATAATTGGGAATTAGATAGAATTGCAAAAATGGATGTTATTTTAATGAAAATGGCTATCACGGAAATGCAAATTTTCAGCAATATTCCAACGAAAGTAACGCTGAATGAATACATTGAAATCTCAAAATTTTACAGTACACCAAAGAGTAATAGCTTTATAAATGGCATTCTTGATAAGGCTATAGAACGTTTAAAAAAAGATAAAAAGATTGTTAAAATAGGTAGAGGATTAATGGATTAATTATGAAAAAGAGTTTTTTGTTTTTTATAGCGTTAGCAGTGTTGTTTTCTTGCACAAACACGGAGGTAGTAGAAGTGGGGAATAAAACTTCTATGATGGTCGATCCTGTTTATGATGCCGGTGAAGTAGTGAAAGGTGAGCTGATTACTGCGAAGTTTAAAGTTGAAAACACAGGTAATTTTCCATTGGTAATTGCGGATGTAAAAGGTTCGTGCTCTTGCACTGTTGCAAGTAAGCCAGAAGACCCAATACAACCAGGTGAAGTAGGAGTGATAACTGCAGAAGTTGATACTGAAAGAACGTCAACCGGAGTAATTACGAAATCTGTTCGTATTGTTGCTAATACAGAACCATCTGTAACAGAAGTTGCAATTAAGGCAACCGTCAAATCGAAATAATTAATAATAAATAAATCAAAAAAAACAAAGATGCAACAGATTATTCCTTTGATAATGATTGTGGTAGTGTTCTACTTCTTTATGATCAGACCTCAAACTAAGAAACAAAAAGAACTGAAGAAATTCAGAGAGTCACTTGCCGCTGGTGATAAGGTAGTTACTATCGGTGGAATCCATGGTAAAATCTTGGAAATTGGAGAATCAACTGTTTTGTTGAGTTCTGAAGGAACAAAAATTAGGTTGGAAAAATCTGCAATTGCGCATACATCTGCGGATCAAATTCAAGCTTAATAAAAGTTTAATAAATTTTTAAAAGCTGCCTCGGCAGCTTTTTTTATTCAAAGTAGTTAACCTATTTCGATTGTTAAAGCGACATTTATTTATATTTGTATAAACCTCGATTCGTTTTATGTTAAGAACTATTCTACTTTATTCATCAATTCCAATGTTTTTGTTGTCTTGTTCATCAAAGGAAGAATGTGTTGATTGTATTCGTTGCGGTGAAAATTTGAATGTAAAGGAGTTGACAATTGAAGAGGCTATTGTTGAATCAAAAAATCCAAACAAGACGTACGCGGATAGTGCTGACTTGAAAGAATCGATTGCGAAGATTGAAAAAAAATATGGTGAGCAATGGGATTTTTGTCATTGTGTAGTAGTGAATGATTCAATCGATAAAGCAATAAAAGGAGGCGATACAAGTGATAAGTTAATGGCTCGTTGGGATGTTGTTGATAAAAAATGCCAAGCCTTTAGAATTCAAGATCCTAATCGTACACCAGAACAGCGTGATGCACATGAAAGACGAGTAAAAAAATGTCTGAAAGAAGCTGGATTACGTAAGTAAAAAAAGTTTTTTTGTTTCTTTCGATTTAGTATTTCACTACATTTTTAACTTCGAAAATCAATTTATGAAAAAAATAATATATATTATATCGGCCCTCTCTCTGTTCTTTTTATCGTCGTGCGGGAAAAGTGAAATTTGTGATTGTGCGGATAAAGGACTTGCAATGGTAAAGGAGGTAAAGGAAGCTGGAATGAATACGATAAAACTTCAAGAAATTCAGAATAAATATAAGTCTGATTTAGATGAATGTGAGAAACTAGATGATGGGAAGTCAGATACTGAGCAGAGGATGATGATGGAAGAGATGAAGAAGTGTGATGCTTACAAGGAAATGGAAAGTACAATGAAAGATTTGTAAAACGATATTTTATAAAACAAGAAAGGGGCTTCAACGAAGCCCCTTTCTTGTTTTTAATTATTATTTAGTAATAAATTGCTCGTTGAACTTTTGTTACATGTTTTGCAAGTCGAATTACTTGTTTTGTGTATCCAAATTCATTGTCATACCAAGCATAAAGTACAACATTCTTTCCGTCGTTCGAAACAATTGTTGCATGCGAATCAAAAACAGAACAACACGTATTTCCAATGATATCGCTTGATACCAATTCAGGATCATAAGAATAATAAATCTGGTTTACCAAATCACCGTTTAATGAAGCGTCACGCAAAACAGCATTTAATTCTTCAATTGAAGTCGTTTTGTTTAATTCCAAACTTAAAATAGCCAAAGACCCATTAGGAGTAGGTACACGCACTGCATTAGCAGTTAACTTATCTTTCATATCGGGAATTACTTTGGTTACAGCGCTTCCAGCTCCTGTTGAAGTGATAACCATGTTGATAGCTGCTGATCGACCTCTCCTTGGTTTCTTGTGCATGTTATCAAGAAGGTTTTGGTCGTTCGTGTAGGCGTGCACTGTCTCAATGTGACCTTTGACAACACCAAACTTGTCGTTAACTACTTTTAAAACTGGAGAAATTGCATTTGTAGTGCACGATGCAGCAGAAAAGATGTTCTCATTCTCAATGTCCAAATCTTTCTGGTTAATACCATAAACAACATTCGGTATTTCTTTTCCTGGCGCAGTTAAAAGAACTTTTGATACTCCTTTTGCTTTTAAGTGACGAGACAATGCTTCACGATTTGTGAAAACTCCTGTATTGTCAATTACAAGTGCATTGGAAATTCCATACTGGGTATAATCGATGTCTTCAGGGTTGTTAGCGTCTATCATTCGAACAATTTGTCCATTGATAATCAAAGCTTTGTTTTCTAAATCTTCAATTACAGAACCATTAAATGCACCATGAACTGAATCATTTCGCAACAAAGAAGCGCGTTTGATGATGTCGGCGTCAGAAGAACCTCTAGTAACAATTGCTTTTAATCTCAATTGTTGTCCTTTTCCGGCTTGTTTAATCAATTCACGGGCTGCCAAACGTCCGATACGTCCAAATCCATATAAAACTACATCTCGAGGCTCAATTCCGTTTGATACTGAGGTACCAAATCCTGACAATTTATCACTTAGGAAGGCTGCTTTTGAAGTGTAATTTGCTTGCTCTGCAAGCCATTCGCTCGATAATTTGCCAATATCAAGTTTAGAAGGTGCGAGATCCATTTTATAAATCTCTTCTGCAAGTTCAGAGGAAGTGAAGACATCAATAGGCTTGTTTACAACAGTTTTTGCATATTCATGCAAATTCAACAACTCAGAAATAGTTGTTTCAGTCAAGTGGTGACGGAAAAGTACCAACTCAATTCCTTTGTCATAAAGTAGTTCACCTACTTTGCTTCCTAATTTAACAGCAGCACGTTCTTTTTCAACATGCGATTTCAGTTCCTTTTCGTAACCTACAGCAGCTTCCATTTTTTCTGTTTAATGATTAATTGATTATAAATTGTATTAAGCAAAAAAGGCTACCCACCAGAGCGGGCAGCCTTTTTTAAGATGATTATCCCAAATATGCTTTGAGTAATTTATTTCTCGAAGTGTGACGCAATCTTCTGATTGCCTTTTCTTTAATTTGTCGAACACGCTCACGTGTTAGATTGAATTTTGCGCCAATTTCTTCCAATGTCAATCCGTGATTCATTCCAATTCCGAAGAATAAACGAATGATTTCACGTTCTTTATCAGTTAGTGTACTCAATGAGCGTTCAATCTCTTTTTGCAATGACTCAGCCATCAAAGCGTGATCAGCTTTCGGAGCATCTGCGTTTGCCATTACATCCATCAATGTTCCACCATCTTCAGATGTTGAAAGTGGTGCATCCATAGAAACGTGTCTACCAGAAACGTTTAAGCTTTCTTTGATTTTGTCTTCAGGAACTTCAAGAGCCTCAGCAAGTTCTTCTGCTGAAGGCGGTCTTTCGAATTCTTGTTCCAAGCGAGAAAAAGCTTTGTTGATCTTATTCAATGAACCAACTTGGTTCAATGGAAGTCGAACAATACGTGCTTGTTCTGCTAAAGCTTGAAGGATTGATTGACGAATCCACCAAACGGCATATGAAATGAATTTAAATCCTCGTGTTTCATCGAATTTCTGAGCAGCTTTAATCAATCCTAGATTTCCTTCATTGATTAAGTCGGGTAGGGTAAGTCCTTGGTTTTGATACTGCTTCGCAACTGAAACTACGAATCGTAAATTTGCTCTTGTTAATTTTTCTAACGCTCGCTGGTCACCTTGTTTGATCTTTCTCGCTAACTCTACTTCCTCCTCAGCTGTGATCAGCTCTTCTTTACCTATGTCTTGTAGATATTTGTCAAGTGATTGACTTTCGCGATTTGTAATCGACTTCGTAATTTTAAGCTGTCTCATTCTCTACTGTTTCCTCTTTTTAAATTGTGCCTAATGAACGGAAAATGGATGCAAAGTTACGACCAAAAAAAACTGTTTTCCAAATAAATTCTTTACAATTTTTTAATTCTCTCTTTACACAAAAACCGTGCCTTTCACAAACGTTCTAAAGTCCAAAACCATAATAGTCTCTTTTACCACTTGGTGAAAGTACTTCTAAGAGCACGCCTCGGTTGACTCCATTTAGTTTGTTTGTTAGTTGCTCAACTGTTTCTACTGGTTCATTATTAACTTTTGTGATCACCATACCTTCTTGTAAACCAATTGATTTTAGTTTTCCTGATGTGAGTGATGTGATTTTTACACCATAGGTAACGTTGAGTTCCTTCTTCTCTTTACTCGTTAAATCGACAAATGTTGCACCTAATGCATAATTTTTTGAAATTTCTTCTTTTGATACTAACTTCGTTTCTCCTTCTTTGTTTCTTAATACTAATTCTTTTATCTCTTCATCGTTATTTTTAGTGCGAATTGTTAAAGTTACTTTATCACCGGGACGTCTTTTGCCAATTTCTTCCTGAAGTTCAGCTACAGAATTAACTTCCTTGGAGCCTATTTTCAAGATTACATCACCATCTTTCATACCTGCATTTTGTGCTGATCCATCATCTGTAACCTTTGAAACAAAAACTCCTTTTGTGTTTGGTAATTTATTGCTTTCTTTTATTTCCTGATTTATATCAGCGATTTGAACGCCAAGGTATCCACGTTGAACAATTCCATAGTCTATGAGGTCTCGCATAACTTTCTGCACCAAATTGACCGGAACAGCAAATGAATAACCTGAATAACTGCCTGTTTGAGATGCGATTGCTGTATTTATTCCAACAAGCTCACCTTTTGTATTAACAAGGGCACCGCCACTGTTGCCTGGATTAACTGCTGCATCTGTTTGTATAAATGATTCGATTGGCACTATATTCTGTTGTGTTCGATCAGACAGAAGGTTTATGTTTCTTGCTTTCGCGGAAACGATTCCCGCAGTGACAGTTGATGTTAAATTAAATGGATTCCCCACAGCGAGTACCCATTCGCCAATATGAAGATCGTCGCTATTGCCTAAAGGAATAGGTAGGAATCCACTGCCTTCAATTTTTAAGACTGCTATATCTGTGGATGGGTCTGCTCCAACTAACTTTGCGGAATATTTCGAATTGTCGTTTAAAATCACCTCAATTTCACTTGCATTTTCAATAACATGATTGTTCGTTACAATATAACCTTCTGATGATACAATCACGCCAGATCCGGATCCAGAACCGTATTGTTTAAATTCTTTTCCACCTGCACCAGGGCCATAGAAAAATTCCTGAAACAGATCGCGTTGAAATGATGTTTGGACTACTTTGGTAGTTACGTGAACAACAGAGTTTATGCTACTTTCAGAAGCGTCTACAAAATTTGGTGCCACTACACCGCTTCCATCTAATGAAACTGCTCTTACATTGGCTAGACGGTTTCCGTCAATAACTTGGTCAGATAAATTTGTGAAGGGACTAGAAGATAACATTAGATAAGCTCCAAGTGGAAGCATTCCTCCTAAAAGTCCAAGTCCAAAAAGTTTTAAATTGTTTTTCATCTTTGTCAATAATTAGAATGAATTTCAGATACAATTATAACGACTGACAATTAGTTTTGTTAAAAGACCGATGTTAAAGATTGTTAAGCTGTTTTGTTAGCCTTTATAAAGTAAAAGCCTACTTTTGTTTATCGAAATAACAATGCTTATTCATTTCAAAAAATATCAAGGTACTGGAAACGACTTTGTAATGGTCGATAATCTTGATGGACGATATAATTCATTGGGAATTGAAGAGGTACAACGTATCTGTAATCGCAGATTTGGTGTTGGAGCAGATGGTCTTATAAAGTTAAATTCAAAATCAGGTTTTGATTTTGAAATGGATTATTTTAATTCGGATGGATCGAAAAGTTTTTGTGGAAATGGTGCGCGCTGTTCGGTAGCATTCGCAGCAACTTTGGGTGTTGATGTGTCAGAAACTAGTTTTTTGGCAATTGACGGGCCACACAAGGCATTTGAAGTTGGAGGAATTGTTGCCTTGGAAATGTCAAATGTCAGCGACGTAGAAAGAATTGGAAACGATTATAAAATTAATACTGGTTCGCCCCATTACATTCGTTTTTCTCAGTCACTAGCCAATGAGGATATTGTAACGTATGGTAGAGAAATTCGCTATTCAAATCGATTTCAAAAAGAGGGAATTAATGTGAATTTGGTTGAGATCGAAAACATCAATCAATTGAAAGTTCTCACCTATGAGCGAGGAGTTGAAGATGAAACGTTGTCTTGTGGAACAGGTGTTACTGCATGTGTATTGGCTTATTCCATTGAAAAAGAATTGTTTGGGAGGCAGGAGGTCAGTGTGACTGTGAAAGGTGGTGAATTGAAGGTTTCTTTTGATCGAAATTCACAGCATGATTTTATCAATATCAGGCTGATAGGTCCTGGCGAATTTGTTTTTTCAGGGACATTTGATGTGTAGTTTTAAATTTGAAAATATTGATGATTTAAATTCGGAGGATTTGGCCAAGGGTTCTTATCTGTGGATATGGTATGCAGACAAAATCCCTCCGCATATTGGGTTTTCAATAGATGGCGATTATTACAGTTTGAAGTACAATGGAAAAGATTTTGGGTTAAAATACGATAAGGCTCTCCATGTGATTCATTCCAGGAGAATCCCTTCACTTTTTATAAAAATAAATGGATTATTATCAAAACAAGATGTAATTGAAAGATACGGTGCCTATTCTTCAGCTAAAGTCGAAAAAGCCACGTGTCTAACCCCGCTTAACTTCTTATTTGGTTTTCCTGATTGCGCTCAACTTTCTGAATTGTTAGGATGTTTGCAAGGAGAAAATTTAATTCAACAAGTAGCTGGAATTTACCTACCACTAGATTATAAAGGAATTCCAAAATATGGGATAGTTGAAATTCAAAATAGATTACGTACACTAGAAGATGCTAAAATCAACTAAGATATATCTTCGATCGGTTGAGCCTGAGGATGCTACTCGTCTGATGCTATGGGAAAACAATCCTGAGCATTGGAAGGTAACTGACACAGAAGTGCCGTTTTCATTGACTGGGATTATGCAATTGATTGAGCAACAGCAGCATATTCGATCTACTGGTCAATTGCGTTTTATAATTTGTTTGAATGATTCGAATGAATCGGTTGGTGCAATTGATCTGTATGATGCGGATTTTAAAAATGGAAATGCAGCGGTTGGTATTTTGATTGGTGAGGAAAGTCAACGAGGGAAAGGTTTTGCTAAGGAGAGTCTTGATTTAATGGTGAAATACGCCCGTGATTTTTTAGCATTACATAATTTGTATTGTTCGATTCAATCAGATAATTTGAATAGCCTTAAGTTGTTTGAAAGCATTGGATTTGAGCGCATAGGCGTTCGCAAAGAGTGGTTTTTATATAAAGGTCAGCGAATTGACGAAATTAGTTATCAGTTATGTCTAAAAAAGTAATTCTAATTGTAGTTGCAGTCATTGCAATTGTTGGTGGGATCATTATTTTTCCCAAATTCTCTCTATTCATGGCTAGTCGAAAAACTACCGTGAACAACGAAGCTGTTGAATATTACATCAAGGGATTTACATCACTCGAAGTTTTGGCTCAAGATCTTGAAAAACAAGGTGCAATAGATGATGTTAAAGCATTTATCGGTGTTGCAGAGTACAAAGGATTAGGAAAAGAAAATGTTGCTCTGGGAAAATACATTATAGAACCGGGCACGCCATACAAAACAGTCCTCAATGGAATTAAGCTCAATGATGCTGGAAACGGTAATGCGGAAGTGGAGGTAGATGTGACGTTTAATAATTGCCGGGATATCCGAGAGTTGGGTGGTAAACTTTCAAAAATCTTATTAATTGACAGCGCAGCGTTTGTGGAAATATTGGACAATCAAAAAACGTTGGAATTATTTGAAATGTCTCGTGAAGAAATACCTTCGATGTTCTTGCCTAACACCTATAAAATGTACTATGATACGGATGAAAAAGAATTCATTGAACGCATGTCCGGAGAGTTCAAGAAATTTTGGACAGAGGATCGCCTGCAAAAGTTGAAGAAAGTTGGCCTTCGAAAACCTTCGGAAGCGGTCACTTTAGCAAGTGTGGTCTATTCAGAGCAAGGTCGGGTACCTGAGGAATGGCCGATTATTGCCGGTCTCTACTTGAATCGAATCAATCAAGGAATTAAATTGCAGTCAGATCCAACGTTTAAATTTTGTTGGGGCGATAAGCTGGATGGGGTTCAGCGCTTATTGAATGTGCACAGAGATATCGATTGTCCATACAATACTTATAAAATCAATGGCTTGCCTCCGGGCCCAATTTGTATTCCTCCAACAGAAGTGGTGGATGCTGTGCTAAATCGCGATAATAATAAGTTTATCTTCATGATGGCTAAACCTGACTACACTGGAAGACACGATTTTAGAGTTGAATATGCGGATCACGAAAAATTGGCGAAAATCTATCAAAATTGGTTAGCCGGCGAAATGAAAAACCAATAATATGGAGAACAAAAGACGAAAGTTCCTGAAGTTAGGTCTGACCGGAGCGGCCATCGGATTGATTAAACCGTTCAAAGCAGGTCAAATGATCACTTCGTCTTTCGAGGGAACAATTAACGGGCCCATTGTTCTTTCAACCTGGAATCACGGATTGGCTGCAAATGCTGCAGCATGGGAGGTGCTTTCCAAAGGCGGAACTGCACTGGATGCTGTAGAAAAAGGTGTTCGTGTCACAGAGGCAGATCTAACCAATAGGAGTGTAGGTATAGGCGGAATGCCTGACAGAGATGGTCATGTTACGCTCGATGCGTGCATCATGGATCATGAATCGCGTTGTGGTTCCGTTGGATTTTTAGAGGGAATTGATCACCCAATTTCTGTGGCACGTGCAATCATGGAAAAAACACAGCACGTTATGCTGGTAGGTGAAGGCGCGAAAAAATTTGCCTTGGACCAAGGGTTTGGAACAATAAAAACACCCATTCCAGAAGTGAAGGCGGAATATAAAAAGTGGAAAGCAGAGAATAAAGAGTTATTTAAAAAACCTGAAATAAATCACGAGAATCATGACACAATAGGGATGTTAGCGATGGATCAGCACGGCAATCTTTCAGGTTCTTGTACGACGAGTGGTTGGGCTTTCAAGATGCATGGTCGATTGGGAGATTCTCCTATTATTGGGGCAGGATTATTTGTTGATAATGAAGTTGGAGCGGCATGTGCAACAGGATTAGGTGAAGCCATTATTCGTATTGCTGGAAGTCATACAGTTGTTGAATTGATGCGTCAGGGACGTTCTCCTTCTGAAGCGTGTCGTCTGGCAGTGGAACGAATCATTTCTAAACACAAAGATCTGACAGGTTTACAATGCTGTTTTCTTGCAATTGACAAAAGTGGACGAGTAGGTTCATATTCTGTTTATAATGGGTTTAATTATGCATTGAAAACCAATGGTTTTGAAGGAATGGTGGATGCGCCATTTAATCGTAATTGGTAATTTTTAAAAACTTAAAGGCAAATTTCCAAAAATCATGAGACAGTTCAGTTCCTTTCTACTTTTTTTGATGATGATTTCTATGAATGTTTTAGGACAAACTAAACTGAACTGGCAATTTAAACATCCCATCAAAAACACCTGGATGTCTTCTGGAACGCATGGTTCTGTGCAAGAAAAGTTGATTGAGTCAGGAGAATTACCAAATCCATTTTATGGAATGAATGAAAAATTATTCCGTTGGATTGAAGACTATACTTGGGAGTTTACGTCTTCGATAGTGATAACACAAGAAGATTTAAAAAAGGAGTTTGTTGAAATTGAATTTCCAGGAATTGATACATATGCTGAGATATTTCTAAATGGTCAACAGATAGGATTTGCACAAAATGCTTTTCGCCCATATCGTTTTGAGATTAAGAATAAGTTGAAAATAGGAGAGAACCGGCTTCGCGTCGTATTTTATCCGCCAGTATTGTACCATAGAAAGAACTATTTAAAAGCATCTTACAGGCTTCCGGCACCAAATGATGTCGATTCCATTGCGATCGCTCCTTATACCCGGAAGCCACAGTACCAGTTTGGTTGGGATTGGTCCCTTCGTATGAATACCATTGGTTTTTTAAAACCAGTAATTTTAAGTGCGTATAATGGCAATAAAATCATTGGGATTAATTGTGTCACAGATTCCATTTTGGAGGGTAAAGCCCAAGTGACGTTTAAATTGCACTTCGCTCATCCCGCAAGAACACCAATGGTTTGGGAGAGTCGTTTGTTTGGTCGAATCAACATTGAGGTCGGCGAAACGTCTGTTGTCCGCTCCGAGGAAATAGATAATCCAAAATTATGGTGGCCAAGAGGTCAAGGTGAACAGTATTTATACAACGATGAATGGTCCTTGATTTTGGATGGTACAGAAGAAACTGTCATTGATAAAAAAGCAATCAATTTCGGAATTCGAAAATCAGAACTTATAACATCGCCCGATAAATGGGGAACAAGTTATGTGATCAAAGTCAATGGACGTGAGATCTTTTGTAAAGGGGGTGATTACATTCCACAGGATATATTTCCATCGCGTGTCACAGACCAGCTGTTAGAGAAGATGGTAGCAACCATGGCGGCATCGAACTACAACATGGTACGTGTGTGGGGAGGTGGCTACTATCCGGACGATGTTTTTTATGAAGCCTGCGACCGCTACGGATTGATGGTATGGCAAGATTTTATGTTTGCTTGCGCGATGTACCCTGGCGATCCTGATTTTTTAGAAAATGTAAAAGAGGAACTCGAATACCAGATACCGCGTATTGCTTCGCATCCCTCATTGATAATCTTTAATGGTAATAACGAGGTAGATGTAGCTTGGAAGAACTGGGGTTTTCAAGCAAAATATAAGCTGGATCCTGTTGCTTGCAAAGAAATCGAAGAATCATATACGCGATTATTCAAACAGCTTATTCCGGTTACTTTATTGCGAATCACGAACTCTCCATACATTCATACTTCTCCATTGAGTAATTGGGGAAAAGATGAGTTTTACAATCACGGTTCGCAGCATTACTGGGGCGTGTGGCACGGAAAAGATCCGATGAGTGATTTTGCTAAAAAGATTGGCCGTTTTAACGCAGAATATGGCTTCCAAAGTTTTCCTGAATATTCCACACTGTTGACTTTCTCTGAAAAAAAGGATTGGAGCCTGGAAACTGAAGTCATGAAGCACCACCAAAAGAGTTATGTCGGAAATGGAATGATTCTTAAACATGCTCAATTATTGTATGGTAATCCTTTAAATTTTGAAGATTTCGTTTACTATTCTCAATTGACACAGGCCACAGCAGTAAGCATGGCGGTGACAGGGCATCGATTAGACGCGCCGCGTTGCATGGGAACGTTGTATTGGCAGGTAAATGATTGTTGGCCGGCGCCATCATGGTCGAGTATCGATTATTTTGGCAATTGGAAAGCCCTTCAATATTGGGTAAAGGACGATTATGAGGATGTGGCGGTATTATCGAAAGTAAGTCCAAGTGGGGTAGAGGAATATTATCTCCTATCTGATCAACCGGACACCTTTCAGTTGGACCTTAAATACACCATTTACAACCTGAAAGGAAAGGAATTATTGAACGGTAAACTTCAGAAAATAATTTCAGGTAGCACAACAGAAAAAATCTGTCACAGTTGCATTGATAAAAAATTGGATACTGAGAATTATGTGATACGATTTACCTGGAAAGATGAAAAAGGGCAAGATTTTCAGCGGACATTTTCACACTTACCGCAATTGTATGACAAATCTGACTCGACTGATTTTAAATTGGAACTAAAAGATATTGATGCAGCTTCTAAAACTGCCAAAGTTGTTTTAACTAACTCAAAATACATGCGCAATACGTGGGTTTATTCAAGTGAATCTGGAATTCATTTGGACAAGAATTTTATCGATCTATTACCCGGAACACATGAGTTTCTGCTGCATTTCCAAGACATTCCTGCTCTTAAACAGTTAGGGGTGAAGTGGATGTAGTATCAAATTAGAATTTTAAAATTTCAACCATTTCTGATGTCTGAAAGACCAAGTGAAAAGCATATCCCTAAGAAATTTCATCCGAAAGGTTTGACGATACTGCATGAAGATCCCACAATCATTGTAGTAGATAAAGCACCTGGTTTGCTTACTATTGGAACCGATAGAGAGAAAGATAAAACAGCTCACTTTTTATTGAATGAGTATGTGAAAAAAGGCAATCCACGTTCCAGAAATAGGGTATATGTCGTGCATCGATTGGATAGGGAAACTTCTGGAATTTTAGTCTTCGCAAAGTCTGAAACAGCAAAAACTTTTTTACAAGAAAACTGGTCGGAATTCAGTAAATCCTATTTGGCACTTGTGCATGGGATTTTAAAAGAAAAAGAAGGGGAAATTGTTTCCTATTTATTTGAAAATAAAGCCTTTCGTGTCTTTTCTACCAAGGATGAATCAAAGGGTAAATTATCAAAGACTGGTTTTAAAGTCTTAAAAGAATCTAAAGGGTTAAGTCTGCTTGAAATTCAGTTGTTTACCGGGCGCAAACATCAAATACGCGTCCACTTATCGGAAAAAGGAAACCCTGTGGTTGGGGATAAAATGTATGGGAGGGATGAAAAAGGAAAGCAGCGTTTAGCATTGCATTCTGCTTCATTGAAATTGGTTCATCCAGAAACAAAAAAGGAGATAAGTTTTAAAACTGGAATTCCTGATGCGTTCAAATCAAACTTCAAGTAGTAAAAGCTATTTGAGCGTATCAAGAGAATCATTCTACTATCTTTGCCAATTTAAAACTATTTTTATGTTTCGTTCTCTGAAATTTATTTTTCCCATTTTATTGATTTCGTTTTCTCTGAACGCGCAATATGATTTTTATACCACTGAGGAATATTCGATAAAATATCCTGCAGATTGGTCTATTGATACGAGTGGAATAATGGGAACTGATTTCATTCTTTTTAGCGCAATTGGTTCAGAAAAAGATCAATTTCGAGAAAATGTCAGTTTATTGGTGCAAGATGTTTCCGAGTATGACTTGGATCTGGATAAATATGTGGAAATTTCTCTAGAGCAAGTTAAAACAATGATTACAAATGGCAAACTAATTTTAAGTGAACGTAAAAATGGCAGTTATGAAGAATATAACTTTCATCGCGTTGTATATACTGGTAAACAGGGGGTCTTTGATCTTCGTTTCGAACAATACATTTGGTTAGAAGATGGTCTTGCATTTATTTTAACATCAACCTCAGAGCAAGACGCTTACAATACTTTCAGTAGTTATTTTGATGAAATACTGAAATCTTTCCAATTCAATTATTGAGTTTTTTTAAGATTTAAAAAAATATAATTACTTGCTTCGTGAGTATTTCACTGTCATATTATCCTTTTCAGTTACAATTCACGCATCCGTTTACGGTTTCAGGTAATAGTCGAACAAATACCCCAATTATCATTATTCAACTCGAATTCGAAGGGGTAACTGGTTATGGTGAATGTACCATGCCGCCTTATTTGGGGGAGTCACAAGAGACTGTAATAAACTTTTTAAATGGTATTGATCTAAAGCAATTTGATTCACCATTTGAAATCGACAGCCTACTTCACTATATAGATGAATTGCAGGAAGATAATAATGCTGCAAAGGCTGGATTTGATATTGCATTGCATGACTTGATTTGTAAATTGAAAGCAACAACTGTCGCAAATTATTACAATACACCCAGATCTGATAAACAAAGTTCATTTACCATTGGTATTGATATGCCCGCTAAAATGGTCGAAAAAACAATAGATGCGATGGAACTTGGTTTTAAAGTGTTGAAGGTAAAACTGGGTTCTGATAATGATCAAGAAATTATGAAGCGTATTCTAGAAGTTTGGAATGGACCATTTTCAATAGATGCGAATCAAGGTTGGAAGACGAAAGAAAGCGCATTGGATTTTGTACATTATCTAAAAGACGAAGGAGCAAGTTTCGTGGAGCAGCCTTTTTCTAAAGATGATTTGTCAATGTCAGCGTGGCTAACTGAAAGAAGTCCGTTACCAATTATTGCAGACGAAAGTTGCAAAAGATTATTTGATATTGACCGAATTGCAAGTTCCTTTCATGGGATTAATGTGAAATTGATGAAGAGCACTGGATTACGCGAAGCTTATCAAATGATTGGAGAGGCAAGAAAAAGAAAAATGAAAGTCGTTACAGGTTGTATGGCAGAATCTTCCTGCGCAGTTACAGCAATGGCGAATTTTGCATCCTTGGCAGATTGGGTAGATTTAGATGGCCCTTTTTTGATTACAAACGATCCTTTTGATGGCGTTCAGCTCATAGACGGTAAACTTAAAATACCTGAAATAAATGGTATTGGAGTGGCAAGGAAAGTTTAAGAGGGTTCAACAGGTTCAAAATTTTCAATTAATGCAAATGGTTCAATAAACAGATTTAAAAAATTACATTTCAAAATGACTTTCACGTTACGAAAAGCAAGTCTATCAGAATTGCAAGTTGCATTTGAACTGCTTAAGCATGCTGCAGAACGCCTAAATGCTAAAGGCTTGAAGCAATGGGGGTATTGGATGAATCCACCTCAAGAAAAGATTGCATGGGTGAAGGAAGGTTTCAAAAATGGTGAATTCTTTTTTATACTTATAGATGATCAAATTGCAGGCATGTTTCGACTTTTAAAAGAAGATGAACTATACTGGGGTGTTCAAGCGTCTTCAGCCAGGTATATTCATTCTTTGGTTATTAAGGCAAACTTTTCTGGCAAAGGAATCGGAGAGCAAGTTATTTTGAAGGTGATAGAAGATTGCAAGAAATTGAATATTCAATACCTTCGTTTAGATTGTGATGCTCAAAATGAGGGACTTTGCAACTATTATGAGCAACAAGGCTTTCAAAAAGTTGGGCAAAAACAAATGCCTTTGTCGCTCAATAAATTATATGAATTGAAAGTATAAGGAATTACTTTTCCTTCTTCAACATGTCATTCGCCATCATTTGTTTGATGGTACGTTCCATGTTTTCAGTTGATCCATCCAAGAAGATGACATTTCCCTTGCCTTTTTCTGCAAATTCTTTAATGGATTCCGTCCACATAGAGAACATAATTAATGAAGTGTCCAGATTCGCTTCTCGCATTTTGTCAGCTGCTTCAGTCATCCCTTTTGCTACCTCTTCGCGGAACAATGCAATACCCTGACCTTTTAATTGTGAAGCCTCTTTTTCCGCTTGCGCTGCGATTTTGATTGCGTTTCCTTCTGCCTCAGCAGCTTTCGTTTTGGTAATCAACAAAGCTTGACCTTCATTTTCAGCTGCAGCTTTTAGGTTGTTGGAAGCAACAACTTTCGCCATTGATGTTGTAATCTCTGCATCAAATGTGATGTCATTTAATTGCAAATCAATCAAATGAAAGCCCCATGTTTCGAGCGTATTGTCTAAGCTTTCCTTGACATCATCTACAATTTCACGTCTAAGTAATAAAATCTCTGCCTGTTTTTTCGTTGCCACAAAACCTCTTACTGACCCTTCAATGGTGCGAATCAACGCTTGTGAAAAGCTTCGCTGATCCATAAACTTAAAAGCAACATTTTTGATCGTTTCCTCTTCAGCATCCAAAACTGAATAAACAAGCATAGCTTTGAAATATACGTTTGCCTGATCTTGAGTAATTGCTTGAAATTCCATTTCGATCGCGCGATTTTGAATAGAAACACGACTGAATACTTTTTCTAAAATGGGTATTCTAAAATTTAAACCAGGAGGAAGAATTCTGCGGTATTTCCCGAACATAGTGATGACTGAAATTGTCCCTTGCTGAACAGTTGTGAAACAAGAAATAATTGCAGCTATAATGACTCCGATAACAATAATAGACGTTGGCATATTGAAATAATTTAAATCAAAGCTATGCATTTATTCTGCAGTAAATTCTGTTTTTTTGTAATATTATCCATCAATTAACATTTTCTTTAAAAACCATGAAATATGCCACTTATATACTTTTTCTTATTTCAATTGCTTTAATCTGTTCTTGCGACGGGAAGAGTAATGTAAATGAGTTGAAATCCTCAGATATTGAGGAGGAAAATGATAGTTTAGAGAAAAATGAATCGATAAATTCAAATCTTGAACTTGATGCAACTCTCAAGGCTTATCAAGGTGTTGTTTTTCAATTGAAAAAGACTTCAAAGAAATATGATATTATTGTTTACGTAAAATCTTGTGAGGACACTTATTGTGAAGGGTCCGGTAAAATTGAATTATATGAAAAAGGAACCTCTCATTTGGTTCAAACATTTCCAATGAACGAGTTATATGTTGAGTTGTCCCAAGGTGGGAAAATGATTGAGGGTGTAAATCAAATGTATGGCGACAATGGAGCAGTAATTATGGATGATTTTAATTTTGACGGTACAGAAGATCTCGCAATTAGAAATGGGAATTATGGAGCATATGGCGGGCCTTCATTCAACGTGTTTGTTTACCATTCAACAAAAAAGAAATTTGTAAAAAGTGAAGAGCTGACAGAATTAGCAAGTATGAATCTGGGCTTTTTTGATGTGGACAAAAAAGAGAAACGATTGACAACTTTTTCAAAAGATGGCTGCTGTTGGCACATTGCTACAAAATATGCGATTGATAAAAAGAAAGGATTAATAAAGGTATATGAATCTATCGAGGATGGCACAAACGAAGGTTATATAATCTCTACAGAGCGTAAATTGATTAAAAATCAATGGGTGGAGACTATTGATACGTCCGAGGTCAATCCTTATGAATAAAAAATGCCCTTTGAATTCTGTGCCAATAACTTCTTTTAAATAACTAATTTTAGCCACCTCAATTAAAGGGTCAATTTGCTAAACAATGTTGTTCAAAAACTATTTATTTCTTGTTTCGGTTTTTATTTTATCTCTATTGCATGGTCCAAAAACTTTCGCACAAGGAGATGGAATTATTTCAGGTAAAGTAATTGATAAAGCGACTGAAAAGCCGGTGGAATATGTTTCGTTCAAATTATTTAATGCGAAAGACTCTCAACTTGTAACTGGTATATATACAGATTCTGAAGGTAAGTTTTTACTTGAAAAAATAGCCCTCGGTAACTACTATGCGAAATTGTCATTTACGGGATATGTGCCATTTCAATTGGAAGGGGTATTGCTAACGCCAACTACCAAAGTTTTAAACCTAGGGTCCATAAAGCTTGAACCCGAAAAAACAGGTGAATTAAAAGAAGTCAAGGTGACAGGCCAGTTGGATGTTTTAAAAGCGGGTATCGATAAAAAAATATTTAATGTAGCTGAAGACAATACAGCCAAAGGAGGAACGGCTAATGATGTTTTAAGCAAAATTCCTTCTGTTGAATTAGACCAGGATGGCAATGTAATGATGCGTGGTGATGGTAAAGTTACGATTTTAATTGATGGTCGACCGAGTTCATTATCAGGTGGAAATGGTAAAACACTGCTAGATGCACTTCCTGCCGGTTCAATTGAGCGAATAGAAGTTGTAACCAATCCATCCGCAAAATATGACCCAGATGGTACATCAGGAATCATCAATATTGTATTAAAAAAGAATAAACTTAAAGGGTTCAATGGATTGATAAATGGAAACATAGGCACTGGTTTCGTCAAGAATGGAAATGTGTTTGATGGAAATGCTTCTTTGAGTTTTAGGAATTCATTTTACAACATTTATGGAAGTTATGCAGGGCGTTATTTGGATGGTTATCGAAATAATTATTCGACCATAGAGCGCTTGTACAATGATTCAATTGTGAATTTAAATCAGACGCGTGTAGGAACAGATCAGAATTTTGGGCATACCTTTCGTTTTGGTTTGGATCTAAGTTTGAAAAACCGTCAAACGCTTGGTGTTTCAGCAACTGGAAGTATCGGAGAAAGAAACAGAACTGGTGATCAGTGGAATGCACAAACGAATAATTTAACAACTGACTATCTCAATTGGAAAAGAGTTTCATCTGATCCCACTCAACAACAAAACATTGATCTCAATTTAAATTACAGATACGAATTCAAGGAGAACAAAGGAAATATAGTTGCTGATTTCAATCAATCTCTTGGAACAGATTCTATTCAAGGCTATTATACACAGAAGTTCTATGACAATAACAATAGCCCACTTCAGGTTTCTGCTTTGAATCAGCGACTTTTTAATTTTGAAAAGAATAATGTTTTTACAGGTCAGCTTGATGTGACGTATCTTTTTCCTGCGATAAATGGAAGAATGGAAACAGGTGTTAAATCAATTCTGCGTGATCAACTTATTAATACCTATTCTGAAAAACAAGACACGCTTTCTAGTCAATATCTTGCTGACACGCTTTCTAATTTTATTTATGCCTACAAAGAGCAAATTTACAGTACTTATGGTATTTATGGACAGCAGATAAAAAAGTTTAAATACCAAATTGGTGTTCGATTTGAACAAGCCTATCAGATTCCCAATCTTGTTTCTGATTCCATAAAAATTGTAAATGATTATTTCAATTTCTTTCCTTCCGGTCATGTGCGCTATGCACTTACAGAAAAATCGGAGTTCAGTTTCAGTTATTCGAGAAGAATTAACCGTGCAACGTCATCAATGTTAAACCCTTTCACGAATTATGCAGATCCATTTAACCTCATGCGTGGGAATCCTTATGTGAAACCTGAATTCATAGATTCATATGATCTTGGATACATGATTGAAAAGCCAAAAGTTACTTTGACTACGAGTGTTTATTATCGTCATTCAACCGGAATGATCATGCGCGTAAGAGAATATACCTCAACTACGTCTGGCACGACCTATTCCAATATTGATCAAAGTCATAGTCTTGGGCTTGAATTTGTTTTGGTCTATAAACCAACTAAATGGTTTAGAAATACATTTTCGTTCAATGGGAATTATATTCGCTATGTTGATGACTATGCTGCAGCAAATTGGAATGTTGAAGGGTATATCTGGAATTGCAAATACAATGGAATTATTGATTTCTGGAAAAAAACAGCGAGTATTCAGGTATCTGCTGCGTACAATGCTCCTCGCGTTTCAGTGCAGGGTAAAGTTCAGCGGACAGCGCCAACAGATGTAGCTTTTGAGAAAACTTTTAAAGGTGGGAAATGGTCGCTAGGATGTCGTGTTTCTGATATATTTAATGTTCAAGGATTTTATTTGGATCTCGATCAACCCAATGTGCGTCAGCAGATGGAGTATAAGTGGCTGACTCGGAGGTATTATGTTACATTCTCGTATAAATTCGGCAAGCTAGAAATGAATAATAAAAAATCCACCAATGGTGATGGTGGTTTTGACATGTAATTAATTACTTCTCGGCGATAATTTTATTCCAAGGCCACTTAATGCTTGGTCGAAACCATATTTTTTTATTGGTTTTGGTCCTTCCTTTTGAAGGAATTTTCGGAGATCAATTTTTGTCTTCATGGTTAAGTATTTTGAACCAATTTAGACAATTACCATACCAATTCTATGGGTATTGATTAAAAGGTATGCTACACTGATTTTTAGGTCAGTTTAATTCAATAAACTGCACGTATAAACGAAGGCAGGAGGGAAGTTGAAGGGTGTAAAACCGATATTGATTTTTGGAAACACCTTTTCAAGGTTCTTTTTAGAAACCAAAGAATATTGAAATTGAACATACTTGCCAGTTTGAGCCAATGATCGTTTTGAGCTTTCTAAAATTGCGTCTTTTAATTGCTCTGGGAAATTAGCCAAAGGCAGTGATGAAATAATGACATCTGCTTTGGAAAGATTGTTTTGATTCAAATAGTCTTCAATTTTTTCAGCAGAATCATGGATCAATGTAACACGAGGGTCCGTTATTTTAACTTTTAATGCTTCGTAAAATTGTTCGTTCAATTCAAAAACAAGTAAACGTGCATTTGGACCCAGTTTTGAAATTATTTTTTCAGTAAAAACACCGGTTCCAGGACCTAATTCGACAATAACTCTAGTTGTTTCGAAATTTACATTTTCAAGCATTTTTGCGGCAAGAAAACGAGAGCTTGGTGTCATGGACCCTACCATTTTCTTCTCTTTAAGAAATTGCTTTAAAAATGATCGTTTACTTGGCATAACTACTCTCTAATGGCTAATTTACCGTTATTGATAACAGCGGAAACTTTACCCTTGAGAACTTTACCAACAAAAGCACTGTTTAAAGTGTTGGAAATAATCTGTTCCTTTTGAAATTCCCAATCTTCAGAAGCGGAGAAAATCGTCAAATCAGCTTTTTGACCAACTTCAATTGGGCACTTTTCTATTTCTGCAATACTTCTTGCATGATTACTAATGGCATCAATTACTTTGTTTATGTCGAACTCAGTGCATGCAGCTAATGATGCAAAAGCAGTTTGTAAATTAATGCAACCAAATGAAGCATGATCAAATTCTACATCTTTCTCTTCTTTGTCATGTGGTCGATGATCAGAAACAATTGTATCGATTGTACCATCTTTGATTCCTTCCCATAATGCGAGTCGATCACTTTCCCTGCGAAGGGGTGGCATCACTTTGAAATTGGAGTCAAAACCGAGCACATCTGATTCATTAAAAATCAAATTCATTACATGTGTATCAGCCGTAACGTTTAATCCTTTTTGTTTCGCACATTTAATCAGTGCTACCGATTCGGCACATGAAACTCCTGTCAGATGTAAATTACCACCAGTGTATTCTAACAATCGTAAATTTCTTTCTAATTGAATCACCTCTGCAATTGTTGGATCTGCCTTTAACCCCGTTTTTGTTGAGGCTTCTCCTTCATTAACCATTCCTTTGCCCGCTAATGAATAGTCACGTGAGAAAGCAATTATTTTGCCGTTGAAATTTTTTGAATAAAGCAAGGCCCTATACATAATCCCTGAATTTACAGGTACAAGATCATCGGAATACATGCGCACCCCAGATTGATACATGTCGTACATTTCAGAAAGATTTTCGCCTGCCATGCGCTCTGTTACAGCTCCAATTGGATGAATGCTCACAACATGGTTTTCAGCACGACGTAAAAGATATTCCACTTGAGTTTTTCCATCAACAGGGGGCAGCGTGCCCGGTAAAACAGCAACATGCGTGTAGCCTCCAAAAGCAGCTGCATCAAGTCCACTCTCTATGGTTTCTTTATGCTCTTCCCCTGGATCACAAAAGTGCGCTTTTAAATCAACCCATCCCTGAGAAACGAAAAGGTTATTTCCTGAAATAGTTTCTGCATCATTCTCATTCAAATCAGAACCAATCTTCTCAATGATTCCATCTTGGACTAAAAGATCAACAATTATGTTGTTGTGACTAGAAGTCTGATCGATAACTCTCACTTTTTTCAGTAAAATCTTCATGCGTTGCGAATTATTTATTTCCAGAATTTAATTAGAGCCATTTCCGTTAGTAAAAATACCAATGAAAGTGAAATGAATAGCTTCCAATATTCAAAAGGTTTCTCAATGTCAATTTTCGTAATACTTTGTCCTTCGATTACTTCATGTGAACTTATGTTTTTCAACCCTTTTTCTTCTAGTTTATTCAAGATTTCATCTTTGGAATAACAATCAGTTGAGGATTCAATTCGATCATAATTTAAAGCTAAGATTGCTTCAGTTTTCTCATCCATTAAATCATAACATCCTGCTGGCAACATTTCAATTGCTTCTTCGCCATTCAGTGCAATGTAACTTATCAAACCTTCTTTTTGAATTCTCGGAATGAAATCTACTTTTCCACTTTTTAAATGCACAGGGATATCACTGTTTTGTTTCTTGTATAAAGGATAAAATGATTCTTTTCCTATCGTTAAGGAAATCGGCGCTTTTCGTTGACTCATTTCCGCCATTCTCAAAAGTACCGAAGGAAAGAGTGCATTACTTGTAAATGTTCCAAACTCATTGTCAAGTGATCCAGAGAATAAGAATACATTTAAGGCACCATCAGATCGAAGGAGCAATGGAGTTCCGCTTTGCAATTTAATCAAGTCAAAATAAGCGCTATTACCATTTTGTACAGTTCGATAATATTTTTTGATGGCTGGAAGATTTAAATTATCTTTTTTCTTTTCAAACATTCCATAGAAGAATGGATCTTCATATATCAATTTATCGATCCTTGATCCAACGGCAGTAGACTCATTTAAAATTGGCAACTTAAGATCAGAGAGCAAATTATTCCAATCAGATAATTTAGCTTTTGGACCAGGAAACAATGCTAGTGATCCTCCTGATTGGGCAAAAGCTTTTAATTCGTCTATTGTTCCGGAAGGAATTTCATTCAATCCATTGACTACGACAAGATCAATATTCTTCAGTTCATCCAAACTGAATGCATTTTCTTCAATACTTCTTAAATTGTAGTATTTTTCCAATGAATAAACCGTCTGAACAGCATTTGATACGCCAACACCATTAATTACTAAAACTCCGGTTTGATTGTCGACTGTATAAGAAAAGTAAAAGTCATCGTCCCAAAAAAGTTGTTTATCGTTTACGGAAATCTTTCCCTTCTTAATCCCAGAAGAGCGTTCCGTGTAATTAATCACTGTGTTTGTTGCACTTTTTGCTTGTAGGTCAAGAAATACGTCTCGCTTTATGCCATCAATGTCACAATGAATTTCTGCATTTGTAATTTGTTTGTCGCTATTGTTTACAACTCGAATATTCAATTCATTGTTTGACCCAACTTTACGAATTGGAGAGGTGAACCAAACCGAGTCGACACAAATATTTTCAAATTCCTGGGGTTTAAATATAATCGGATAATAATAACTCAAATTATCCTGAGCTATTCCATCAAATTTTGTGGTTGATTTTTGAAAATCACTAAGTAAAATATGTTGTTTTGAACCAGTTCGTTGATTTGTTTCGCTTTCTTTCTCAATAAAATTCCTCTGCCACGCAATCACATCATCGATTTGGCGGGTCAGTGGGATAGGTGTTATTTTGTCTAATCTATCTAACGCCTCAGCTCTACTTATGAAATGTTGTTCTATTCCACTCATTTTATTGGTATGAAGCAATATCAAGGTGTTTAGCGTGGCTTTTTCAATTATTTTTCTTGCTACTTCAAGGGCTTCGGAAAGTAATTCACCTTCTGTGCCTTTCGCTGTCATGGAGAATGAATTGTCAATATAGATTGCTAATACTGGTTTTCCTGCAGTTGAATTAGTTGCTGAAACTGGTTTATAAGGTTGTGCGAATGCAACTATCAATGCTGCTAATGCGAAAATCCTCGAAAGTAAAACCAATAAATGTTTCAGTTTTTGAGTGGATCTTGTTTGTTGATCAACGTGCTTTATAAACTGTAGACTCGAAAAATAAAGGGTTTTGTATCGTCTGAAATTGAAGAGGTGTATAATTATTGGAATAGCCAGTAAAAGAAGGGACCAAAGAAATTCCGGATACACAAATTTCATAGTTCAAATGTAAGGAAAAATATGTGTTAGTAGGGGGCGTAAGGAATGATTGTTAAAACTTTTCAAGAACTGGTGCTTCTTTCACTAGAAAGCGCTTTATTCAGTAATTGGTTCTACAATTATTCATGCACTAAAATTGAATAGGATACGGTTTCCGTCTGTCCCGGTTCTAAGATATGAATCCCATCCTTTTGAAATAAGTTACCAGATGTGTTTTTAGAATCTGCAAAACCCCACCAAGGCTCGATACAAAGAAAAGGAGCGTCTTTTTTTGTCCAAATACCTATTGCTTCCCAATTATCTGATTGAACAGTTAAAAGAGCCAAATTTGCTTCATCAATCAACGTTAATTGATCAAAAGAAGGACTCTTTATAACAATTGCATCTCTTTCGAATAACTGTTCATTTAACTTTAATCCACCTTCGACAATCATATCTTCTGTTTCACTTGAAAAACAAGAATCTTCCAATAAATGTCTTGACACAATATTTATACCATCCGGAAATAAAAGCGTGTAATTTGAAATATTTTTTTGAATTTCAAAACCTGGATGTCCACCAACAGAATAGGGCATAGGGCTGTCGCCAAGGTTTCTTGTAATGTATTCAATTTTTAAAACACTTTCTTGAAGCAGGTATTTGACATTGAATTCGAAATCGAAGGGGTACTTTTTGCGTGTTTCCTTATTTGATTTCAATAAAAATGTTACAGAAATATTGGACTGTTTAATAACCTCAAATAGCTGATCACGTGCAAATCCATGCTGGGTCATTGTATATTCTTTCCCGGAAATATGGTAAGTGTTGTTCTTTAGTTTCCCAACAATTGGAAACAGATTTGGAGCTGTTCTACTCCAGAATGTTGCATCCATGCTCCATAATAAGTTCTCTTTGTCTAGTCGATTTAAATTAATCAGTTCAGCACCAAAAGTATTAATAGAAGCTGAAATGTTATCATTGCATAAGGTTAAGCTCGTTGCCATTTTGCGCACAATTAAAACTTTTCAAAAGCCCCCAAACCAAATAAAGCAAAATCATATTTGACAGGATCTTGGCTATCTAAAATTCTTAAATTTTTGTCTAGTTCATTTAGAGCAATTATATCATTTTGCTTTCTATTTATTAATCCAACTTTACGCGCTATATTTCCCGAATGAATATCAAGAGGACAAGATAAAATTGATTGAGGTATACTTTCCCAAACACCAAAATCGACTCCTTTATTATCTTTTCTGCAAAGCCATCTGAGCATCATATTTATTCTTTTTGATGAGCTACCTTTGGATGGGGCACTAATATGCTTGGTAGTCCTCGAGGGGTGTTCAATGGAGAAAAAAACTTTGTTGAACTCAGTTATTGCGGGTAACACACTTTGATGACTGATGTTTTTTGAAAAAACAGTCTCCATTCCACCATGGTTGAGATAGATATTTTTTAGTGATTTAATAAAGAACTTTAAATCTATTTCATTGAATGTACGATGAACAAAGCCATCAAGCTTTTCTAAATTGTGGTCTTCATGAGAAATAACAAAATCAATAGGTGAAGCCCCCATCATGTTCATCATTTTCCGTGCGTTTTTAATAATCATCTTCCTATTTCCCCATGAAATAGTTGCTGTCAGAAAACTTGCAATCTCAATATCTTCCTTCAATGAGTAAAGATGCGGTATTTGAATAGGGTCAGACTCAATAAAATTGGGATTGTTGTATTGTAGAGCCTTTTCATTTAAGAAGTCAATTATTTCTTTATCAATGTTCATTAAAATTATCTAGCATGTGTTGAAATCAATTCCCTATTGCAATCCTTCGCCCAAGAAAAAAAACCTTCTAAATCATTTTCTGGAGTGATTTCCAAAACGTAATATTCTTCTTTAGTTGAATCAAACAGTCCTTTGTATGGTTTATAAGCCAATGGCAGTGTGATTCCGGTAGTAACTAAAGCGGTTATTTCAATAGAATTGCTTTTTGCATTGGTAATTTTAAACTTAACATCGCCTTTTGCATTTGTTGGAATTAATGTAAACATAGAATTGATAATATTAAAATCACTTTTTAAATCAATTTCTAAAGTTTTACCTGCTTCAATACTTATCGGCAATTTGTTTATAACTTCCTTCATATGAGTTTTTTTCTCTAATTTCAGATATAAATACACTTTTAAATAATATCTAAGTTATCCGAATAAACATATTGAACCTAATTGCTGCAGAATTAATAATTGGATCAGATTGCAAGAACTCAGGTTTTTCATATTGTTCTGCCTTGAAATCCAGGAAATCCTTCAGTTCATCCGCTTTCATTATGCAATGATCAAACCGTCCTTCATTACCAATTTTCGGTCGGTCATATTTGCCAAACTTTCATTGTGTGTTACGATAACAAACGTTTGTTTGAATTCATCACGCAATTGAAAAAATAGGTTGTGCAATTCGTTGGAATTCTGAGAATCCAGATTTCCGGAAGGTTCATCAGCAAAAATCACTTTTGGTCGATTGATAAGCGAGCGACAAACTGCAACACGCTGTTGTTCTCCTCCCGATAATTCTGATGGTTTGTGCTCAGCTCGTTCTGATAGACCAATTTTATCAAGCAATTTTAATCCTTCTTTTTTCGCATCTGTAATGTTTAAACCCTTTATTAATGCAGGCATAATAACATTTTCCAAAGCAGTAAATTCTGGGAGTAATTGATGAAACTGAAAAATAAAACCAATTGATTCATTGCGGAATGCCGCTAATTTTTTAGATGATAATGTAAATGGATCTGTTCCTGCAATTAGAATGTTTCCCGCATCAGGCGTATCCAATGTTCCGAGTATTTGAAGCAAAGTTGTTTTTCCTGCACCCGATGATCCCACAATCGAAATGACTTCCGCCTCAGCAATTTCCAAGTCAATTCCTTTCAGGATTTGCAATGTATCGTATGATTTTTTGATTCCCTTTGCTGAAAGCATCATTTCTTAAGCTTTAAAACATGTCCCATTTTATCTCGCTTCGTTTTGAGATACAACTCATTGTGTTCATTGCTCTCTATTTCAAGTGGAACATTCTCAATGATCTCTAATCCATAACCAATTAAACCGGTCCGTTTTGTTGGGTTGTTAGACATTAATCGCATTTTAGAAATGCCCAATTCACGTATGATTTGTGCACCAATTCCATAATCGCGCTCGTCACCTTTGAAACCCAATTTAATGTTTGCTTCTAATGTGTCGTAACCATCTTCTTGCAATTTATAGGCTTTCAATTTATTGATGAGTCCAATGCCCCGACCTTCTTGATTCATATAAATGATGGCTCCTTTACCTTCCGTTTCGATCATCTCCATTGCCTTATGCAGCTGCGGACCGCAATCACAGCGACAAGAACCAAAAATATCACCTGTTAGACAAGAAGAGTGAACACGCACAAAAATGGGTTCATCTTTCTCCCATTTGCCTTTTACAAGCGCTAAATGTTCTGTACCAGTGTTGATTTCTCGGAAAGCATGTAATTCAAAATCACCACGTTCAGTAGGCATTTTCACATCAACCACTCGTTCAATTAATGATTCATGTTTTATACGGTATTCAATTAAATCTGCTATGGAAACAATCTTTAGATCAAACTTTTCTGCAATCTCCATCAATTGAGGAAGTCGAGCCATGGTGCCATCTTCATTGAGGATCTCCACAATAACCCCTGCAGGCTCAAACCCAGCCAATCTTGAAAGATCTGTTGCTGCTTCGGTATGACCAGCTCGTCTTAAAACCCCACCTTTTTTGGCTCGAAGTGGAAAGATATGTCCTGGTTTACCAAGTTCCTCTGGATTTATTTCAGGGTCAATCAAAGCGAGAATAGTTTTTGCCCTGTCACTTGCTGAAATACCTGTTGTACAACCATGACCGATTAAATCAACTGATACAGTAAAAGGAGTTTCATAGGCTGCAGAATTTGACCGAACCATCAAGTCAAGACCTAATTCATCACATCGGTCTTCAACCAGTGGAGCACAAATTAATCCTCTACCGTGTGTTGCCATGAAATTGATAATCTCTGGTGTTGCATTTCTTGCTGCAGTCAAAAAATCGCCTTCATTTTCGCGATCCTCATCGTCAACGACAATGATTACTTTACCTTCACGGATTTCCTGAATCGCCTCTTCAATTGTATTTAACTTCGATTTCATTGTCTCTTTTGTGGGTGCAAAATTAAGCTAAAATTCGGTTTTTATGGCAGAATCAGTCATGATTCACCTCGTATGATTTTAGATAGTTTAAAGGTACTGTCCTCCCAAGAATAATTTTTCTTTACAAATTCACTTGCGTTGATTGCTAATCGATTGTAAAGAGATTCGTTTTCGATTAAATCCAAAACGTGTTGAGCAAATTCCTCAGGGCTATTTGCAACGAGTATCTCCTCATATTCTTTTGCTCGAATCGCATTATTAGCTAGGGTAGTGGTTATGCAAGGAATGCCAAGTGCCATAGCTTCAAGTAGTTTGTTCTGCATACCAGTGCCAATTAGCATAGGGGCAATAAAAATGCTACCTCTTGAATAAGCTTCTCGAATGTCATCGATCCAACCTTGAAGTTCAATTTGGGAATTTTGTTGAATCAACTTGATAATTGAATGATGGGGTGTTGCACCGGAAATCAAACAGGTTTTTCCAGGTAATTTAGGTAATATACTGTTTGATATATAGTGCACAGCTTCTACATTTGGTGCGTAACTTAGATTGCCAACAAAAACTAAATCATGTGTTTTGGACGTCGTAGATTTTTCAAAAAACGTAGGATCAATTCCATTTTGAATTAGATGAATTTTTTCTCTTTCAGTGTGAGCGATGAAAGCTCGATCTTGTTCACTAATTATAGTGCGTTCTTCGAAGTAATCAAAGATCACACGTTCATATGCTTTTAATCTTTTTGCCTCCTCGGAAAAGAACCATTTTCGCAAACCTTTTGACTTTTCGGCTCTGCGTTCCATCCCTTTTGAAAGCGTATCCATGTAGTCGATGGTTTTCGGACACAAGTGGTAGTTTTTTACGTACTCAGACGTTCTAACTAATTGACAATAAATATAATCAGGCTTTTTTTGTTTAAGTAATAAGTTAATTCTGCTCTTTGCCTTTAATGAAAAGAAATATCCTACTTGAAAAGGATTCTTTCCAAGAAACATGAAAGCTGTGTTTAGAATTGTCGATAATCTTGAGTTTTTTAAAACGTGAACTTCTTCGCAGAAAAATTCAAGTTTCTGTATTTGCTCTTTTGATACAGGTATTTCTGAAAGCGCAATTAACTGAATAGAGAAATAACGGCTTAATTCCCTGATTTGGTAGTACGCACGCAATTTATCGCCCTTTTCCAATGGATACGGAAAACGAGAAACAATCATTAATAGTCTAGGCTTGTTCTCCATTGAGTAATTGAGCTATTTTAGTTGAAATTTGTTCAATACCATAGTTTGAATGGATGTAGTTCCATGCAGCAGAGCCTTGTGCTTTTCGTTCTTCCGGTGAATGCAAGAGTTCCAACGTTTTTTGAATTAATTCTTCATCTGTTTCACCAATAATTAATGCGCTTTGATCTGTTATACCTAACGCTCCAATTGGTGTTGTGACAATTGGAATACCTAATGAAAGTGCTTCTAGTATTTTTACTCTTACACCAGAGCCTGAGCGGATAGGTAACAGCATTACTCCATTTTCACGTAAAAAGGCTTGCATTTCTTCTGCAAAATCGTGATTTATTAGATTTATTTCAAGATCTGTGGGGTATTGACCATTCATGTAGGATCCTGCCAAATGCAATTCGGTAGAAGGTAAATTTTCTTTTATTCTTGGAAACAGTTCATTCACCAGAATATTTACTGCTTCAAGATTTGGTCGCCAGTTCATTGATCCTATAAAACAGATCCTCGAATTTGAATCATTTACATTTCGTGGTTGTAGATCCATAGCAACAGGAATCGTGGTTATAGATGTTTTTACCCCTAGTTTTTCAATGGCTTTTTTATCTGATTCTGAAATCGAAAATAGCTGGTCTACAGCTGAATAAGCTTGGGTTTCAGCTTGCTTCAAATCTTTTGCTAATCGTTTTAGGTATGATTTTTTCAATAAGCCACGGGTGTTCTGACTAAGTTGTTCCCAAAGTTTGAATTCCACATTGTGCGAACGCAAAATAATGCTGGCATTTGAAGATTCCCGAATAGTTGAAATGTATGGCGTGCAGTATAGACTTTCAAGAACGATGAAGTCGTATTTTTTTGAGATTAGTTTATTTGCAAGGTATGTATGTGCTTCTTTCGAATCAAACCTTGATAAATTGTAGGATTTTCTGGAAATTAAATGTCTTAAAACCTGTCCAGGTTTGACCGTTGTATCAATTGAAACATTTTCAATGTTTAGTTTCTTTTTTAGCTCTTCAGGATAGGATTCTAATGAGAATGGGTGCTTATGCGTTGAGAGACAAAGATGGTCAATCTCTGGATTCAAATGAAGGAGACATTTGAGGAATTGGAGCATCGCTTTACATCCTCCATCAACCACAGGGAAAATTGGTTTATGAGTTAAGTAAAGTATTCGCATTTTTTCTTTTAAATCGCTTAAATAAACCAACCCACGTTTCTTTATTAAAGACAGGTGAATCATTTGCTGCCGCTCGCATTAAAACAATCGCAATAGGAGTGAGGATCATTGTTGCGAACCACATTCCCAGGAATGGAGATACAACTTCAGATGAGGCAAGACTATCTCCGACACTAATGAGTACAAAATAGATCATGAAAAGCAAAGCGGCAATAACAACAGGTGCACCAAATCCACCTTTTCGAACAATCGCACCAAGAGGGGCTCCTATAAAGAACAGAACAACTATTGCAACTGTTAGAGCAAACTTTCGATGAAATTCGATCCAATAGCCATTGACATCGCGATGTATTGTTTTCAGATATTCCTGTTGCGACTCAAGATTTTGATTTTTTCTCCTGAGTTTTGCTTGCGCCATGCTGATGGCTGATGCTCGCTCTAATTCAGTAAGTTCGTTAAAATGGATGACTCCTTTTGGCAATGAGTCTAGTCCCTTTATGTTTGCATCGAAAATGGCTTTATTTTCTTTGTACAAATAGGATTGAAAATAGGGGTGATCGTTTTTTAAACTTGTTATGAAATTGCCAATGATTGTATTTCCATTTTTATGAACTGAATCTACAGCATGGTAAATCTGGAAGACATTTAACATCTCATGTTTGTCTGCAAATAAATCGTCTTCAGAACGTTGAAGTGAGAAACCGCTTAGGTCAATTTTATATGTTGCTTGGTCGAAATTAGATCTGCGACAAGGACGATTGTTGTGTCCACCTCGATGTATCTCCCCGTTTGGGGCAAAAGAAGGCGCTTGGGGCGCAAGTTCTTCTGATACATAGCCATTTTTTAATTCAAAGAACAAGTATTTGCCGTTCACAGATTTGTATAATTTCCCCTCATCTGCTCGAACTGATTTTAGTTCTTTAGGATTAGTATGATCGTGAATCAAAATCCCTTTAAAATGGTCCTCACTTCCTTCTTCTACTTTAATTGCGTAACCTTCTAACTCTCTACTGTATACGCCTGGAGTGATTATGGCAGCAATCTTTGTGTTTTGAATGTCATAAATCAATGAATGCCACTTTAAATTGGCCACGGGGATTACATAATTAGCGAAGTAGAAAGTGAAAAAGGCGATTCCTACAACCACAAACGTCAGTGGTCGCATTATTCTATAAAGTGAAAGTCCACTCGATTTTAAAGCAGTTAATTCATTGTTTTCAGCGAGGTTACCAAAAGTCATAATGGAGGATAGTAATATTGCCAATGGCAAGGCTAGTGGGATTAAACTTGCTGATACGTAGAATAAAAGTTCAAGAATTACTACCGTTCCTAGTCCCTTACCCATTAAATCATCAATGTATTTCCAAAGAAATTGCATGATCAGGATGAACATGGAAATAACCAGTGTGACCAAGAAAGGTCCAACAAAAGATCGTATGCTAAAAATGTAAAGACGTTTCAATCCTTGGAATTACGTTGGCAAAGTTAAAGATTTAACGTCGAAAGAAGAGGAATATTCTTTACTTTCTATTATGCGCCAAGTACTCTTTTTAAATCAGACACCTGTTGATCCCAAAGAAGTTTTGATTCTTCAACTTCTTCCTCTTCGGCATAGTCACTCACAGTGAAGACAACAGATTTCGTCATTGGGTCGACATTGTAGGCCATTTCAAATTGACAATCATTTCCATCTTCTTCGTCACGCAACCACTGGAAACGAATTTTTGTGGCATTTTTTCCACTTGTTAACCTTGCCTGTTCTTCAGATCCATCCCAGATAAACGTGTATACGTCTCCCTTTATGTTCACGTCTTCCGCAAACCATTCACTCAATCCACTCGGAGTAGAAATCATGTTTTCAAGTACCTTCGGAGATGTTTTCAGCAAGTACTCCATCTCGAATTTTACTTTAGCAGCCATAGTAGTTGTCATTTGTATTAACTTCGCAACGTTTTTGTGCAATATACATATTTCTTTCAAATGGCTTTAGTTCACTCTTTTGAATCAACAGGAAACAAATTGTTTAAATACAGAGGACAGATTCCTGTAATCCTTTTCATTCTGTCAATACCGGCTATCTATTTTACTGATTATCAGTTTTTAAGTGGTAATTCTGACTTGGAGTTTCTCTTGTTGATAACTTGTTCAGTAATTTCCTTTCTGGGGCAGGTGATACGAGCTATAGCCATTGGTACCAGCAATAAATACACTTCTGGCAGAAATACAAAGGAACAGGTCGCGGAAGCACTGAACACCAAGGGAATTTATTCTACAGTAAGACATCCGCTCTATTTAGGGAATTATTTCATGTGGATAGGAATTGTAATGTATACGTTTAATATTTGGTTTGTTTTGGTTGTTTCATTCTTGTTTTGGTTGTATTATGAGCGCATCATGTTTGCCGAAGAACGATTTTTGGAAAGAAAATTTGGAGAAGAATACATTTCTTGGTCAATGAAAGTTCCACCATTTTGGCCTAGTATGAAAAACTACGATAAAAATCCTATTCCTTTTTCTATGAAAACGATTCTTCGAAGAGAATATTCAGGAGTAACAGCTACAATTATTGGCTTTGTTTTCGTTGCGTTCTTCCGAGATTGGTTTATTACTGGTGAGGTTCATTTCAAAATCATATATGCAAACATTATCGGAATAGGTTTGGGTATTTCTCTTTTGTTAAGAACACTTAAGCACAAAACTAAATTATTGCTTGAGGAAGATAGGTCTTGATTAGAGTTTATTATTTTAATCAAAATGAAAATATGGAGAATTGAACAAACTTTCCATTTTCCATATTTGTGAAAGAAAAATAATCTATTATATTTGCACCCGCTTACCAACAAGCAAATATGGCGAGGTAGCTCAGTTGGTTAGAGCGCAGGATTCATAACCCTGAGGCCGAGAGTTCAAATCTCTCTCTCGCTACAAGAGAAAAAGGAAGTTTATTCAGACTTCCTTTTTTTTATTTAGATGAACGATTTTGTCACTTACATTCTCTTATCGCCAACAACAGGTAAAACGTATGTTGGATTTTCTTCTGACTTAATAAATAGAATGAAATCTCATAACATTTTTGATCGCAAGGGTTATACATATCGTTTTAGGCCATGGGTTGTCATTCATGTTGAGTTTTTTGATAACAAATCGGATGAAATGAAGCGAGAGAAATGGTACAAGTCTGATATTGGTAGAAGTTATATTAAAAGAGTCATTTTGGAGTAAAAAATGCAGGATTCATATCCGCCATCGGCGGACGAGAGTTCAAATCTCTCTCTCGCTACAAGAAAAAAGCGGTTTCCATTAGGAACCGCTTTTTTCTTGCTTTTAAAAGTGTATAATTTCCCAAAGAATCAAAGTTTATTTAATTCGTTCCTAACAAAATCAGCTAATTCTTTTAAATAGTTTTCTGAGAAGTCAAACCGTATTCCTGCCGTTTCATAAATTTCAGGGATACTTCTTGTGTAACCAAGCCGAAGTGCATTTTTATAGTGTTCGATTGCCATTTCTTTATTGTTCAAACTGTTTTTCCATACACCCAACGCTCCAAGTTGCGCTATTCCATATTCAATATAGTAAAAAGGCACCTCAAACAAATGCAATTGTCGTTGCCATGATGAAGCTTGGACATCTTCAAAACCTGTCCAATCGGTTAAGCCCGTTCCATACGATTTTGAAAGTTCAACCCATTTTTTACTTCGCTCCTTGTGAGAATGGTTAGGATTTTCATACACCCAATGCTGGAATTCGTCAATCTGCGCGATCCACGGAAGTATTTTTAATATCGATTCCAATTGTTCTTTTTTAGCACGTTTGAAATCATCTTTATTTGAATAAAACTCATTCCATAATTCCATCGTCAATAACTCCATCGACATTGACGCGAGCTCTGCTACTTCAGATGGTAGATTTTTAAACCCTGTTAATTCTAGCTCACGACTTAAAAAAGAATGAACAGCATGTCCGCCTTCGTGTACCATTGTGACAAGATCACGCTGAGCACCTACCGAATTCATGAAAATAAATGGAACGCCAATTTCATACAAAGGGTAATTGTATCCACCCGGAGCTTTACCATCCTTCGAATCGAGGTCGAGGTGTCCCATTTCATTCATTGTATCGAGGCAATCTGAAAAATAAGAGTCAATTTTTTGAAACATATTAACTGTTCCTTGTAACAATTGATTGCCCGTATCAAATGGTTTTAATGGCGCTTTTCCATCAGGATCTACTTCTAAATCCCATGGTTTGAATTTTAACTTCCCAAGTTTATTAAGTTTTGCCAATTGAATTTGTTTCACCAAAGGAACAATTTGCTTTTTAATTGCTTCATGGAAGGCAAAACAGTCTTCTTTTGTATAATCAAAGCGCCCCATTGATTCAAACTTATAGTCTCTATAGTTCGTAAATCCAGCATTAAGTGCAAGTTGATGACGCTTTAAAATTAACTCAGTATATAGTTCATTTAGCTTTTTAGTATCCTCACTTCGGCGTCCAGCCATCTTTATAAATATGGATTTTCGAAGTTCTTCATCATTCTCTTTGAGTAAGGATGCCGCTTTTTGCATGGTAAGTTTTTCTCCATTATGTTCAATGGATTGAGCCGCGGATATAGAGCCAAATAGTTGACTTTTTTCACTTAGCTCTGCTTCAATTGAAATATTTTCCTCTCTGAATAATTTAAGTGCAGTTTGAACTGATCGAAAATAAATTTGGTAGGCCTCATTATTTTGAAATTCAACAAGATAGGGTGAATCAACAAGTTTTTTATTTAATTTGTCTTCGTAGGGGGCTAATTTTGGTTGAATTTCAGTCACAAAAAAAGTATATGCTTTAGTTAGGTTATCATCTCTTGTGTCAATTGTCATTTTTATATAACGCCAAGCTGCATCCTCTTCTAATACGGCATCTAATTCACTTCGATCCCTTAGCCATTTCTTAAAATCATCATGCGAAGCAATAGTTCTTTCCAATAAATCTTCAAAGAAAGGTTTGATGACTTCCCAAGCATCAATTTTCAAATTTTGATCAACGAATGATCGTCTGTTTTTTTCTATTTTCATTTTATGAGCATAAAAAAAGTCGGTTAAAACCGACTTTTAAGTATAAATTCAGTGAGTCGGATTTATTTCCCTCTGCTTGAACCTGTTTTCACTGCTGAAACTTTTTTAGCAGCAGCTGGCTTCGCAGATTTCGTCTTATCAGCAGTTGCAGCCTTCGGTTTGGCAGGAGCCTTTTTTGCAGCTGGTTTTTTCTCTTCAGTTGGGGTTTCTTTCTTTGCTTTTGGAGCAACTTCCTTCTCAGGAATAACTTCTTCAACAACTTCTTCTAGTAAAAGATTCCCTGTCGATAAAAGTAGATTGTACCATTGAAAAAGCTTCTTTAGGTCAGACGGATAAACTCTTTCTTGATCGTAATTTGGTAAAATCTCTAGAATGTAATTTTGAAGTACTTTTAAATCTTCCTTGTGAGAAGGACACTCCTTGCCATCTTCCTTTTTGTAGATAGCCGTTAGGATATCCTTTAATGGTGCATCTTCTTCATAGGTGTAAATACTAATATCTTCCAATGCTGAAACTCTATCTGTTGCATAAGCAGGGAAGCGCTTTTTATCCAAAAGAGATTCTACAATAATACTGTTCTTTCCTTGAGTCAATACTTTGAAGAGTCCTGGTCTTCCTGAAATAGCTATAATACCTGTTAAATTCATTCTCTAGTTTTACGTGGCGCAAAAATATAAATTCTTTGCGGTAAAATCACATTCTAGTGATTTTTGCATGAATCTTTTGATCTTTTGACTCAATAATTAATTGGTATACGCCTGGTGACAGATGTTCAATTGAAAATTGATTCTTCCCGTCGCTCGAAATTTTTAATTCTTTGCCTTTAGCATCATACAAGCGAATGGATTTAATATCCAATAATCCTTTGATTTCAAAATAGTCTGAACTTGGGTTAGGGAAAACAACTAAATCCATTGTATTTTCAATTATACCTGCATTCGGGGTGTATGGATCGGTTTCTGAAATGCAACCTTCTGGACTTACACAATAACATGTATAAGTTCCATATGGAGGAGAAATAACAAGTGTCGAATTTGTTGCCCCTGGAATATCCTGACCGTCTAATGTCCATTGATAATTGGAAAATGAAGAGGTAACCAACGTATTTCCAAATTGTGTAATCGGCATAATTGGGAGTCCTTCAAATTGGATGACTGTAACTGTGTCGGAGACCGTTTTACATCCTTTTGAATTGTAAACTTCAGCAGAATAGGTGCCTGGACCTGCTATGTATATGGTTGTACCTATGCTATCGTTAGACCAATAGGCTGTAGATAATAAATTAGAAGACGTTGCTGTCAAAGGAATAGGTGTAGAGCACATTCCTGAATCACCAATCAAAGCAGCAGAAAATTCATTACTCATTAGTAGATTCAAGGCATGAGGTTTGCCAAATCCATAAGCATTATTTGGAATTGAACCTGTATATTGATCCGTAAATGCAGTGTTGATTAAGTCATTTTTAAAAGCGATGTAATTGGCTTTAGAACATTTCTCCAAGTATAATCCTGCAATTCCTGCCACACATGGAGAGGCCATAGATGTACCTCCGTTTCTGGCATGCCAGCCGCCATAGTCCAACGATGGATTGTATATAGAGTTGTTCACCATCCACATAGGGGCAGCGGCTAAAGTTACATCGCCAGATGCGCAAACATCGGGTTTTATTACATTGTGACGATTTGGGCCTTTACTTGAATTCTTACTAAGTTTCCCTGCTGGAATTAGATCAGCGAAGCCGTTATAATAGTTTCCATTTTTATCAATGTGAGAAATTCTGTTTTTAACATTGCCTACAGAAATAACTTTTTCAGAACAATTCCAGGATGATACAATTGTTTGTAAACTGTCCGGAAAATGGTAATTCAAAATTGGTGCATATTGTGAATAGGAAGGCACATTAGAAACCATATCATTCAATTGTATGGCAGCATTTGAACTCCCAGTCCATCCGTCATAGCTTCCTGATCCCGTTGTTTTTAAGGCAAAATAATAATTAGTTGAGTCTACATTGGATAAATATATTTGCAGGTGATAATTGTGATCTATGTATTCAGGATACAATTCAACAGTTGCTATTCTATTGGTGCCATTCCATAATGTATCATATATTTCGTCACCTGCCGCGAGATTGGCATTCCTGAAAATGGTTGATGCACGCTCGGAAAAACTACCCGAATTTCGATTCGCTGCTATCGCGTAATCCCATGTTGCCTGCAAAGAATCAGCCCATAAATCCATATAGATTGTATTGGCTCCTAATTGACTATTGGGGTTACTGATCATCCAAACAAAAGATGTATCATTGTCAACATCACCATGCACATGGTATTTTCCCCAGGCACCAGCATTGCCAGCCGCACAAACGATGATTCGACCTGTTTTTTCTGATAGTAACGATTCCATATACTCGGATGCAGGATCATTTCCGTCATGACTACCCAAATAGCTTCCAAGACTTAAATTAACCACGGCTGGTTTGCCGAGTGTGTCAGCAACCTTAAAAATGTAATCACAGGCATCTGCGATAGTCAGAGTCCAGTTTTCAAGGCTAAAATCTGTTTCAACTATTATCAGATCTGCTTCGGGAGCAAATCCCATGTTCGTGCCATTTGCTCTTGCGTTTCCTGTTGCCATACCCGCAACAGTTGTTCCATGTGCAGTTCCATTCTCAGTGCTGGTGCAAGTACCTGCGTTAATTGCCGCACTATCCCAAACGATTCCATAATAATAGGGGGCAGGTACCACACCACCTGTATCTGTTGAATGATCCCAATAGCGAAGAACGCGTGTTTTTCCATTCGGAGATTTAAAATCAGGATGAGACCAATCCAATCCCTGATCCACAATTCCAATAATTACATCCTTACCTGTGTATGCTTGAGAGAGACCATTTGAACCATTGTGTACTTCAATTGCATGGTGACGATAGATGGCAGTATCAGCCAATGCCATTGGTGGCGCGAATTCGAAATAGAAATTTTTCAAACTTCCATTTGAACTTTTTTCATTGATCCAATAAGGAGTTACAGAAATGAAATGCCAAGACGATGTACTGTATTTTATGGTTACTTTTTCTTTTTGAAGAAATGCTGTTGTGGTACTATCATTTGGAACACAAAATGTTGTTATTTTATTGGGTTGTTTTTCTAAAATTTCTTTGAACTGAAATTTTTTTAATTGAGCATAACTCGTCGATAATGTGAGCAAGAAAAAATATGTAAGTAACCGTTTCATTGAATTGCGTTTGACCTTTTGTAAATGTATTCTACCTTAAGACGTAAATATAAACCGAAAGGTCAACATATTGAAGCTAGTTTAAAACTTTCTTTCTATTATTGTCTTACTAAAAATTATACACAATCAACATGAAAAAAACCATTATCCGTCTCAGTTTAGCTGTATTCGCATTTGGAATCACAAACTTGCTTTATTGTCAAGAAAATAAAGACATCCTTAACTGGTACAATGGCAAAGGCCCTGGAATGGAGACTGAAAAAGCCTATAAAATGCTTAAGAAAAGAAAGTCTTCAACAGTAGTCGTGGCAGTTATTGATTCAGGAATTGATATTGAGCACGAAGATTTGAAAGGTAAAATTTGGACGAATTCCGATGAGAAAGCTGGAGATAATATCGATAATGACAATAACGGTTATATTGATGATGTGCATGGATGGAATTTTTTAGGGAATGCCAAAGGAGAAAATCTGAATGAAGCATGTTTGGAAAAAACCAGAATTTTAAAAACACTTATAAAGAAATTTGAAGGTATCGACCCTGCTAACCTTTCAGACAAAGAAAAAGAAGATTATGCCCTTTTTGAAAAGTTAAAGGCAGAAGTTGAGGAGGAAAAGGCAATGTATGAGTCATATCTTGGGCAAATGGACATGGTCAATATGATGATGGATCAGGTGCCAATGATTGTCGGAAATGCAATAGGAAAATCGGATTACACGATTAAGGATCTTCAAAAATGGAAGCCAGAAGATGAGCAAATGAAACAACTAAAAGATTTTGCTTTGGCAATGAAAACTGGCGAATTGACGAAAGAAGTTATAGAGGAACAAAAGGTTTCTATCAATCAAATGGTCAATTTCAATTTAAACTTAGAGTACGATGATCGCAGTTTGATTGGAGATAATCCTGAAGATTTTAGCGATAAAAATTATGGTAATTCCGATGTTGAAGGTCCAGACGCCCTTCATGGAACTCACGTTGGGGGTATTATTGGTGCTGTTCGTGGGAATGGTCTTGGTGGGGATGGAGTTGCAGAAAATGTTTTGCTTATGGCTGTTCGAGCTGTGCCCGCAGGAGATGAAAATGATAAAGACATCGCATTGGCAATTCGTTATGCTGTAGATAATGGTGCTCAAATTATCAATATGTCATTTGGAAAAGGATATTCTCCCCATCAAAAAGAAGTGTTTGAAGCCTTTAAATATGCCGATTCTAAAGGTGTATTATTGGTACATGCTGCTGGTAATGACAATGCAGATGTAGATGCAAATCCTAACTTCCCAACTTCCTTATATAGTTTTCAAAGTAATCCGTTGGATCATTTTTTAACAATTGGTGCATCAACAAAAGTTTCAAAAAAACAATTGGCAGCCTCGTTTTCAAATTACGGACAAACAAAAGTGGATGTTTTTGCTCCAGGATATGAAATTTACAACTCAGTTCCTCAAAGTGCCTACAAGAAATTACAAGGCACTTCCATGGCCGCTCCTATGGTTGCTGGTGTTGCTGCAATGTTGAAGAGCTATTTCCCAACACTTTCGATGAAGGAAATAAAAGACGTTATGCTTAAATCCGCAAAGTCATACAAGGGAACACAGCAATTTAAACCAGGTTCAGAAGAATTGGTTGATTTTTCATCTTTGTCTACAACCGGTGCGGTTGTAAATGTTAAAAACGCCGTTAAAATGTGTTTGGCACTTGAGAAATCAAAATCCTCAAAATAGTATTAATAAACAAATAGAACAGGCTATCCTTTGGGGTAGCCTTTCTTATTTTAGAACAATTATCACTAGTGTCCGATAAAAATATAAATTAATCATTTTGCTTTTTGAAAGCCTTGATTTTACTGAGGTCGATTTTTCGATTTCAAAAGTAAGCCCCCCTTTTTAAGAACTGCTAAATTTAAGTTGAAGTTGAGCACTATATTCTTTAAGCCAGTCTTTCTCTGGGTTTTCAAGAAATTTGGTCAAATGAATGTAGTTGAACAAGTGGAGCCTACAGAAGCTGGCAAGATTTGAGAAGGCCCATTTGCGCTTGATTTTCTTCTGTATTACGGTGAGTAGAAGATTTACGATGAGTGCGCACCAAATCTGTATTTTGATGGCATTTTCATTGTCGCCAAGGAAAAACTTTAGCGGGAAGTTTTGTTTGAGCTGCTTGAACAGGAGTTCTATTTGCCATCGTTTCTTGTAAATCAATGCAATATGGCCCGCATTCATACCGTGCAGGTTGGTAATGAACTCAAAGCAGCGCTTGTTTTCGTCGTCCCAGTAAGCGACTTTTCTGAGTTCGATGGTCTTTAAATAGGCACCATTTTCTTTGACGTCAATACGAATAAGTTCATCTTTGATCACTCCATTATCGATGTAAGAAGGGATGTCGTTTTCCTTCACAGATTCGTAGGATGCATTTGATTTTAAGCGTGTAACGAAGAAAATACCATTCTGAGTAAACTCATCGAAGGTTTTGTAATCATTATAACCTTTGTCAAAAACTGCTATTTTTCCTTTTTCCAACTGAACATGCTTCAAAAACTGCTTATCGTGCGTTGTGGCAGCTGAAAACCAAATGAGTTTAGGAACTTTTTCCTGAAGATTGATTTGTGTATGCACCTTTATACCACCTTTTCTTTTACCATTAATAGGTTTCCTGCCAACACAGCTCAAAATGTCCTTAAACAAGGATATAGTGCTGGAATCGATGATTTCTAACTTGTTTTCCCATGCATAAGACTGTCGGCTGTCCGAGATAATTGAATGGTATTCTTTAAGCAAAGAATAATAAACATCCTGGAACACTAAATGGCTCCTTCTCTTGTTGGCATCACTCAACGTACTTTTGTAAGGAATATGTTTCAACTGAAAGTGATTCATTTTTCCTTTCAAACCTAGCATTGATGCAGCTACTTCACGCAATGAAGTGCAATGCGCGAATGTGGAAAACAGCATACTTATCAAATGATCCGAAGTGTCAAACTTCTTGACGTAGTGATCTGCCATGTGTTTTCTGGCAATTGTATTGATTTTGCCTAAATCAATTAAAGAAATCAGCTGTCCGAAAACGGACTGTCCAAAAAAGTAGCTACTTTTATTCATGTAATTTAGTTCGGGAAAACCAAATTACACTTAAAGCGGGATAACCTTCATGGAAATCCCGCTTTTCAAAAAGTTTTATCGGACACTAGTGAACAATTATGAAAATCAAAATTTTATTTCTTTTAATTCTTGTAAAATCAAGCCCTTTAATTGCACAGACGGAACTTGATAAATTAGTTGATGATTGGCATTTGGCCGCTTCCAATGCGGTATTTGATTCTTATTTTTCAAAAGTTACTGAGGATTTTATTTTCTTGGGGACAGCACCTGAAGAAAGGTGGACAAAAGATCAATTCGCCAAATTCTCAAAACCATATTTCGACAAAGGAAAGGCCTGGGACTTTAAAGCAAGTAATCGTAAATGGAATTTTTCATCCAATGGAAAAACCGCTTGGTTTGATGAGGATTTGGACACATGGATGCGCGGTTGCAGAGGTAGTGGTGTACTTGTGAAAAAGAAAGGCAAATGGAAAATAGCGTATTACAATTTGACAGTCCTCATCGAAAATGAGAAGATGAAGTCATTCATTGAATTACGTGATGCACCAATAGACTAGTTTCCTTTTGCATGGTCAGCAAGAAATTGCGCTAAACCAATGTCCGTTAACGGGTGCTTCGCCAAAGCTTTAATTGCACTCAATGGTCCTGTCATAACATCTGAACCTATTTCAGCACAGTTGATTATATGCATTGGATGACGCACGGATGCTGCCAGAATTTGGGTATCAAACATATAATTATTGTAAATCAAACGAATTTGAGCAATCAAATCCAACCCATTTGTCGAAACATCATCTAGTCTTCCAAGAAAAGGTGAAATGTACGTTGCACCCGCTTTTGCTGCCAACAACGCTTGTCCTGCAGAGAAAACAAGTGTGCAATTCGTTTTAATGCCTTTGCTAGAGAAATATTTAATGGCTTTAATCCCTTCTGGAATCATCGGGATTTTAACCACAATGTTTTTATGAAGAGCCACTAAACGCTCTCCTTCACGAATCATACCATCTAAATCAGTTGAAATTACTTCAGCACTCACCGGTCCGTCAACAATAGTGCAAATTGCTACATAGTGATCTAAAATGTTTTGTTCACCGGTGATGCCTTCCTTCGCCATAAGGGATGGATTAGTCGTTACACCATCTAAAATACCAAGTTCGTTGGCTTCTTTTATATCATTCAGATTAGCAGTGTCAATAAAGAATTTCATACGTCTATTTTTGTCAAAAGTAAAATGGTTGTAGAATCTTGAACCGTAAAATGAAAAATAATTCTACACGAATTATGAACATCTTTAATTAGAGAAAAATAAAATTCTTTGGATTTTGCTAGAAAAAAAAGAGGGGTAAGCTACTCATATCGCACCGCTACAACCTCATACCTTTGCTACGTTCCCGTCCTGGAGGATTAAGAGGGAGCTGGTCGTACAAGACTTACCCCACCACAAAATTAATGAGATTTCTGAAAAACAGACAGACTAATCAGAAATAATCAGAGAAATGAATACATTGTACAGTGAAACAAGGTATTACTTATCAAAGATGCATGAAATCTTTCTTTGCAAGCAGTTCATCTTCAGATTCTCTGTAGTCAGGATCGTCAACACAGCAATCAACTGGACAAACGGCCGCACATTGCGGTTCGTCATGGAAACCAACACACTCTGTGCATTTATCATGAGTAATGTAATAAACATCCATATTCATAGGTTCATGGACATCATCTGCCATAACATCATTTCCATCCAATGTTGTAATTAGTCCCTTCAAAGAAGTGCCATCTGAATAACGCCATTCTGCGCCGCCTTCATAGATAGCATTGTTTGGACATTCTGGCTCACATGCGCCACAATTAATACATTCATCGGTGATCATTATTGCCATTGTAATCTATTTTTTATTTGCAAATATAGCAACGCCTAACGAAAGGTTTTGTTCATTTCTCACAAAAAATACTTTGCTTGTTTGGAATGACATTAATTTTGTCCCATGCAACAAAAAGATTTAACCGATGCTTTCGAGCGTTTAGGTGCGATTATGACTTCCATTGGAAGAGGGGAGCAATGGCCGGGATATATAACGGGGATTACTGAGGATGAATTCAATGCATTCGCTGGTTTGGTTTCGAAACAGTTTTTTTATAACGGTTGGTTTACTGCCAATAATGTGCGTAAATCGCTTCTTTCATTAGGTGAATTATTAACTCAATCCGAATTGGAAAAATGGCTATCGAGCTATTCTTTTTCTTCAAAGCCAAAAAAAGTAGCCATTATTATGGCAGGAAACCTTCCACTTGTTGGGTTTCATGATTTTCTTTCAGTTATTTTATCAGGAAATCACGCTGTTTGTAAATTAAGTTCTGATGATAAACAATTGCTACCGGCACTAGCAACGTTCTTAATTGAATTTGCTCCTGAGCTAAAAGACAGAATGACCTTTACTGATGCTCGAATTGGAAAAGTGGAAGCGGTGATAGCAACAGGTAGCGATAATTCTTTGCAGTATTTCCAGCAATATTTTGGTAAATACCCCCATGTTTTTAGAAGGAATCGAACTTCTGTTGCAGTTTTGGATGGTTCGGAAACCAAAGAAGAAATCTATCAATTGGGACATGATGTTTTTGACTTTTTCGGATTAGGTTGCCGAAATGTAGCGCATCTTTTATTGCCTAAAGGATTCGACTTGAATCGATTTTTCGAGGGAATAGTAGAACATTCAAGTGTTATTCAACATAATAAATACGCAAATAACTACGACTATAATAAAGCTGTTTATTTACTGAATAAGGAACCATTGTTGGATAACAATTTTGTTTTACTTAGAGAATCTGAAGATTTATTTAGTCCTCTGGGAATGGTACACTACCATTATTACCAAACGAATCAAGATGTGAAGGATTATTTGAGTTTGCATGAGGAGAATATTCAAGCAATTGTTGGACACAACTATATCACATTCGGCTATGCTCAAAAGCCTGCTTTAAATGATTATGCAGATGGGGTTGATATTATGAATTTCTTGAATTCGCTTTGATTTTGATGCTAGTAAAAAATTCAAATAATCTTTATTTCCTAAATTGTTCAGATTAATCAGTAAGAACTACCGATTAAAAGATGTACTTAAATATTCAATTCAATCGCCATAGGTTTGAGTGAACCGGAGACTTTGTAAAATGTATTATACATTATTGGAAGTTTCCAAGCAATAGTATTCACTTAAATCTAATGTTATGAATGCAATCTTTTTAATTATCGCAGTCGTTGGTGGAGTATCACTTTACGATTATTATGTTTCCAGAACTTGGCAACAGGTCACATCCTCAGTAAGAAATGACGTCGTCTTTGAAAAAAGAAATCGTCAGTATGGTGCATTTGTTATACGGCGCGACTATGATCAAACATTGTTCATTATTATGGCATCTATTTTCTTATGCATAGGAAGTCTGTCGATCGCTTATATTTATTTAAATAAGTCTCCGCAACCAGCTGTATTAAAAAGGCCAGTTATGCAAGAAATAACAACATTGATCACTTTTGAGGCAAGAAAAGAACCATTAGAGGAGTCTCCAAGTCCATTGAAAGAAAGTACGTCACTTAAAACAGAACAATTTATAGAACCAAAGGTAGAAGACAAAAAGATTGCAGATCCACTTGTTAAAACTCAAGATGTTCCTCAAAATACAACTGTTTCTCAAACAGCCTCAACGGGCACGGGGTCAGAGCCTTTTGGCAATGGAACCGGAACTGGAGATGGCAATACTGGCGGGACTCATGATGATGGAATTGATAATGAGCCTCAATTGTTTCCCGATGTTGAAGCTGAATTTCCTGGAGGCTACACCGCAATGATGAAATTTATACAAACAAATTTAATTTATCCACAATCAGGAATTGAATTTGGTGCGCAAGGAAAATGCTACCTTCGGTTCGTAGTCGATAAAGACGGAGGGATAAATTCTGTAAAAGTCTTAAGAGGAATTTTAGGGTGCCCTGATTGTGATAGGGAAGCTGTTCGCGTTTTGAAATCAATGCCTTATTGGAAACCTGGTAAAATAAAAGGGAGAGAAGTAGCAACATTTTTCGATTTACCGATCAACTTTACTTTAGAGTGAAATGCTCAGTTACCGTTTGTTCAACGATATCAGCACTTTAATATCTTGTGGGTACTTGTTAATAAAAACGTAAAGTTCAGAATTTTTCGAATTAAAAGTTTTTTGTTATGTTTGGCCCTTAATTGTTAATCTAAAAGGAATAAAAAATCTAACATTATGAGCAACAAAAAAACATCAGGTGGTTTTTCATCTCTTATGGCTGTTTTAGCCATTGTGGTCGCCCTTATCGCAGGTGTGATTATTTACAAGTACATTTTCGGTGCGCCGGCAAACTTTGTGGACAATGATCCAAACGGAGAACCATTAGAAGGTAACCTTATGGCGACCATCTACAAAGGAGGTTTCATTGTACCAATTCTTGTAGCTATCAACATTATTATCATTATCTTCTCTGTTGAGCGTTTTGTAACGCTTGCAAAGGCAGCTGGTAAAGGAAGAATTAATGTTTTTGTTGGTAAAATAAAAGGTCTTCTTGAGACGAAACAAATTGCTGAAGCAATTGAAGAATGTGATTCTCAAAGAGGTTCTTTGGCGAATGTTGTTCGTGCAGGTCTAGAAAAATACGATGCAATCAAGGATGATTCATCAATGGACAAAGAACAAAAAGTGGAGTCTTTAAAGAAAGAATTGGAAGAAGCAACTTCATTAGAATTGCCTATGCTTTCTAAAAATTTGGTTATTCTTTCAACTTGTGCGTCAATTGCAACTTTGATAGGTTTGATTGGTACGGTAATGGGGATGATTCGTTCATTTGCTGCGATGAGTCACGGTGCTCCTGATACAGCTCAGTTGGCGACTGGTATCTCTGAAGCCTTGATCAACACATTCTTTGGTATCGCTGGTTCTACAATCGCTATTATCATGTACAACTTCTTCTCTACGAAGATTGATGGTATGACATACAGCATTGACGAGGCATCTTTTACAATTGTTCAAGATTTCTCTTCTTCAAACAAGTAATAAACGAAGTTTAGTACACACTTAATATAGTAGAAATGCCAAAGATTAAAATGCCTAAAAGCTCTCCATCGATAGACATGACGCCTATGGTGGACTTGGCCTTCCTGCTTGTGACTTTCTTCATGCTTGCAGCATCTTTCCGCTCCAGTGAGCCAGTAGAAGTAGATGTACCTTCAAGTATCAGTGACAAAATCATTCCTGAGAATGTATTGCTAGTCACAATTGATAAGGGGGGACGCGTTTTCTTTAATCTGTCTGATCCTGAAGCAAGAAGAGAACTGCTTATGAACATGGCGGGTAAATACAAAGTTGCTTTTTCTGAAGAGCAAATTAATAAGTTTACCTTCATGTCTAGTTTTGGATGCACAATGCAGGAGTTGCCTGGGTACATTGAAATGCCTGCAGATGACAGGAAAAATCTGAACACAACCGGTATTCCACTTGATTCTACGAACAATCAATTGAAGGATTGGATTTATTATGGAAATATTGCTGCTTTGAATTCAGGTAAAACTGCCTTCGAAGAAGCCAAATTGAAGGGTGATACACCAGATCCAAATGATTTCAAACCGAAGTTTACGTTGAAAGTAGATAACAAAGCGGTTTATGTTCATGCTCAGAATGTAATCAATGTGTTCAGAGATCTAAATTTGAATAACTTGAATTTTATTACTTCAATGGAAATGGCTCCATTGTAAAAAGATAAATTATGGCAGAAATTGCAGAAGGCGGTGGCGGTGGCCACGACAAAGGGAAGAAGAGAGCCAAGAAGAGTTCCACACGTGTCGACATGACACCAATGGTGGATTTGGCTTTCCTTTTGCTTACTTTCTTCGTCCTTACTTCAACTTTTAGTAAGCCAAAAGTAATGTCACTTGTATATCCTGCTAAACCGGATCCGGCGCAGGAAATCGAGCCTCAAAAAATCAATAATGCGATTACGTTTTTGTTGACAGAGGACAAAATATTTTATTACTCCGGTCAGTATTATCCAGTTAATGCTCCAGGACCTAAGGGACCTACAGTGTTAGAAGAAACTGATTTCAGTGCCAAAGGAGTTAGAAAATTATTGGCGGACAGAAATGCTTTTGTTTTGAAAGGAAAAGAAGGCTTAGACAAAAAGTTGAAAGCAAAACAAATTCAAGACAGTACTTACTTGCGTATGTTGGTTGATTTCAAAAAGGATCCTGAATCCTTGAAAGTTTTGATCAAAACGGATGATAAAGCGACTTGTAAAAACTTTATTGATTTAATCGATGAGTTGAAAATCGCTGAGATTGGTGTTATTGCACCTGTTGATATCCTTGCGAGTGAGTTAGATTTGGTTAACCAAAAAATAAAGTAACATGGGAGTAATTCTTGCAATTATAGCGCTCGTTGCCCTCGTAACCTTGTATGATTATTTTTCAGCAAGGACATGGCAACAGGTTACTTCAGACACCCGAAACGATATGGTTTTCGAGGGTCGTAACCGAGAATATGGTGCGTATGTATTACGTACGGAATATGACAAGCGATTAATGCTGATCATGTTCTCTCTGCTTGCAGTGATAGGTCTTTCTTATGGAACTTACATTGTAATCAAAAATTTACCAGAGGAGAAACTACCTCCGCCGCCAGTGGATACTTCGCAGTTTACTGTGCAAGCTCCCCCTGTTGAAGAGGATGTTCCACCTCCACCACCAGAAGAACCACCACCACCAATGGAAAAAACGGTAGCATTTACACCACCGGTTGTAGTGGATATACCTGTAGAGGATCAAATTCCAATTCAGGAAGATATGGAGGACACAAAAGCTGATACTAAAACCAATGAAACTGACAATGTAAGTTGGGAAGCACCGGTAAATGGTCCTGCTGAAACGAAAGAGGTAGAAGAGAAGGAGCCAGAAATCTATACATATGTAGATGAAGATCCTGAGTTTCCAGGTGGATATGCGGCTATGATGGCTTTCATTCAAAAGAACTTCAATTACCCTCAAGTAGCTATTGAGAATAACATTCAAGGAAAATGCTACGTGAAGTTTGTTGTTAAAGGGGATGGAACCGTGAGCAGTGTGCAAGTTGAACGAGGAATTGCTGGTTGTCCTGAATGTGACAAAGAAGCGGTTCGAGTAGTTCGAATGATGCCAGGATGGAGAGCAGGAAAAGTAAATGGTAAAAGCGTTTCAACACTTTATCGTTTGCCAATTAACTTTGCTTTAGAATAAAAATTTAATTTTATTGAATCCCCGATTGATGTTCTATTCTTTCGGGGATTTTTTTTTAATAGCTATGTGGTTTAAAAATTTCACACTTATTACAACAGGTTTCATTGTTATAATGTGTCTTGTAATGGTTTACTTCATGTTGTTCACGGATCTGATGATTGAAACAATGAACGGCACTAAGCGAATCGCTTTTATAGTTGTAATGTTGATTTATGCTGCCTTTAGATCCTACAGGTTGTATAAATTGCTTCAAAATAATTAATCCATAAAAACATGAATACAACAATGAAATATTTCCTCTCGCTGAGTGTTTTACTTTATTTGGTTTCCTGCGGAAATGAAGGAAAACCGATTGGATACGACGGAGATACGCATGGGAGGGGACAAGCGACAATTTTAATTGAGGAATCTTTTAAACCGCTTTTTGACACAAGTATTTACACTTTTGAAAGTCAATATGCTCATGCGGACGTAGTGCCCTATTACAAGGCAGAGGGGGATATTATTAATGATTTTTTTGCGAATAAAGCAAAAACGATCTGTATATCGCGAGATTTTACAGAACAAGAAAAAGCTGAATTGCTAAAAAAGAATGTTGAAGTTCGAAGTGATCGTATTGCTTTTGATGCCGTAACCTTAATTGTTAATCCTGAAAATCCAGATTCGGCAATGACCGTAGATCGTTTGAAACGAATCATCATGGGGAAGGATACGATATGGCCAGGTTTAAAAACGAAAATCAATGTTGTTTATGATCAGGCGAACTCGGCAAATTTCAATTATTTGCGCGCTCTGGTTGGTGAGAAAAACCTTCCTATCAACATCTTTGCTGTAAAGTCAAATGTAGAGGTGATTAATTATGTTAAAAAGAACAAAAGTGCATTAGGTGTAATTGGCTTGAACTGGATCAGTGACCAGGATGATTTCGATGTTCTTGATTTTGTGAAAGGTTTGAAGGTAATGAGTGTTGCTGAGTCGCCAACAAAACCTTTCTTCAAGCCCTATGCTGGTATGATTTATACAAGAGAATATCCGCTTAGAAGAGAGATTTGGATGATTAATAAAGCCAAGAAATCGGGCATACACACAGGCTTCGTTTTATTTATGATCGGAGAGAAGGGACAGACTATTATTCAAAAATCTGCGTTGGTTCCAGCAAATGCACCAGTTAGATTGATTCAGATTTCAACAGAACAATAATTCATTTCGTATGAAAAAAAAATTAGCACTCGTTTTATTTTGCTTTATAACTCTTGATTTTTTCAGCCAAGATGATGCTTGGGTTGAATCTAATCAAACAGAGACGCAACAAGAAGATCAAGTCTTCACAATAGTTGATGAGTCAGCAGAATATCCCGGTGGTTCAAAGGAAATGTTTGCCTACATAGCAAAGAATATGAGTTACCCTACTTCCGCAATTGAAAATGAGATAGAGGGAAAGGTATTTATTAGGTTCGTAATTGATAAATCTGGCATCATAGTAAATCCAGAAATAGCAAGAGGAATTGGTGGTTGTCCAGAATGTGAGCAGGAAGCTCTGCGAATCGTCCGCTCTATGCCCAAATGGAAACCAGCGATGGTTGCCGGAGAACCTGTGAAATCATTGTTTTATTTGCCAATTGCATTTCATCTGGAATAAAAGCAAATTATTATTTTTTTTTTAAATAGTAATAGTAATTTTGGCAAGGCAATTGCTATGCCCAGAATAACCAAAGAAAAAAAACAAATATGAAAACCAAAAAGATAGTTGCTCTTGCATTGCTTTTTAGTTCAGCAACTTACGGACAGACGTTGAAAGACGCAATTTACAAAACGGATAACGAACGTTTTTCTGAAGCTTCAGCGGAATTTAAAACATTAGTTTCCAAGGAGCCAACTGGATGCAATTATTTTTATTTCGGAGAAAACTACCTAGAGTGGGGTGAGCTAGATTCTGCGATTGTAGTTTGGAATACGGGTGTAGAAAAAGATGCTTTAGCTCCATTATCGTCAGTAGCAAAAGGAAAAGTGTTGTGGTTGCAAGGAAAAAAAGAAGCAGCACAAGTTGAATTTACGAAGGCTTTAACATTGACTAAAAAGAAAAATGCTGAAGTCATGCGTGCAATTGCTGAGACATATATAGAGTCAGAGAACAAAAATCTTGATGAGGCTATTCTGCTATTGGAAACAGCAACCAAGCTTGATCCAAAAAATGAAGATGGACATTTATTAATGGGGGATGCGCTTTGGGAGAAGACTCCTTCAAATGCCAGTCCTGCAATTGTGAGCTATAAAAAAGTACTGGAAATCAATCCAAAATCACCTCGAGGAATTGTTCGCATTGCGAAAATTTATCAGCGAGCGCAGAACTTTGAGGAAGCAAATAAATATTACCAAGAAGCAAAAGCTGTTGATGCTACTTATGCACCGGCGTATCGTGAAAATGCGGAACTTAATATGATGTTTAAGCAAAACTCGAAAGCCATTGAAAACTGGAAAAAATATTTAGAATTAAACAACAGCAATGATGCTCGTTATCGTTTTGCTACAGCGATGTATTCAGGAAAACAATATTGCGAAGTTATTCCTGAAATTGAGAATCTCCAAGCAAAAGGTTTCAACAATTTCTACATGGAGCGTATGTTAACCTACTCATTTTATGAATGTAAAGATTCTGAAGGTAATACAAAAGCTTTGGCAGCGTCAGATCGATTTTTTCAATTGGCTCCTGCAGATAAAGTTATTTATAAGGATTTTAAATACCGTGGTTTAATTTTGTCTAAATCCGGAAACGATTCATTAGCAATTATAGAATTGGAAAAAGCTTCAGCAATTAATCAAGATGCAGCAAAAGAATTGGCTGGAGATATTGCTAAATTGTACAACAAACTTAAAAAATACGACAAAGTAATTGAAGTGTATGAATCCAAAAAATCAAATGGACCGTTAACTGCTACAGAACAATTTGATCTTGGAAATGCTTATTTCAAAGGACCAAAAGATTTCATTAAAGCCGATACAGCTTATGCAATGGTATTGATTCTATCGCCAACCTATTATCCAGCAGCATACTTCAGAGCAAGATGCGCTTATACTTTCGATCCAAATAAAGACAAATGGTTAGCAAAGCCTTATCTTGAAAAAGTGATTGAGCTTGTTAAGCCAGAGGAACGCGGTGCTAAGAATAACAAACCTTTAGTAATGGAAGCGGCAAAATATCTAGGCGATTATTATGTAAACTCAACAGCAAAAGATATTGCAAAGGCAAAAACATATTGGACAATTGTGAAAGAATTGGATGCTACGGATAAGCAAGCGGAAGCTTTCTTTAAAAAATACGGCATCTAATAATCTTGAATTTAGTTGAAATGAAAAAGCCACTTAAAAAAGTGGCTTTTTTGTTAGATATAGGTAAGGATAAGATTTGAAAACTGTTGAATTCTCGGTTTGTCTTGAATCTCTCTGGCAATTTGTAAGCCTTTAATATAGTGATCGATAGCTTGCTGTATATCACCATTTTCTCCACAAACATTGCCCAATTCAAGATGGTTTATCATTTCATGTATGAGGCTTTGATTGCTAACTGAAGTGGTCGTAGGTTTCATTAAAAAGAAATAAGGTGGTTAGGTGGTGTTGTTTTAACTAAATGTATGTCAATATTAAATTTGAAAACTGTTGAATTCTTGATTTATCATTTAGTTCTTTTGCTGCTTGAAGTCCCTTGAGGTAATAATCAAGTGCTGAATCTGTATTGCCTTTTTGTCCGGATAAATCACCTAACTCTAAATACATCATCATGTTGATTTCCTGGCTCGTAGCTTGTGAATTTTCTGTATGTATAATCCTATTTTCCATTCTACAAATTAAATCTTCTCACGTTAACATAAGGTTAGTGAATGGCTATTAAAAGATTAATTTTAATCATTAGAATAAAAAAATCCCGCCATTTCTGACGGGATTTACGATTTCAAAGAGTGTATATCATTTGATCACATCCATTTCATCAACAATGTGCTTGGCTCCAGAGAACTTCTCTATTATCCACAGTACATATCGAATATCGACATTGATTGTTCGTTGAAGTTTCTTGTCAAAAATCACATCACCTGCCATCGCTTCAATGTTTCCGTCAAATGCAAGACCAATTAATTCACCTTTTCCATTGAGTACAGGAGATCCTGAGTTTCCTCCGGTAATATCATTATCAGTCAAGAAACAAACTGGCATGTATCCTTTGTTATCAACGTATTGACCGTAATCTTTGTTTTTGTGCATTTCCAACATGCGAGCAGGAAGGTCAAACTCAGCATCTCCAGCTTTATACTTTTTAACCAAACCATCCATAGTTGTGTAGAAATTGACTTTCGCATCATTGCGCTTGTCAGCAGGTAACGAACGAACCTTACCATAAGTCAATCTCAATGTAGAGTTTGCGTCCGGGTACTGAATTGGTGCCATTTTCGATTCTCTCAATCCTTCAACCAACAATCGGAACGAAGCTTGATAATCATTTTGTGCTTTCGCGATTTCATCTGATTTACTTGATAAATGCAAAATCAAATCATTTGAAAGCACATAGATTGGATCATTTGTAACCATACCTTCAGAAGGTAAATCAAGAAAAGCCATCAATTTTTCTTCCGAGGTAAATAAACTCAAGGCAAACAATGAATTTACATATTTGTCATAGTCTGAACCTATTTTGGATACCGATGGTGCAATTGTGTATCCTAAAGATTTTGTAGCGTAAAGTGCAAGTTGAGCTTTTAAAATGTCCTTCTCAGCCGGCAAATACATTTCCTGAAAGAAAGCTTTTATTGTTGCTTCAATTTCTGGTCGCATCTCTGCTTGTTTTGCAGCATCAGCTGTTGCATATCCGCTCAATTGTTTACCGAGGGTTCTTGCAATTGTACCAAAAGCAGATGTGCGTAACAATTGTTGCAGGTAATTATCATGACGTGACTTTTCATTCGTCAACTTGTAATAGTTGTTGATAGTCGCCACAACATTTCCATACTTTGCTTTATTTTCAGCTTTATTCGCCCATTTGTTGAACTTCGACTCTTGCTCTGCCTTTAATTTCGCCGTTTGAAATTTAGACAAGGCATCTATCATTCCTTGGCGATTTTTCCAATAATTGGCTACTCCAGCATATTTTGAAGCATAAATCAGATTGACTGCATCACTTTGATCCATGTATTTTTTCATGGCATCCATTCCTGTTTTTGAGCCTTCAACCCAAGCGGGATAAGCAAATTTTACGTTTTGTTCGATCCCACCTGCAGGCATCCATCGGTTTGTTCTACCCGGGTAACCAAGGATCATTGCAAAATCATTCTCTTGAACACCACTTATATTAACTTTCAAATGACGTTTTGGTTTTAGAGGAACATTGCTTGTAGAATAATCCGCTGGATTTCCGCTTGCATCCGCATAAACACGGAACATTGAAAAATCTCCTGTGTGACGTGGCCATTCCCAGTTGTCTGTGTCGCCACCATACTTTCCAACACTTTCTGGAGGAGTACCCACTAAACGTACATCTTTGTAATCTTGATAAACGAAGTAGTAAAATTCATTTCCTTGAAAAAAAGATCGCACTGAAACAGTGTATTTTCCACCTTCATTATTTTCCTTTTCAATCACCGCGATTTCTTGGTTAATCGCTTTTTCACGCTCCGCTTCAGTCATTCCTGGATTTACTTTTGCCAAAATACGCTTCGATACATCATCCATTCTAACAAAAAAGCGAACATAAAGACTTTGAGGCTTTAACTCTTCTTTTTTAGAAGCAGCCCAATAACCATTCTTTAAGTAATTTGCTTCTGGAGTTGAGAGCTCTGCAATTGCGTCGTATCCACAATGGTGATTTGTTAGCAATAATCCATCTTTAGAAATAACTTCCGCTGTACATCCACCATTGAATTGAACAATTGCGTCTTTCAAGGAGTGATTGTTAATTGAATAAATTTCTTCAGCAGTGAGCTGTAATCCCATTTTCTGCATGTCGCGATGATTCAGACGATCGATGAACATCAAGAACCACATTCCTTCATCTGCGCGAGCAAATGATCCAATTAGTAGAATAAACGCTACTAAAGTTACTTTGAATTGTTTCATTTTTTTAACTGATTTAAAATTCTTGCGGTGCTAAAATACCAACAATTTCGCAATATTTTAAGCCCTTGAACACGAACTATTGCCGCTTATCTCAAAATTAGCTCGTCAGCAAAGAGCCAGGTGTTGTTTCCAGCGCCCAAATGCCAACTTGGGCATTTACCATAGTTTTTAGCTACAATCCTAATCTTTTTAATGGCTTTCTCTTTTAAATTTTTCCTAAAAAACTCCATTTTCATTGGACCAACATAACTACTAAAACTAGGGATTAGTTCATGAGTTACTGCGTTAGAAGCAGAGGACATGTTGGTGTAAATAATAGGAAGTGATTCAAAATGAGCCCCATCAAACGAAATCTCAATTTGAATTTCAGAAGGAAAGAAGATCCAGGATTTCATGTCTTGTAAACAACTGATTCCAATTTCTGATAGCACTCGAGCCGAATCGAAACTTATTTCTGCAACCAGATCTTCATTCCAAAATCCTTGAAAATCACCTGTTCTAAATTCTTTTCCACCTTTAATTCCATCGATTAAAGAGTTAGGTCCTGAAGCAGAATACTGTGGTGCGTATTCCGTTTCTAAATTTAAACTAACTGATTTGTCACGCATTATAAAATCACCAATAACCCAATCACTAGAAATAGAAGTGTTTTCATTTCTCAATATATAATCAACAGTGGTTCTTGCTTCTATTTGTTTATTGGAAGTTATAGTAATTGGAGATGAGTAAGAGTATATTTTCTCTGGTTGCTCTAGAAAGCGATATTCAATTTTATGTTTTGCATAACTATTCGCAGGAAGAACATCAATTGTAACACGTAAAGAATCGTCAAAAATGCGGTATTCGTTACGAAAATAGGGCGCTGGTACAAAACCGGTTTTTTCTAAATTATTTAAACTAAGCGCTGATCCTGGATGAATGAATTCAATAGATGACGGTTGTTCACCCATTATAAAAACTAATTCTCCTCCCGTCATAAGAGTAGAATGTGAAATCCCTAATGTATCATAACGTGCTCCATTCCATTGGATAGATTGAATGTACTTGTTTTCAATTGAATTATTTAGAGCTTTAATAATTAGTTCTTTACCGCTTTCAAGATGAATTGTGGCTTCATCCAATAGTGGTCTTCCAAAATCATAAAAGGGTTGTCCTGGTGCAATTTGATAAAATCCCATTGCACTCAAAACGTACCAAGCGGACATTTGTCCACAATCTTCATTACCAGCCAATCCCTCTGGTGTTGGGGAATACATTTCCTTGAGAATTCGATCACAATAAAATTGTGTTTTTTCAGGATGATTTGTATGGTTGTACAGATAAGCCATGTGGTGAGAAGGTTCATTTCCATGTGCATATTGTCCAATTAAACCTGTAATGTCGACTTGGTCGCGACCAGAAAGTTTCATTTTAGTATTAAATAGCCGATCCAGCCATGCTTCTAACGTATCCTTTCCTCCCATCATTTGAGCGAGAACATCAATGGCTTGAGGCGCATACAAACTATACTGCCAACTATTAGCTTCAGTATAATTAAAGTTGACTTCTGCAGGTTCGAAAGGTGAGTACCACATGCCACCTCGGCGAGCCCGCATGAATTTTGAAGACGGGTCGTACAAATTGAGGAAGTTAAAAGCGCTTTTCGAATATTTTTGAAAATCAATGTCTTGGTTCAAGGATTTAGCCATGTTTGCAATACAAAAATCATCATAAGCATATTCAAGTGTTTTTGACACAGATTCTGGTTCATCCCCAGAGCTTATAAATCCGTTTTCATGGAATGGAGTTTTACCTAATTCATCTATTTGAGATGTAGTTTTCATTGCTTCTAAAGCAAATTTAGCATTGAAGTCTCTAAGTCCTTTAACATAAGCATCAGCTATTACTGAAACGCTATGGTAACCAATCATGCATTCAGTTTCATTTCCAGCTAATTCCCATACAGGAAGGTCTTTTCCTTGTTCAAATTGTCTTAAGAAAGTTTCAATAAACTCATTGGTTCTTTTTTGTTGAACAATTGTGTAAAGTGGGTGAGTGCCACGGTAGGTGTCCCACAAAGAGAATACAGTGTGTTGAGGAATATTGTCTGTAATTAAATGAATAGCATTATCTCTTCCTCTGTAACGTCCGTCAATATCACTGAATAAATTGGGCTGTAAAAATGTGTGATACAAAGCAGTGTAGAAATTAGTCATGACTGATTTATAAGTTGATTGAAAATCAATTTTACCCAATTCTTCATTCCATTTTCGAGACACACTTGATCTTACTGAATTGAAATCAAAATCAGGAATCTCTTTGTTTACATTCATTTTGGCACCCTCTATGTCTACTGCGGAGATACCAACTCGGATTAATAACTTTTCAGTAGAAGCGGAGAATGTTAAAAGCAACTTGTGCTGACCATTTTTCTCAATTCTTTTTGCTTTCACAAAAGGAGCTGACAAGTTCAAATAAAAATAAAAATGCTGATTTGTTGCCCATGCATTTGAAATTCTATATCCCGAAATAGTTTTTTTATCACTTTGAAAATCAATTGATTGATCTAATAATTGATCCCGATGATCCAAATCTATTAAAATGTATTTTTTATCTTCTTTGTTTAGAAATGTGTATTCATGAATTCCGGCTCTTTCTGATGTTGTAAGTCGAACATTGATGTTTTCATCCTTTAGTTTAACCTCATAGTAACCGGGAGCTGCTTTTTCTTCTAAATGTGAAAATCTAGATCCAAAACCATTGGTTTTATCTATGTAACCCGGAGTTGTTCTTGCTTTCCCCGATTGAGGAACAATTAACAAGTCGCAATAATCAGGCACTCCAACACCACTTAAATGGGTATGACTGAATCCATAGATTACTGAATCTGAAAAATGGTAACCGGAACAGCCGTCCCAACCATCATGTCTTGTGTCGGGGCTTAATTGAATCATACCGAATGGGGCGGAAGCGCCGGGGTATGTGTGTCCATGTCCGCCTGTTCCGATAAATGGGTCAACAAAGAGAGATTTAGACGTCGAGTGGAAATTTTTATTTCCAATCGATTTGTCAATGTATTGTTTTCTAACACTTTGAGATTGTTGAATTTGCTGAATACTATTATCTTGCCCTATAAGCAGATTTGACGATAACAGCATCATTAAAAGCACTCTCATAATTCAATTTTTGGCAGCAAATACTAAAGACGCAGAACCTAAAACTGCAGCATTTAAACTGTGCAATGTTGAGATTCGTATTTCAATTTTATTCTTGTAAATAATCAAGAGATGTTCTTCCATGTACCGCTTTACCTTTTGAGCGAATTGCCCTTCATTTTGTGCAATTCCGCCAAAAAGCACATATGCTTTTGGACTGGAGAAACAAGCGAAATCGGCTAAAGCCTGCCCCAGAATTTGAGCTGTAAATTCAACAATTTCATTCGCAAAGAGATCACCATCTATTGCTAAATCAAAAACATCTTTTGCAGTAGGGTTCGTGATTGCATTTAAAGCAGAAAAAAGTTTGTTTTCAGATTCTAATTCTTGAATACTTCTGATTACTCCTGTCGAAGAAGCATAAGTTTCTAGGCATCCATTTCTGCCGCATCCGCATTTCCTTCCATCTGGAAAAATTCGAATATGACCATATTCACCTGCAAAACCATCATGTCCGTAAACGATCTTACCATCGATAACAATCCCACTTCCAACGCCTGTGCCCAATGTGATCGTAACAAAATCTTTAAGGTCTTTTGCATTTCCAAACACCATTTCGCCAATTGCAGCTGCGTTGGCATCATTTGTAAGAAAGGTAGGTAATTTGAATTTATCAGTAAATATTTTTGCCAAAGGTATAATTCCGGTCCACTTTAAATTTGGAGCGAATTCTATAGTACCATTAAAAAAATTGCCATTAGGAGCGCCAATACCTATGCCTTGAATTAAGTTGAAATTCTTAATTACCTCGCTGTCAGAATATATATAATTCAGTAGATCTTCAGGAGTAGGGTAGTTTACAGTCTCTATATTGTTTTCATAAACAACACTGCCATTTTTTGTAACAAGCCCATACTCAATCCCTGTGCCACCAATATCTATCCCTAAAGCTAAATTCTCAGACATTTTCATCGATTTTGCTTTCCCATTCTTTATAAAACTCTTTCAAGAAAGTTTGCATGAAAACATGCCTTTCATTGCCAATTTTTTTTGCAGTTAAAGTATGTAGTCGGTCTTTTAAAAGCAGTAATTTTTCATAAAAATGATTTATGGTATGACCTTCTGATTTTACGTATGATTCAAAATCATTATACGTTACAGGAGCTTGATTTGGAACATACATTGGTCTATTTCGACTGCCCCCATAAGAAAAAGCCCGAGCAATTCCAATTGCTCCAATAGCATCAAGTCGGTCAGCATCTTGTACTATTTTCCCTTCTAAAGAGGGCATAACATCATCGACCTTTGCACCTTTAAAAGAAACGCGATCTATAATGTCACAAACTTTTCGAGAAATTTCCTCTGAAGCACCATGCTTAGTTAGAATAACTTTTGAAGCTCGCGCACCATCATTGAGAATTCCGCCATTTAACTTGTGATCAGAAATATCATGAAGCAAAGCAGCAAGTTGAATAACTTCTAAATCCCCACCTTCAAAAGAATGTATATATACTGCCATTTTCTCAACTCGCTCAATGTGAAACCAGTCATGGCCACTTGTGTCATTTGCAAAGTGTGCTTGGACTTCAGTTCTTATATTGTCTATGAGTGTTTTCATTCTATTTTCTAGATATTAATTCAAAAATTTGAAAACTTCCATTTGGCATTGTTGCATATAAATATTGGTTATCAGTGCACATAGCCATAAAAGTCCCATTCATGAATGGTTTCCAATTTTCTCCTTTGTCAGTTGAAAAATCAATGCCATTTGAACCACATGCATAAAGAACGCCATTTTTATATATTGTGCATGAACGATAACCTCTTGTCTGAGTTTTTGCATTCATCCAAAATCTTCCTCCATCGTCTGTAAAAAAACAAGTGTTCAAGCATAAGTCAGGGTTTTTATAGTCACCTCCTACGACAACTCCTTCGCGGTCATTGATCATACATATTGAAAATGCACCATTAGATTCACTTGTCATATAGGGTAAAGAAGTGCTTGCCCAGGTTTTTCCCGCATCATTTGTTCTAAAAAAACGACTCTTTTTACCACCAGAAATGAAAACGAACGTACTATCATTCAAAACTTGAACATTGGTGCCACTGGCCGCAAAACCTGCTTCTCCATCGAAAGCTTTTAAGTTGGCATCACATTTCTGCCATGTTTGACCAAAATCATTGCTTTTGAAAAGTGAAAAAATACTATCAACTGGATCGCCCATTAAAAATCCAATTGAATCCTTGAAATCCATTCCGTCTAGAAATTTTTTCTTCCACATGCCGTTTTCTGGTTGGATATTCTTGATGAATTCTCTACCATCAGTTTGCACCAATACACCATTGGTTCCGCTTTGCATTGCAGTTAAGAATCCATTGCAGTATGCGAGATCCCTCAGTTCCTCATATTTCTTTGATGCTAGAATGTTATAGGAATAGCCACTTTTTATATTGGTTGCATACAAAGTGCCATTCGAATTTGCCGTATAAACCGTATTGTCTTTGATCAAAATACTTCGTGAGTAGCATTTTTCCGCTGTGTATTGTATGATTTTCGCTGATTTATTTCGTTTCGTGTATTTGTTTTCCTGTGAATGGACATTGTACACAAAAAGAAATAAAAGGCTAAGCGCTTTTAAAGCGTTGATTAAATTTTGCATGTTGTTCCTTTTTTAAATCTTCTATGTTGCTTGGCACTTCTCTTTTCCATCGCTTGTGTGACCAAATCCAATATTGAGGACTTTGTTCAATTTCCTTTTCGAGCAGTTTTACATGTTTTTCTGTAATTTGTCCCCAAGACATTTCCTTTGGATTATCCGTTATGAGTTGCAGCGACATCTCATAATGGCCTCGTTTAACTTTTCGAGTGGCAAAAAAAACGACTGCAAAATTGTATTGATGAGCCATTTGTTCTGTACCAAATAACACCGCTGTTTTTTGATTAAGAAAGTTCATCCAATAGCTCTTTTTTGAATCACCTGGAGACTGATCTGCCAACGTTAGAATTGCCACATGGTTATCAGAAATCTTTTCAATTTCCTCTTTAAAATTCTTAGAATGGATCACTTTCATTCCGAAACGCTCTCTTTTTTCGTTGATTTTTTTATCCCAAAACTTCGAAGTCATTGGCATTCCAATTCCCATTGCTTGATGCTTGAACTGAAAATTTTGAGATGTGATTAGCCATTCCCAATTATTGAAATGACCTGAAACTAAAATGACACTTTTTTTCTGTGAAAACAACTCTTCCATTAACTCTGGATTTTTAATCACAAATCGTCTTTTTAATTCTCGTTCACTGATGCTTAAGTTCTTAATTCCTTCTGCAAGCAAATCACAGAAGTGTCTGTAGAATTTTCGTTGAATAACATTTAGTTCAGAATTACTTTTATGAGGGAATGAACGCTTTAAATTTTCGGCAACCACTTTCTTTCGATAGGGAAATACCGAAATAAGCAGAATGAATAATAAATCCGTGAAAAGATACAAGACGCTCAATGGTAAATAGGACAGAGGTAATACAAATAAATAATATAAAAATCGTGCTATCATTTTGTGTATTTATCTCCCCAAAGTTGCTGGACTGTAATTTGAATTTCCTGTTCTTTTTTACTGCTTCCTGCATGAAAAAAGGTTGTGCCTGCTATTTCGTTAGGTAGAAATTCTTGTTGTACGAAATTTCCAGGATGATCGTGAGAATACAAATACCCTTTCCCATATCCAAGCTCCTTCATTAATGCTGTAGGTGCGTTTCGCAAGGCTAGAGGCACACCGAGATTACCAGTGTCACGAACTTTTTCTTGCGCTTGGTTAATCGCCAAATATGCACCATTTCCTTTTGGAGAGCTAGCAAGATAGATTGTGCATTGAGCCAAAATAATTCTGCTTTCTGGCCATCCAACTGTTTCAACAGCTTGAAAAGTATTGTTGGCAATCAAAAGTGCATTAGGATTTGCTAATCCAATATCTTCGGATGCGGAAATGATCAAGCGTCTAGCAATAAATTTCGGATCTTCGCCACCTTCAACCATTCGGGCTAACCAGTAAACTGCAGCATTTGGATCGCTCCCTCGAATTGATTTGATGAAAGCTGAGATAATATCATAATGCTGTTCACCGTCTTTATCATAAATCGCAAGACTTTGTTGAGCCCTAGACTGAACTACGTCATCCGTTATTTTAATAATATTGGATTGGCTGAATGTTCCAATAATTATTTCAAAAACATTTAACAGCTTTCGAGCATCGCCACCAGAGATGGCCAAAATAGCATTCGTTTCTTCAAGGATTATATTCTTTTCTTTTAATACAATATCTTCATTTATAGCTCTTTGGAGCAATTTTAATAAATCATCTTTCGTGTGATTTTGAAGTGTGTAAACTTGACATCTTGAAAGCAAGGCAGAAATCACCTCAAAAGATGGGTTTTCAGTTGTCGCGCCAATCAATGTTATCGTGCCTTTTTCGACTGCACCAAGAAGCGAATCTTGTTGAGCTTTGGAGAAACGGTGTATCTCATCAATAAAAAGAATTGTCCCTCGTTGTTGAAACATTCCCCCTTGTTCAACTCGATTTATAATGTCTCTAACATCTTTTACTCCAGAAGAAATTGCAGAAAGTGTATGAATAGGTCTTTTTAGATGTTGAGCAATTAACTGCGCTAAAGTTGTCTTTCCAACACCCGGAGGCCCCCAAAAGATCATTGAAGGAATCAATCCTGAATCTAAGGCTCTTCGCAATGATGCGCCTTCTTTCAATAAATGTTCTTGCCCAATGTATTCATCCAAATTAGTTGGACGCATTCGCTCGGCAAGAGGTGGAAGAAATGACATTGACACTATTATTACGAATCAAAGATAGCCAAATTACCCACCTCTAAAGCCAGTCGTAAGAATGAAATAATCAACAACAATTATTGAAAGACGAGATTAATTGTTATTCGGATTGATGGGGAATTTCGAAATAGTCTTATACCGTTCTCCCTGTTTTCCAAGACAAAATTCCCAAAAATGATCATTCGATGTATTTAATATTTCTTGAGCAGATATATTATTTGCCACTATCCATGAGTTTTCTTTAAGTTCATCTGTCAATTGCTGCTTTTCCCAACCTGAGTAACCCAAGAAAAATCTAATCTTGCCGCTGTTTGAAGGGTCTTTATCTAAAAATGCTTTAATTTGTTCATATGTTCCACCATAAAACAAATCATTTGTTATCGGCAAACTGCCTTCAATTGCATCTCCAAAACCATGTATAAAAAACAAACTTTCAGTTTCAACAGGACCACCAACACTTATTCTTGCTTGAATATCTGGAAATTCCTGGTCTACTTCATGCAGGTCAACATCTAAGTAATTGTTTAAAACAAAACCGAAAGTACCTTCATCACCATGGTCGCATAAAAGAATAACTGATCTTCGAAAAAAATCTTCGTCCAAGAAAGGGTCTGAAATTAGCAGGTGCCCACTTTTGGGTTCTTTGGTGTTTTTAAACGAAAGGTCTATCACAAAAAAAGGATTTTTACAAAGAAGTAAAAAAACTTCATGATGCGCAATAGTTAAGAGCTAATAAATTAAAACTATAAAAATACCGGTGGTTTTCTGATTTCAATTTTAGCATCCTGGAAGAGTGATGATGTGTTTCGAATACTTAGCAAGAAACTTTTGTTGCCTCCTATTGGCGTCCAATAAAATGACAAGGCCCAGCAATGCATGTTTCGTGCTAATGTAAATCTGGCATTCGAAATTTTTGACGATTCGAAATCGTAATTGATATTTGCTGATAACTTCCACCGTTGTGTAAAGCTTATATCGCCATTCGTAACAAGTGTTTGAACTTGATTGAAGTTTTGTGGAGATGTCAAGTTTTTAGAAGTATTAGCATTGATAGAATAGACATGAGAAAAAGAAACCTTCCACGGTATATTAAAATCAAGCAGGTATTCAGGATGTAGCACGAAATAGCTGTAATCAGCCGTCCAGTTATCTAAAATGTTTTGCTGGGTATTTGATAATCTTTCTCTGCTTTCTTTGGATGTTAAAGTCAAAGATGTAGTTACTGAATTTTGAATAAATCGACCTAATTTCCCATTTGTGTTCAACGCATACTGACTGAGTGTTTTTCCGGTGCTATCTGACCAGCTGTAAGGGCTAAATATTGATACAGTAACTATATTAATCCAATTGATTGGGCTAATGCGCAGATTGATATTGAAATCAGAAAGTCGCATTGAATCTTTGTTCACATCATAGGTTCCATTAATGGACAACATGTCTATAATTCGAGTTTTTTTAAATCCAGTAAGTGTATCTCTTTCTGACTTTCGCTTCAATTCGAATGTATTGTTAATTCCGAAAGTGATGAGTGCAGCAGTATTAGTTGCTCCACTGCTATAGACGCTTTGTTCAAAAGGAGAGTAAGTGATTAATGACTGTCCAACTCCTGCGTTTGATGTGATTAATTTGTTAATCTGCGGCACATATCGAAGTCCAATATTAGGTGTCATGATATGTCGTAGCAGAGCGTTTTTCTTTCCTGCAAATTTATAATAACTATAAACCATTGTAGTCATTTGAACGCCTACATTCATTTCATGTACCATACCACCCCGCTGTAAAGTATCTACGCTTGTGTTATTAAAAGAAGCATTATAAGATTTTTCTATTTGCTGAAAATTAATCTTGTTGATATAGTTGAAAGAAGGTGTCAATTTAATAGTATTCTTTAAAAATGCTGCAGTCGTCGTAATGGATACATTCTGATAAACTCCATTCATGAATTTCGAACTGATAGCGTTCAAATCTCCCGAAGAAAGTAAAGAATCTTTAAAACTTGATCTATTTTGACCTTCAAGATTATAAGTGACGCCGAGTCTTGAAATTAACTGACTTAAACCACCTGTACCTCGCACGTATTTTTTGAATGGAAAGAAACGGGTAACGTTAAGATTGTATATCGGTGATGTCAGAGATACATTCTTTGACAATGAGTTTTGTCGTATGGAAATCTTGAGCCCCATTGTTACAGGTTTTCCAGGAAATAAGCGATTTATATTAACATCAGAGTTAAAGCTATTGTTGAAGTACTGACTATTTAAAGGATCTAAATCATTTTTTGATTGGTTGTCTGAAATGAAATTTACATTCGATGAAAAATTCCAATAGGGGTTTGATAAGTTTTCTTTTCTGTGAATCCAAGCGACACTTAATTTATTGTTATTCGTGTTAGAAGGAAATCCACTTTTGAATTGTTGAAAACCGAGATCCAAGGAGCCTTTAAATCCATATCGTTTGAAATATTCCATATTATTGCGGATACCCCAGCTTCCTCTCGAATAAAGATTGGCATAAACAGTTGTTTGCAATCTGTCGTTTACTGGTATGTAATATCCGAGATTTTGAAATCCAAATCCGTAAGCTGAAAGTGGAGTGATTTCAGGGAAAAGAATTCCATGTGTTCTCTTTTTTTGTTGAGGGATTACACTGAAAGGCAAGCCTAAAGGAGTTGGGACCCCTTTTATCCATAAATTCATTGGTCCAGTAACGATTCTTTTTTCTGGAATCAAGACTGCTTTCGATAACTGAAAATGATAATGTGGATCTTCTAAATTGCAAGTTGTGAACCTACCCATTCTAAAATGAATATCATCATTTGCTTGCTTTTTGGCAATGCCCATGTATAAATAAGCCTCATCCTGTTTGACAGCTAATTCTTCAATATAACCCTTTTTTGTTTTGAAATTATACCGAATGGATGAAGCCTTCACATCCTCTGTTCCATCTTTTAGAATGGGGAAATTGATTTTATTGCTGTCTTTATCAAACTCATATTTCGCAAGCACTTCCTTGTTATTTAGGTCGACTAGCATGTATCCTGCAGTTAAGGTAACATCGGTTGTTTTAAGATTGGCGTTACCGTAAAGGTGAATTTGTCTTTTTTCTAAGTCTTTGTAAATTGAATCGCGCGCACTGTAGCGAATGATATCATTCAGACTTTCATCATTGATGATAACTGTGTCTTTCGTTTGACTGTAACAGAAATCGTACGGTGACATTATTAACAATGAGCCGAGAATAAGTATCAGTATGGAATGCTTTTTGGTCAAAGATTCGACTGTATTTTTGTTTTTAAAGGCATTGTTGTGCCTGCAAAACTATTAAAATTAGCTTGTTGAAATGGAAAAAATCTTGAGATATAACTACCGTAGGCACTTTTTATTGCTTTCTGTTCTTTTCATTTCTCTTGATTTTGTTGCTCAAAACGCTTCGGCAGAGCGCCCAACTATTAAAACTGTAGTGATTGACGCTGGTCATGGTGGGAAAGATCCAGGATGTCATGGAGCGGCATCAAATGAGAAAACGGTTTGTCTGTCAATCGCTTTAAAATTAGGTCATTATATAAAAGATAAATATCCAGGAATAAAAGTTGTTTTTACGCGTGACAAGGATGTTTTCGTTGAACTTGACGAAAGAGCAAATATAGCTAATAGAGCAAAAGCAGATTTATTTATTTGTATACATGCCAATTCTGCCAGCCCTGCTGCATACGGTTCTGAAACATATGTTTTGGGGTTGCACCGAACAGAATCACAACAAAAGGTTGCAGAAAGAGAAAACTCTACAATATTTCTCGAAGATGACAATGGGGCAAAATACAAAGATTTTGACATGTCGCCTGATGCACTGATTGCTCGACAACTCCAGTTGTCTGTTTTTTTAGACCAATCAATAAATTTCGCGGACAAGCTTCAAAAAGAATTCAAACGTTTGGGCCGTTATGACAGAGGAGTGAAACAAGCAGGATTTTTAGTGCTTTATAAAACTACCATGCCGAGTGTTTTAATTGAAACTGGTTTTTTAACAAACCCCTCGGAGGAGAAGTTTTTAGCAGACACCACTGGGCAACGAAAAATGGCGCAGTCCATGTTTAGTGCTTTCGAAAGCTATAAAAATGAATTGGAAGGAATTGATGTCAAAACAACTAATTCTTCAGTCATTACAGAAACATCAGTCACGGCTGAAAATCAAGAAAATACTTCTTATGAGTTTGACAATAATGTTATTTTTCGGGTTCAAATAGAAACATCGGAGAAAAAAATAGCAACGACCGCTGAAAAATTTAAGGGATTGTCTGTCTTAGAATACACGCAAGACAATCTTTACAAATACACGGTTGGTAGTTTTACCAACGACTTTAAAGGTGCAAATACTTACAAAACTGAGTTGCGAGAATTGGGATTTCAGCATGCTTTTGTTGTAGCCTTTCAGAATGGACAAAGAATTAATTTAGAAAAAGCTATTAAATTAGCGGAAAAATAAAGGATTTTGAAGATCTCAAAAGAAATTAAAACCGGAATAATTGCAGTTGCTGCAATTGCAATGCTGGTTGCAGGAATAAATTTTTTGAAGGGTAATAGTTTTTTTGGTGGAGACAAAAAATATTATGCATACTTCCCGAATTCCGGTCAATTAGCTGTTGCTTCCAATGTAACTTTAAATGGTGTTATAGTCGGTAAAGTTTTGGAAGTTGAATATGTCCCTGGAAATGCTCCGGACAAAAGGGTTCGAGTTGCATTTTCAATTCAAAATGACGATGTAAAACTTCCTGTTGGATCAATCGTTGAGATTGGCTCTTTAGACCTTTTTAATAAGGGTATGTTGATTTCAGTTAGTTCAGACCTTTCAAAAGGTTTTTATAAGCCCGGCGCTACCTTACAAGGTAGATTGGCTGTCGATATGATGTCTCAAGTAAAATCTTATGCGGATCCAATTTCTCAAAAAGTGCAAGCAATGATGAGTTCTATCGATAAAATGGTGACTTCATTAACTGCATTTTGGGATACTACTGCTACATCGGAGATTGAGCAAAGTATGAAACAAGTTAAAATTGCTATTGAACGTATCGGTAATGTTGCTGAAGAAGTTCAAATGCTTGTGGGCGAGGAAAAGGTGAAGTTTGGTCGAATTATGAACAATGTTGAAAGTATCACTCAAAATCTCAAAAAGAGTAATGAGGAGGTAACTAACATAATTGGTAACACCAAGAAAATTACAGATGAAATGGTAACCGCTGATTTTAAAGGGGTAATAAGCAATGCATCTCAAACATTAAAGACATTCAATGATGTTTTGGCTTCTGCTCAAAAAGGGGAGGGCACCCTTGGGAAATTACTTGGAGATGATAAACTTTTTAATGAATTAGTTCAAACAAACAAAGATCTTCAAGAGTTAGTAGGTGACATTCAAATGCATCCAGAAAGATATATTCATTTTTCTGTTTTTGGAGCAAAAACAAAAGGTGTACCTTTGTCACCAGCAGAAGAACAAAAACTTCGATTAATACTCGATTCAACTGTTACAAATTAAGCAATAGAAGTATGTCAATAATCATCTTTGCACTATTATTCATTGTTGGTACAGGTTTGTTTACCTACAATATTCTTCAGATTCGTTCAAATATCCTTTTAGGTAAATCAATCAATCGTTCAGATAATTCATCAGAACGATGGAAAACAATGATACTTGTTGCTTTGGGACAAAAGAAGATGTTTACGCGACCAATTCCGGCATTATTACACCTGGCTATTTATGTGGCATTTATTATTACTCAAATAGAATTAATTGAAATTGTTGCAGATGGGTTGTCAGGAAGTCATAGAGTTTTTCGAGAAGCGTTGGGTGGGTTTTATACGTTCATGATTAGCTTTATTGAAATACTTTCATTTGCTGCTTTAGTTGCTACAATAGCTTTTTTATCGAGACGTAATCTGTTAAAATTACCGCGCCTAAATATGAAGGAATTAGCTGGATGGCCAGCAAAAGATGCGAACTTGATTTTAATCATGGAGATTGTTTTGGTTTCCTGCATTTTCACAATGAATGGAACAGATGAAGTGTTGCTTTCAATAAAATCAAATGAGGCTTTGTCCTATGGTTTTGCAATTTCTAGTTGGATGGGGCCTGCAATCTTTGGAGGCATGAGTGAGCATACACTTCATATCCTTGAACAAGTAGGCTGGTGGGGGCATATATTAATGGTTTTTGCGTTTTTAAATTACCTCCCATATTCCAAGCATTTACATATTCTATTTGCTTTTCCAAACACCTATTATTCAAACTTAAATAGAAAAGGTAAGTTTACAAATATGGAGTCTGTGACTGCAGAAGTTAAATTAATGCTTGATCCAAATGCTGATCCTTACGCATCACCAACTGAGCCTGCTAGTGAGCCTCAGCGCTTTGGAGCAAAGGATGTTACAGACCTTACATGGAAAAACTTGATGGACTCTTATTCCTGTACAGAGTGTGGAAGATGCACATCGTCTTGCCCTGCAAATGTTACAGGAAAGTTACTTTCTCCAAGAAAAATAATGATGGATACTCGAGACCGTCTTACTGAAGTTGGAAATAACATTAAAAAACACGGTAAAGAATATTCAGATGGTAAAAGTTTGTTGGGCGACTATATTACTGAGGAAGAAATTTGGGCATGTACTTCCTGCAACGCTTGCGTTGAAGAATGCCCTGTAAACATTGATCCTCTTTCCATAATTGTAGATCTTAGAAGGTATTTAGTGATGGAAGAATCAAAAATGCCAACTGAATTAACAGGTATGTTAACAAATATTGAGAACAATGGTGCGCCATGGCAGTTTTCTCCTAATGATCGTTTAAATTGGGCAAATGAAGAATAAAAAGTCTGAAGTAGAATTGATAGAGCTGGTTGAGAATGGAAAACATCTTTCACCCATTTTACCCGAGCACGTAAAAAATTACCTAATTGATATTGATGGTACTGTTTGTGATGATATTCCAAATGAAGAACCTGAAAGAATGGCTACTGCTGCCTTGTATCCAGATGCATTGGAAACAGTGAACAAATGGTATGAAGAAGGACATGTCATTACTTTTTTCACATCAAGGTTAGAAGAGCATCGCACTGTTACAGAAGAATGGTTGAAAAATAATGGATTTAATTACCATGGTTTACTTATGGGTAAGCCGCGCGGCGGCAACTATCATTGGATTGATAATCATATCGTAAGAGCAACACGTTATGAAGGTAAATTCACTGATCTAATTGAAAAAAGCGTTAATATTCAAGTTTTTGAAGAATAATACTATGAGTTTGAAAGTACCTACAATGGCAGAAATGATGGCACAGGGGGAAACTCCAGATGTGCTATTTTGGGTTGGATGTTCAGGGAGCTTTGATGATCGAGCTAAAAAGATTACGAAGGCAATTGTTAAAATCCTCAACCATTGCAATGTGAAATTCGCAGTTTTAGGAACTGAAGAAAGTTGTTCGGGTGACCCTGCGAAAAGAGCTGGAAATGAGTTTACATTTCAAATGCAAGCAATGATGAATATTCAAGTTCTAAACGGATATGAAGTAAAAAGAATTGTTACAGCCTGCCCTCATTGTTTCAATACGCTGAAAAATGAATACCCTGAATTAGGAGGTAATTATGAAGTAATCCATCATACGCAACTAATTCAAGACCTTATCAATACAGGTAAGTTAGCGCTCAAAGGAGGTACAGTTTACAAAGGGAAGAAGATCACGTTCCACGACCCTTGTTACCTAGGAAGAGCAAATGATGTTTATGAAGCTCCGCGTGAATTGATAGAAAAACTTGATGCTGAATTGGTTGAGATGAAACGTTGCAAAACAAATGGTTTATGCTGCGGTGCAGGAGGCGCTCAAATGTTCAAAGAAGCTGAAAAGGGAAATAAAGAAATTAATATTGAACGTACAGAAGATGCCATAGCATCAGATGCTTCAATTATTGCAACGGGTTGTCCTTTCTGCAATACAATGATGACCGATGGCGTGAAATATTTTGAAAAAGAGGAAAATATTAAAGTTTTGGATGTTGCTGAATTAATTGCCAATGCTGCAGAACTTTAATCACCTTTTTTCTTCATTTTCTTCTGAAAGTAGGGTTTGGGTTTATACATCCAATCGAGAGCTTACTATAGAAGAAGTGGAGTTTGCTTCAACTGAACTTTCGAACTTCGTTGCAACTTGGAATGCACATGGCAAAGTTTTAAATGCCGATTCGATGGTTTTGTTTAATCGTTTTCTGATTCTTACGGTAGATGAACGTTTTGCTGCAGCGTCAGGTTGTTCAATCGATTCTTCGGTGAAGGTGGTTAAATTTCTAGGTCAAAAATTGAAGATTGATTTTTTTGATCGATTAAAAATCTACATCGAAAAAGAAAGCGAATTCAAGAGAATCCCATTCTCTGATTTAAAATCATTTTCTGATTGGAATTACTTCAATCCAATGATTATATCATTAGGCGAACTTCGAACGGATTGGTATTCTTCCGTTAAAGAATCAGCCTTTAGTTGATTTCTTAGATCTGTCTTTTTGAATAAATCGCTTTCCGGCGACAATTTTTATACTGTAAAAATATTGACGATACACTAAGTCACTGAATCGAATAGATTTATTATCGAAATCAGTCACAAGAAAAACGAAATAAGCTGGTACAGAATAACCACCTATCAATCTTATATCGTAACGAGGTGCCAAGCCAATAATTGATCGATTGTTTCCATTCGCATCGTACAGTTTTGTTTGAATTACTGCACCTAAACCGGCAAGACCTGAAATTTGCCATTGATTTTTCCTTTTTACGTAAGCATATCCAGGTACAACACCAAAGTCAAGAGCAGAATAATAGTCTGAGGAAGTTTTTGTGTTGCTGGAATCAATCAACTTCAATGGGATAATGGAAGACTGATCGTTTGTAACACCAAAAATATTGAACGTATTCTTCAAATACCAAGTATGAACATCCTTCTTGTAATGACCAGTCTTTCCTCGTAGCGCCGACATTTTAAAGTCTTTGTTATGGAAATACCAAGCATTCATTGAAAAAGATTGAGACTTGGTTTTTTGTCTAAGGTCATTGGGTTTTTCACTAGTCAATGTGTCATTCCATGAGTTAGCATCTTTAATAGCATACCCTTCGTATGAACGTATGTCTACATCACAAAACACTTTTTTAAAACTAAAGTCAAACCCTACGTTTATTGGTGTGGTTTTACCATAAGTAGCAATAGAACGCGCATATCCTGGAAGAGGGACCCCGATTCTTAAGGCAAACCATTTGTAACATACACCAAAGCCAAATATATTTCGATAATTATTTTTGTATTTCAACTTATCTAACCCTGCACTATAAGGGTAAGAAATTGAAAAAGGCGCAGAGGAATAGCCAAGATCAGCATAAATCACTAACTGATTGCTAAATAGGGTATAAGGAACTGAATCGCTTTGAGCGAACGATACATTGTAAAATAATAGAAAAAATGTAAATATTTTATTTTTCAATTCCTTCCAGATTCAAAATAAATGCAAATTCTTTGGCTAATTCTAAACGCTCTTGAGTTCTACCAGAACCACCGCCATGTCCAGCATCCATATTACAATCGAATAACAAGGGTAGTTGATTTGTTCTGTAGTCACGCATTTTTGCTACCCACTTCATTGGTTCCCAATACTGTACTTGCGAGTCATGGTAACCCGTTGTTACATATAATGCCGGGTAATCCATTTTCTTTACATTATCGTAGGGTGAATAATTCAACATGTAATAATAGAACTCTTCGTCGTTTGGATTGCCCCATTCTTCGTATTCACCAACAGTTAAAGGAATTGTTTCATCAAGCATAGTCGTAACGACATCCACAAAGGGTACTTGTGCGATTACACCCTTCCATAAATAAGGCGCCAGGTTTGTTACTGCTCCCATTAGTAATCCTCCAGCGCTTCCGCCTTGTGCATAGATCTTATTTTTATCACAATAGCCTTTCATGCCGAGGTATTCAGCAGCATTAATGAAATCAGTGAAGGTGTTCACCTTTTTGAGGAATTTACCGTTTTCATACCAGGATTCTCCCATGTATTTGCTTCCACGAATATGCGCAACCGCATAAACAAAACCTCTATCTAATAAGCTCAATCTTGTAGCACTGAAAACATCAGGCAAGGTATACCCGTAAGATCCATAACCATAGAGTAAGCAAGGAGCATTTGATAAAACAGTTCCTTTTTTAAATACTATAGAAACTGGGATTTTAGACCCATCATTTGCCGTCGCCCAAATTCGTTTTGATTCATAATCTTCAGGCTTGAAATTCTTGTCAAGCAATTCCTTTCTAAACCAAAGTTTCTGAATACCCGTTTTTAAGTCGTATTGATAAACTGAAGCCGGAGTAGTCATTGAATTATAATTGAAGAACAAGGTATTTGATGTATAATCATCATTTAAACCCAAACCAGTGAAATAAGTCTCTTCTTTAAATTCAATGAATTTGTTTTTTCTCGTTGCTAAATCTGTCAATTGAATTTTTAAGAGTCCATTGGTTCTTATTTCAGTCACTAAAACATCTTTTAAAGAAAGGATACTTTCTATTAATACGTTGTTTGAATGACTAATCACTTCAGCGCATTCATCTATAGATACCGGTATTTTTGAAGAAAAAACAACCTTTCTATTACTGGCATTTTTATTAGATAGAATGTAAAACCCTTTTTCATGGTGCTCAATTTCATACAAATGACCTTTTTCACGATTTAGAAAAACGATTGGTTCCTTCGAAGGCTGATCTGCATCGATTAATCGTACTTCTGAAGTTGTTGAACTGACAATATCTATCGTAATGAATTTGTCAGTAATTGTTTTTGAAATATGAACAGAAAATTTCTCATCATTCTCTTGATATACAAGTATGTCCTTTTTTGAATCTGTCCCCAGTTCGTGACGATACACCTGAAATTCTCTAAGCGTTTGAGGGTCCTTTTTAACATAGAAGATTGTCTTATTGTCATTCGCCCAAACAATACTGCCATCGGAATCTGTGATTTTGTCCTTTAGGAATTTTCCACCCTTGTTTTGTCGAACTGTAATAGTGTATTTTCTTCTCCCTACTACATCTTCACTCAATGCCAGTAATTCATTGTTTGGGGATGGGGACCAGTCAGCCAGTTCATAAAACGTTTTGCCTTTAGCTCGTTCATTCTCGTCAAGGAATAGGAATTCTTTTTTATCTTCTAACCGATAAATTAGCTGATAGTCTTTTCCTTGTAGATTTCGCATTTGATAAGTTTTACCATTTAAAATGAATGGTGAACTCACATCATTTGGATTAATCCTTGCTTCAAATTCATTTAAGAGATTGTTTTTTAGGCCCTCAAGCGATTTAAAATAATCTGCCGTATAGGCATTTTCTTTTGCCAAGTGCTCTAACACTTGCTTGGAGTCACGTTCATTCATCCAGAAGTACTCATCATTTCGATTGTGGTTGTGTATGGTAAGTTCGTGAGGTTTCTTGATTGCAATTGGTTCTTGATTCATAATTGTTGTGTTAACCTGCGCCATTGCAATGAATGGCAACAATAAAAATGTGGCAATAGCTTTTTTCATAGGATTAATTTCGAAGGTAAAAATAAAGGAAATTAATGCTTTGAAAAGCGCAGTTGATTTCTTTTTCTTTGATTAATTTTGGAGGAATGAAGAGATTATATCGTTTTTTGATCAATACACTTCCACGACCTTTATTGATTCGATTGAGTTATCCTTTCAAAATGGTAGCTCCAATTCTTTACAAAGGTGATAAAGTTGAATGTCCTGTTTGTGATGGCCACTTCTCTAAATTTTTATCATATGGTTCTGATGTCGTTCACAGAGCAAATGTGCTTTGTCCAAAGGACTTGACCTTGGAAAGGCATCGACTTATGTGGCTTTATCTTCGTGATCATTCTAATTTTTTCAGCGCAACAAAATTGTCTGTGTTGCATATCGCACCGGAACAATGTTTTCATGGTAAATTCAAACAGCAAAAAAATCTTGATTATTTAACTGGCGATCTGGTTTCGCCAATTGCTGATCTTCACTTTGATTTACATAGTATTCCACTTGAAGATGATTGTTTTGACGTTATCTTTTGCAATCATGTCATGGAACATGTGGATGATGTAGATCAATGCATGAAGGAGTTGTTTCGAGTAATGAAACCCGGAGGATGGGGAATCATGCAGGTTCCGCAAGATCATAATCGTGAAGAAACGCTTGAAGATAGAACAATTGTAAGCCCTGAGGACAGGGAAAAATATTATTGGCAAAAAGATCACGTTCGTCTTTTTGGAAAAGATTATCCGAAATGGCTTGAGAAAGCAGGTTTTAATGTAGTTGAATTTAAGATGCAGGATCATTATAGCCAACCAATGATTGAACGCTATCGTCTTCAAAAAGAAGAAATACTTTACATTGTCACTAAAGAAAGAATATGAGATTTCTTATTACATGCATAATTACATTAATGCTGAATTCAATTTCAGCTCAAAAAAATGTATTTCTAAGACTTTCGCCAAAAGTGAATGGAGCTGATCTACAATTGGGTTCGGATTTTCTTGATTTACAAGGAAATGTTACGAATCTTGATTATTTCAATTACTACCTTTCCGGGTTGCATCTTACAGTGGATGGTGGACAAGATATAGATTTAAGTGACACCGTTTTTCTAGTAAAATCGACAGATTTTGTTCTTAATCTCGGTTCTTTAAATATTAATACAATTGAAAATATAAGTTTTTCAATTGGAGTTCCATCAAACATAAATACAATTTCCGGGCCTGATGTAATTGACATATCAGCATACCCTATGAACCACCCGCTGTCTTTTCAAGATCCATCAATGCATTGGGGTTGGTCAGCTGGTTATATTTTTGTTGTCTCAGCAGGGCTTTCTGATTCAAACGGTGATGGAATTGCTGACGCAACTTTCGAAATGCACAATTTAGGTGATCATAATTATGTCAACACTTCATTGCCAATCATTCAAACAAATATTGGTCAAGGCCAGATTGATGTCAATTTGAATTGCAACATTGATGTATGGTTAAAAAACATTCCTATAGCTACAGTTGGGGTTTTACACGGTACGAATGGTTACAATTCTGAAATGATGGCAAATGTTACTGCAGAGTCAGTTTTTACTCAGCCATTGACAGCAGGCTTAACAATGGAAACAACAACTACTGGAGCTTTTTTATATTCGGATCAAAAGTTGGTTTGGAAAGGTATGTCGAATAGCTGCCAGTTACAAATTTTTGATAGTAGTGGAAAATTGGTTGCCCAAACAAATAATTGCCAACCGAATGGCGAAATGGAATTATCTCAGGTTAATTCGGGTTGCTTTATGGCAAAAATAATTAGCTCTGAGGGAGTCGAAATTAATCGATTGAAATTTGTAAGATGATTCTCGATCGTCGGTTTTCATTTTTGTTTTCATTTGTAATTATTCTGTTTGTCATTCTAGCTTGTTGCCGCTCAGGTTTTAACCAAGAAGAAATTCTTTCATTGGAAAAGTCTGAAACAGATGAAGAATTTATCTCTGAAAAAATAGCGTTAGGTAAACAACTTTTTTTCGATAAACGGCTTTCGAGAACTAACTCTATATCATGCGCTTCGTGCCATGTACCTGCGTTTGCATTTACTGACAGAAAAAGTTTAAGTGAAGGGGTAGACGGTAGAAAAACCACTAGGAATTCACCAAGTATATTGAACGCCAAATTCCTCAAAACAGTTATGTTTGATGCTCACATTAATTCGCTTGAACAACAGGTAATTGTTCCTATCCAAGAACATCAGGAAATGGACATGAAAATGGGGGAGCTGATCCAAAAACTTAAATCTATCCCTGAATACTCAGAGGCTGCAAAAAAATATTATGGAAGGGAATTTGATCCTTTTGTCTTAACAAGAAGTATTGCTGCTTTCGAAAGAACACTGACATCAATGAATTCTCGATTTGATAAGTATATTAAAGGTGAAGAATCTCAACTTTCTAATGAAGAAATCAAAGGATACAAGTTGTTTTCAGAAAAGCTATATTGTACACAATGTCATCTCGTTGGCCATTTCACAACGTTTAATGCAGAAAATAATGGACTTTATCGAGATTATAAATTAGACAAAGGTCGATTTCGAATCTTTAATGATACCAATGATATTGGAAAATTCAAGGTTCCTTCTTTGCGAAATATTGAGCTTACCTTTCCCTATATGCATGACGGAAGTTTAGCTTCCTTGGAAGATGTTATTTTACACTATGAAAGAGGAGGGAAGGGCCATTTGAACCAAAGCAAAATAATTCAACCCTTCAGACTAAGTTCGAAAGAAAAGAAACAATTGATTCTCTTTTTAAAGAGTTTGACCGATACCAGTTATATGGCAGAATATCGTTCGACCAATCAATAAAATTCTTTTTTTTAACGCACCTGTAATATTTGGTTAGATTCTTGCGTTGAATGTGTAACGTTTTAAATGTAAAGCGTTAAATACTTTGTAAAGTCTGCAAGCTTTGCAAATCAAACTAGAAAATAAAACCAAAAACCATGGCAGTGAACCCTATGTATCACCAAACCAACCAGCGGATGGAAGAAGAGTTGAGTTGGATACGGCGCGCGCAAAAAGACCCAGAGTATTTCGGCCCGCTATATAAAAAGTATCATGAGCAAATTTTTCGTTATATCTATCAGCGAATGGACGACGAAGAAACTGCTTTTGACGTTACTTCACAGGTATTTATGAAAGCCTTGAACAATATAAATCGTTATGAATACAGAGGTGTCCCTTTCTCTTCATGGCTTTATCGTATTGCAAAAAGTGAGCTTTATCAATCTTTTAGAGATAAAAAGGCTGAAAGAACTGTCAATATTGAAAGTTGTCAACTCTCTGAAATGATTGAAGAATTCGAAGAGGACAGCAATGAAATAAACAAAAAAAGACTTTTTGAAGCGTTGGCAAAACTGAAGGAAAAAGACATGCAATTAATAGAGATGAGATTTTTTGAAAAAAGATCATTTAAAGAAATTGGAGAGATATTGGATATTACAGAAAACAATGCAAAAGTTAAAGCATTTCGTGCTATTGAGAAATTAAAGGAATTATTTAACATTAAAAGTTAGTCATGGAAATTAAAAAGATCAACTTAGACCGTAAACCACTGACAGAAGAGCAAATTAAGGCTAAACAAAATTTTAGAAAAATACTAGAAGGTTCAAATTTTAATAAACCAGGGATTTGGAAAAGTCCCTGGTTTTATGGTGCTATTGGCTTATCCTCTTTTGCAACTTTTATGCTGTTATCCACTGATTTTGAAACAAAAAAAGAATTCAATGCAGAAACAACTACCTTACCTCAAAAGCCTTCTCAAATAGTAAAATCTTCAGCCTTTAATCATATTGAACCATCTTTAGCAATAAACAAATCAAGTGATTCAAAAGAAAGCATTTCAAATATTGCAACGAATGTTGTTAGTCAAGCGATGAATTATCAAGTCGAAAGTGAAACAAGAAAACAAGAAACCGTTTTACCCCAATTAAAAAAAGTTCAAGGATTGCCTTCCATTGGAGGTGTTGCAAATGGCATTATAAAATCTTCAATTCTGCTAAATGCAGAAATAATTGAAAGCGGATTTGATTTTGATGTAAATGGATATAAAGTCAATTATTATGACGGGTACAAGGAGGTTGAGGAGCGTTTAAAAGGCAATGCTCTTCCTATAGAACTAAGAGAGAAACTATTAAATTTCAATTTAGGAGAAATTGTATTTTTTACTGAAATCCATGGCCTTGATAACCTTGGAATTAATCATGATTTACCATCAATGAGCCTAAGGATTTCTAAAAATTAGAAGTGTTAAACATTTCAATATTGAAAAATACCCTTGAAAATAAAAGAATAATTTTCCTTATTGAAAAAACATTTATAAATTCGTGTCATATTTTGCTATAGATTTACAAGGTCAATATGATGAAATTGTGTGTGTTTATTGTTCTTTTTGCTTCTACTACTTTGGTATTGGGGCAACACACTAATTTCAATACCCAAAGAAATTGGTCACTAAACAAAAAAGAAGTTCTATTTGGTCTTGGTGCTACACAGTTTACAGGTGACTTAGGAGGTCGTGATCGTATTGGAAAAGATTTCAGCCTTGTAGATATTGATATACCTGCTACTGGAATTGGAGGTATGATAGGTTATCGTTATCGTTTCCATCCTTACTGGGCAACTACAACATCATTTAACCTTGGAGTTTTAAGAGGTAATGATGCGAATACAAATGAAATCGTTCGAGAAAGCAGAAACCTCCATTTTAGATCCCTTATTGTTGAATTATCTCAGCGACTAGAATTTGTTTTTTACTCTAACGAAAAGTTTGGTTCAAGATATCGTTTACCAGGCCACAGTGGATTTGGCAACCACAATGAACAAGTTTATCTATTCGGGGGTGTGGGTATTAATTACTTCAATCCGAAGGCGAGGTACAATGGTCGTTGGACGGCTTTAGATCCGCTTAATACAGAAGGACAAGGCCTTCCTGGTGGTGCGCGTGAAACACTGCCATGTACGGTAACTATTCCAATGGGATTTGGAATTCGCTACGGTGTTGGTCGACAGTGGCGTTTTGCTTTAGAAGCAACATATGTTAAAACATTTTCAGATTATATTGATGATGTGCACAGCGTTTATTATGACCCTTCTAAGCTAGACTCTCCAGCGGCACAATACTTATCGAATCCAGCGAAAGACAATACGAGCTGGTTTGCACCAGGACAGATGCGCGGACAGCCTCAGAAGGATGCATACTACTACTTGAATTTGGTAATAATGAAAAATGTAACTTATAAAGATTACACCCTGAAAAGAAGAAGTTACTATTGGAAAAAAGCAAGGTACAAATTCTAATGTTGAAAATATTTTGAAATTAAAAAAGAGGTGGCTAAGGTCGCCTCTTTTTCATTTCTATTTTTGTTGTATGATGTATAAAATTATTCGTTCCATACTTTTCCGTTTTGACGCTGAGAAAGTGCATTATTTCACTACAGGTTCTTTGCATTTAATTTTAAAGATTCCGGGAATGAAAAGATTATGGAAAAATTTATTTTGTTCCACGGACCCAAAATTGAAACGGGAGCTTTTTGGTTTGACGTTCGACAATCCTGTTGGACTTGCTGCGGGATTTGATAAAAATGCCGCGATGTATAACGACCTGGCTTTTTGTGGATTTGGTTTTATTGAGATTGGTACCATTACCCCAAAAGCACAGCCAGGAAATGATAAACCGAGATTGTTTCGACTGAAAGAAGATGAGGCCATTATCAATCGAATGGGTTTTAACAATGGTGGAATCGAAACGGCTTTACTCAATTTAAAGAAAAGAAAAACACGCATTATAATTGGAGGTAACATCGGCAAGAATAAGATTACGCCCAATGAGGAAGCTTATTCAGATTACGAAAAATGTTTTTTAGCCTTGTTTAATTATGTAGATTATTTTGTAGTAAATGTTTCCTCACCAAATACACCAAACCTCAGAGAACTTCAAGACAAAGAGCCATTAACTAGGATTTTATCTTCTTTAATGACACTCAATAAGCAGAAGAAATCGCCAAAACCAATTTTATTGAAAATTGCACCTGATTTAAGTGATGATCAATTGAATGACATTATTGAGATTGTAAGTGAAACGAAAATAGATGGAATTATTGCTACAAATACCACGATAAGTCGTGAGGGATTAACGGCAAATGAAACAACTTTATCTGATATCGGAGCTGGTGGAGTTTCAGGGAAGCCTTTGTCAAAAAGATCTACGGAAGTGATACGCTACTTGCATGATAAATCGGGCGGATCTTTCCCTATTATTGGAGTAGGTGGTATTCATTCCGCAGAAGATGCAATTGAGAAATTGAATGCGGGTGCTTCTTTGGTTCAATTGTATACTGGATTTATTTACGAAGGACCTGCGCTTATCAAAAAGATTAATCAAGCTATTTTAAATCAAAACATAGCCTAGAAGATGGAACGAGTTAAAATCATCGAATGTCCAAGGGATGCAATGCAGGGCTTGCATGATTTCATTCCTACCGAAATTAAGGCGGACTATATTAATCAGCTTTTAGCTTGTGGATTTGATACAATCGATTTTGGGAGTTTTGTTTCGCCAAAAGCAATTCCGCAGATGCGAGACACCTCTGAGGTATTGAGTAAATTGAATTTATCATCTGAAAGTAAATTACTGGCTATTATTGCAAATGAGCGCGGCGCTGAAGACGCTTGTGAGCATGATGAAATAAGATACCTAGGGTTCCCGTTTTCGGTTTCAGAGGAATTTCAACGTAGGAATACAAATTCTTCCATTCAGGATGCGTTAGTTCGAGTTGCAAACATTCGTGAGCTATGTGAGAAAAATGGTAAAGATTTAGTAGTATATCTTTCAATGGGCTTCGGCAATCCTTATGGCGAGACTTGGAATGCGGAAATTGTAAAGAAATGGTGTGAAGAACTTTATGTTAAATATGATGTTCGAATCCAAGCGTTAAGTGATACAATTGGTTCTGCAAATCCAGAAATTGTAAGTTATTTATTTCGAGAATTGATCCCTTCTCTACCAAATGTAGAATTTGGAGCACATCTTCATACGCGACCTGAAAATGCTAGTAATTTAACAAAGGCAGCCTATGAAGCAGGTTGTAGAAGATTTGATGGTGCTATAAAAGGATTCGGTGGCTGTCCAATGGCGAAAGACGATCTAACGGGAAATATGCCAACTGAATTAATGCTGGAATGGTTCAATAAATCTTCCATTTCTACAGGAATTGATATAGCACAATTTAAAGAAGCTTTTGCACATTCTTCGAAAGTCTTCACATTGTAACAATTAGAAATATATTGATTATTCATACCATGAAAAGTTATTTAAGTTTGATTCTAGTTCTCTTATTGGCCGCTTGCTCAGAAGACGAGACTCCCAATAAGAAAAAGAAATTAGCAAGCGAGGATGTAGCTCAATTTAAAGGGGTGGAAACATTATTCAATGAGAGTAACTTTCCAGATGCTAAGCACAAAGAATTATTAAAAGAACTGAAAATATGTTCTGAATTCCAAAAGGATACAACCAATTACATGGAACCGGCTTGTTCTCCAAAGTTTTTCAGAATCTTACCCATGACAGATGATACAAAAGAAGAAAACGCATTTCTATTACAAATAAAATCGAAGGTTGGGGGAATTAAACTTCGAAGAACAGTGGCATTTGTGCGAGAAAAAGGAGAATTGACGAAAGTCAATACATTCGTTGCTAATTTGATTGGCACACGTCCTTCAAAGCAGCATTACTACGACCTCATTTTACGATTCAATGACAATATTGATGGGGAAATTATTTTCTACAACTGTTTATTTACCTGGGAAAGAGGAAGATACAAATTTCAATCTGTTGAATTAATTGAAGGTGCAACATGGCGCCAACGATTGAAACCGGAATTCAAAGACTCAGTTTCTAACGATATTTACAACATTTTAGTGAAGAACGAAATGATTCTTTGATGAAAACACTGATCATCACACTACTTTTTCAAATGATTCTGATTGCATCATGCTCGACTGGCGTTGAATTAAAGCCTGTTAAAAAAGATGCATTGCTTCACGATATGAACAGTAAGATTTGGATGGTGGAAAAAGTCATTTTAAACGACAGTAATGTTGCACCCAGAATCAATTTTGATAAAGATATCCTTGTCTTTTACAAATCGGGGAGATGTGTATTTCAACCTATGAAAACATTGGGTGATTTTGTCGGTAAGCAGGGAGAATACTCATTGGATTCTGAAGACATGAAATTATCGCTCTATTTCATGGCTGAAAAGTGGGATTTTAATCTTTATTTATCACAAGAGGATACGCTTATATTGGAACCCACTAAGCAATCTGACTTGAAATACACAATGATTCTCGTTCCATTTCCAGAACTTTAATACTTAATACCTTAATACCTTCTTGAATATCACTCCATTTTGAGTTACAACATGTAGGTTGTAAAACCCGGTACTAAGTTTTGATAGATCTAAAGTTGAGGAATTTGAATCAAACAATAAATTGCCATTTAAATCAGTTAAAAGCACTTTCTCAATTGTCGAATTAGATTCTATAGTCAAAACATCTTTAACTGGATTGGGGAAAACAGTAATCGATACTGCGGAAAGCTCTTCAATATTTGCAGGGTCTTCAACCCATACATGGATATCGTCAATATACAACTTAAATCCATCCTCAGTTATATTTCTAAAAGCCACATAGACTGTTTGGTTGTTATATCCATTTGAAGACAAGTTCACGGATCGGGTTGTCCATTCAAAATTCTCTTCAATAATATAACCAATGGTATCAGTGAAACTTGTTAGATCTGCGTCAGTAGTTGAAACCAATACTAAATAATCATCCGGATAAGATGCGTCTTTGGATTTTCCTTGCCATTCTATAGAATTACCATAAGCCCCAAGTGAAAGGGGAGGGGTGATTAACCAACGATCAGCAGTACCAATCGGATTAAAAAATGACGTAGAAGATGCAACAGAATCAGTAATATTATCAGGGTCAGGCACCACAATCCATGCTGATGTATATTCTGAAACTTGCACATCAGGTATCAAACCATCATTGTTTACTATGGAATAATTACTTGGAATACCCGCTTGAAAATCTGTCAATAAAATGTCTGTTTGAGTCCAACTAATAAAGGAAACAAAGATTGAAACAACGATTATACAATTTCGCATTAGCACAAAGAAACTTTTGACAAAATTAATGAATACCTCTCAATGAGCGAGATTTATAATAATTTCTTTGAATTCTTGATAGAATAGATCGAATGCCACTAGTTTTTCCTTGAAGAATTCAAATATTTCTAATTTATGATTTTCGTTGTAAAAATTCAAACCTTCTTTTTCCCATTTAATTTGAGAAATAGAAACACCCTCAGAATTATAAATTTGTTCATTCCATTCACCGCTGCAATTCATAGTGACTTCCATTATTTTTTTTAATTCAGTCATTTGTTCCCATATTATCGATCTTATTCCAACGTCACGACTTTGAATATCAAAACAGAGTTTTGCAGATTTAGAATCAACTTGAAGTCGAATGTAGATGTCTTTTACATCAGAAGGATAGTTTAACCAATTCATTTTTCTTCCATTGGACGATTTCACTTTCCCCATGAACTTCCGGAAATCTTCCCAAAACAATTTATTTTTTATTTTCTGTTCTTCCCGTGAGAGCATAAAACACAATTATTATCTGCACTGAAATTTAAAATAGTGATTGGTATAAATAGTCCTTTAGACCTATGAATAAAACCTAATAACATTACTATTTAACATAATATTAATTATAAGACAAATTGTCAATTGAATTGATCTAGGATATTTTCTTAACCTTTACTGCATTCAGTCCTTTGTGACCGCGCTCTACTTCAAAAGTTACCTTATCATTTTCGGCAATCGTTTCTGACAAACCATTTACATGAACGAATACATTTTCTTGGGATTGCAAATCTTTTATGAATCCATAACCTTTCGAAGAATTGAAATACGTTACTTTCCCTTGACGCATTTGCTCTTCCGGTTCATCTTCACGTTTTGGAATTCCAATCTCAATTGAGCTTGCATTCACAACAATTTTCTTTTTTGTTGGATCTGGCGGAGTATCAGAAATAAAGCCATATTCATCAACATAAGCCATCATACTATCTAAACCACCACCAGATGAATTAGCCTTACGTTCTTCTTTTTTAACTAATTTGTCTTGACGTTTTTTTTGACGTAGTTTTTCTTTTTCTTTTTTACTGAATGTTTCTTGCGATTTCGCCATTCGATTTATCCTTTAATTATTATGTTAAATAGTCTCTACGGTGAAACTTAACCTGTCTAAATCGAACGAATGATCAAAGATGAAATTCTATAAGTGTTTAATGGAAATATTAATTCCGACTAAAACAACTATTGCTTCTGAGCGCAACGTCATTAAGACATTATGAAGTTAGGCTTTTATTTCGAGATGACTGGTAAAAATCTGTTAACAAATGTCAACCCTATTTTTCAGCGAGTGTGTTTTCCCAAAAATCATTCAATAAGGCAACTAATTTTCTGGACACGTTATTAAAGTAACGTTTTGTGCGATAACCACTTACCCAATTTACTCCGCGAATTGCATTCGTAAAAAATATTTCATCCGCAGCCAAGAGGTTTTGAGGCAAAATATTACACTCATATACCTTAATATTGTTTTTAATTGCAAGATTTATTACTTGCATACGCATAGTACCTGCCAAACATCCTTCATCTAGTCCAGGTGTGTACAACACACCATTGCTAACGACAAAAACATTGCAACTTGAGCTTTCCAATATCCCACCTTTGTCATTGGTAATCAATACGTCATCAAGTTTTCTTTCAGTTGCATTGATGGCAGCCATAACATATATTAAACCACTTTTGGTTTTGAAATTTGACAGGTGATTTTTTTGTTTTTTAATGTCTGTATACAAGTCAATTTCAAGTCCTTTAGCATTTAACTCAAAATTATTTGACTCATAAGGATACACCTCAATAAAATAAGTTGCCTCATTGGATTCTGGCTTGTAGGCCCCACCAGTTACGCGATCTAATGAGACGCGACAACGTGCACCTTCTTTTATCTCAGATTTAAGGCACAATTCAATGATTTTATCTTCAAAGAATTGCGTTGTGTAAAAACTTGCGGGTCGCATTTTAATTGCTTTTGCACCTTCAAGAAGTCGTCTTATATGATTGTCCATATTCAATGGAACACCATTCATTATTCTTATGCTTTCGAATACTCCATCACCATAAACGTGACCTCTGTTGCCAGCCTGAATTGTTGGAGCATCATTTGAAAGTATTGTACCGTTGTTGTTGATGTAAAGCATCTTCTAACCAAAAATTACACTTAGGAACTCTTTTCCTTTGTCAATATTAATAATTAAAACGTAAATCACCCCGAAAATAGCCCCGCCTATATGAGCATCATGAGCTATCCCGGTGCCACCTCTACGATCTGCCCAATATTCAAAAGCAAGATAAATCGGTCCAAAAATATAGGCTGGAATTGGAATGGGCAAAAACAGAAGAGATAACTTCATTGTTGGATTCCAAATTATGGCTGCAAAAATAACTGCCGAAACTGCTCCAGAAGCGCCAAGCGCACGATAACTCGAATTGTCTTGATTTCTACTGAAAGGAATGAGAGTCGAAAACAATCCACCTAAGAAATACAGAATCAAAAAATGAACCTCCCCTCCTATTGAACCAAACGAAAATATTAATTCATTTTCTAGAAAACTTCCAAGAAAATACAATGACATCATATTAAAAATCAAATGAACACTGTCTGCATGAATAAACATATGACTAAAAAACCGATAATATTCTTTTTCATGCTTTACTCGGTATGGGGAATAAACCATTTTGTCCAATATATGCGATTTATTAAAGGCGTTTAAAGAAACCAATACAGTCGCAATGATTATAATCATTAAAAAACTGATAGGTAATTGATTAGTCATTCACTATTTAAGTTTATCTTTCTACTAACAAAATACAAAATTAGTCATTTAATAGTATTCTCTTTGATTCGCTTCACATACTTTCTGTTAATATCAATTCTTTTTCTATCATCTTGTTCAGAACAATATCACCCTATTTCTATTGATTTTTTTCAAAATGACACGATTCCTTTCCGTGACAAACTTCAAAAAGCTCTTGAGCCTGAATACTTGAAAGAATTGGGATTTAGTGAGGAGCAAGCAATTTGGCTTCAAGACTATTATGAAAAGAAATCCTATAAATCATTGTGGGTAAATGATTCTATGATTTCAAGAGAAGGATTGAAATTGAGGCATGTAATGAAAAGAAGTCTATGGTTCGGAATACCTACTAATAGGCTTATTCAAAAAGTTGAGAAAAGGAATAAATTATGGATTGAAGAAGAAATTCTTTTAACAGCTCAACTTTCTTCAATGTTCAACGATCTAAGAAATGGGTTCATTGATTACAAGCTAAAGCAGTACAAACCTATAGATTTCATTGATTTTGAATCACTCGATTCTCTTTTGAATCAAAGAGATACATTAACCATGGAAAAAATAATTTTAAACCAAGGAATTAAAGATTCGAACTACCGCTTTTTGGCAAATAAAATTTATGGATATTGCCTGAATCACGGTATCGACAATACTGATTTAAAAGTAAACAAAGAAAAGGACGATTCTAGTGGTGCTGTTACAATGGCGAGGAAGTCCTTAATTCTTAAAAAATATCTGTCTGAAAATGACACAACATATGTATCCTATGACAGAGCATTAAAAGAATTTCAAAAAGACAATGGATTAAAACAAGACGGTATTATTGGTGAGTATACAGCTAAGGCTCTTAGTGAAAGTAATCTTCATAAAGTTATGCGTGCAGCGCTGACACTAGATAAGATACGCAGTCGAAATCCTTATCCTGAAAAGTATGTTGGGATTAATATTCCTGAATATGTTTTGCGACTTGTAATTAAAGACACACTTCGTGCAATCCATCGTGTAATCGTTGGTAAACCAGACCATAAAACCCCGGAGCTTTCATCTCGAATACACGAAATTGTAGTTTTCCCGTATTGGAATGTCCCTTACTCAATTGCTGGAAAAGAAGTTTTACCTTCTGTTAAGGCTAATCCTTCTTATTTATCAAACAATCATTACAAAATATTCAAAGGAGATAATGAAGTGAACCCCTACTCTGTTCATTGGTCAAGGATAAGAGAGAATACATTTCCTTATAAATTGGTTCAACAGCCTGGCCCACATAATAGTCTTGGGATATTAAAGTTTGAGTTTTACAGTAACTACAGTGTTTATTTACACGATACACCTTCAAAATATTTATTCAGCAAAGATATTCGGGCCTTTTCACACGGATGTATGCGTTGTCAATATCCTGATAGTCTCGCTAAGGCTTTGTTGAATTATGATTCTGTTCGAACAAAAAGAAATTCAATAACAGCTCCAATGCTTGATAGTCTATTGAGTCTTAAGGAAAACTACCGTATAAAAATAATGGATCCGGTGCCTGTTTTTGTAGAATACCGCACCGTATACGCCGACAGAACCGCGCTCATTTTTTATCCTGACATTTATTTTAGAGACGAGCAGTATCTGAAGGTTATGAACGAATGATTCTAACTAGATTTGCAAATAAAAAATAAAACTATGAACGTACTTGTTTCACCTTCGTTATTGTCTTGTGATTTTGCAAACATACAGCGTGATGTAGAAATGATCAATAATTCTACAGCGGATTGGTTCCATATTGATGTCATGGATGGTGTTTTTGTTCCAAATATTTCGTTCGGTTTTCCAGTTTTAAGTGCAATAAAAAAACATGCGATAAAACCAATGGACGTTCACTTAATGATCCAAGACCCTGACAAATACATTGTAGACTTTAAGAAAGCGGGGGCGGATATTTTAACTGTTCATTATGAGGCGTGTCCCCATCTTCACCGAACCATTCAAGCGATTAAAGCGGAAGGTATGAAGGCTGGTGTTGCGATAAACCCGCATACACCTGTAGACCTGTTGCAAGATGTTATTTCTGATTTAGACCTTGTTTTGATTATGTCTGTCAATCCAGGATTTGGTGGGCAAAAGTTCATCAAAAACGCCATACTTAAAGTTGAACAGACCAAGAATTTAATTCAAAATAAAGGATCACATGCTCTCATTGAAGTAGATGGCGGTGTAAACCTTGAAACTGGATTGGAATTAGTAAAGGCTGGTGCAGATGTATTAGTTGCTGGCAGTTTTGTTTTTGGATCGAATAATCCAGCAGAAACAATCCAAGATTTGAAAGCATTGAAATAATGAAGGATTTTTTTCTTGATAAATTTGAATATGATCATTTCGCAATGAGCAATTGGATTAAATGCATCGAAGAACAAGAGGAACAAATTTCTGAATTTACTAGATCTTCTATTTCACATATAATCAATGTTCATCACATCTGGAATTGCAGACTCAATGAAGCTACACCTGAATCGAACACCTGGGACATCCTTCCAATTGACTATTTAGGCAAACTAACTTATGCCAACTACATAGATACCGTCAATTACCTTGAGAATCATGAATTAAATGAAAAAATTAACTATCATTCTTCAGAAGGTGTAAAGATTAGCAAATTAGACACAGATATCCTTTATCATATTCTAAATCATTCCAATTACCATCGCGCACAAATTGTTATGGATTTAAAACAAAAAGGGCTAAAACATCCGAATTTTAATTTTATCTCATTTCGTTAATTTTTTGGAACTGTATTTGAACTTGGGTAACATTCAGTTGTAATATGCGTTATTAAAGTAGTTATGAAAAGATTTCTCATATTTCTGGTTGTATTTATGAATAATTTGGTCTTTTGCCAAGATCACATGGAGGCCTCATTTCAGGATTTAGAAAAAAGAGAGGATACCTTGGAAATTCTATTAAATAAACTGCGATCTGCTAAAACGGATGCAGATAGAACATCAACTGATAATCAATTTAACTCCTTTTTTAAAGAAACAATCCAAAAAGAAGGAGCTTTCTCCTATCCTTTTGATCGATTAAAAACGGTTGGTGTAGTGGATAGTCCTGATGGGGAGCTTCGTATCATAAACTGGAACATAGAACAAGAAGATTTAACCCAGAAATATCATTGCTATTTACTTCATAAAGAAGACAAAAAGATTAGCATCAGTGAATTGATTGATAATTCGGAAAATTTAGCACCAAAACCAGAAGGCATTTTGGAGGCAGACAATTGGTATGGCGCGCTATACTATAAGATCATACCAAAGGAGAAAGGTGCCAAAAAAAGTTATATCCTTTTAGGTTGGGACGGTAACAATTCTGTAAGCACAATGAAATTGATTGATGTTCTATATTTTACTGGTTCTTCACCAAAACTTGGCAGCCCTATCTTCAAAGTCAATAAGTCCACACAAAAAAGACTCTTCTTCGAACATTCAAAAAAAGTTTCTATGTCTTTGAAGTATGAAGAAAAATACGACCGCATAATCTATGACCATTTATCTCCGGAAACACCTGCTTTAGCTGGATTTTATTCATTTTATGTTCCCGATCTCACTTACGATGCCTTCTATTTTGATAAAAACAAATGGATTTTAAAGGAAGATGTAATTGGTGTTAATCAGTCTACAGAAGAAAGAAAAGAAGTCTACATCAAAAATGAACGTACCGGAAAAATCGAAAAAGTTGACATTAAGAATAAATGGGAAAATCCTGAAGATTCTAAATCTCCTGTTTCAGGAAGTCAGCATACGGCAGTTACTCCAGAAACAGATGTACGTCCGGAAGAAAAGAAAAAAGAAGAATTGAATAAAAAAGTTGATAAAAAAGACAAGCGTGACCCAAATAATCTTAATGCCACAACAGGTGGATCGGGTAGTAAGAAAAAAAGACGACATTAAACATGGTAAATTAACCTGCTAATGTGGAAAAGTTTGACACCCTTCAACTTCTTTTTTACCTAATTTTGTTCGAGTTAAGTTTTACACTATGAATAGCAATCTTTACATTGTACCTCATGATTTTACGCCTGTTGGAGATGCAGCACTAAATTATGCGATAAATCTTTCTAAGCGAATTAATGTCGATATTCGTTTATTACATATTGTTTCTTCTAAATCTGAGGCAGCTCAGGCAAATGCTAAGTTGGATGATATTATCGCGAATGCAGGTAAACATGAAGGAATTTCCTTTTCAAAGTCAGTTCGTGAGGGTTCTATTTTTGATGAAATTGGAAACATAGCACGTAAAGATGGGGCTCAACTAATTATTATGGGGACTCACGGTTCAACGGGTATGCAAAAATTATTAGGTAGTAAAGCGATGAAAGTTGTTGTTAGTGCGGATACTCCCTTTATCATACTTCAAAAAGACACGCCTTTTAAGGATATAAAAAACATTGTAGTACCTATTGATCTAACAAAGGAGAGTCTTCAAATCATAAACAATGCGGGCGACATGGCTGCTATTTTTGGAGCGACAGTTCATGTTGTTGGTGAAAAGCAAAATGACGATTACCTGAGTCAACAAATGAAAACCCGAATTCTGATTGTTAAGAAGCAATACCAAGAGCGAAATGTACCTTGTGTTGTCGAGATGATGCCCAAAGGTGGTTCATATTCAAAAAAAATCATGGAGTATGTAAAAGAAAAAGAAATCGATATGGTCGCAATTGCATACCATTCAGAAAGCTTGCTTCCACAGTTTGATACTTTTGCACAATCGCTTATCACCAATGAAAACAATCTTCCTTGTATGATCTTGAAATCAAAGCAGGCAGGAGCCCTTTATTTCTAGTAGATGCAAATTGGAGAAATCAATGTATTAAAAATTCTTCGTTTCACCGCACCTGGGGCATATCTAGGTGATGAGCAAGGAAATGATGTTCTACTTCCTGGTAAATACATAACAGATGATATGTCTGAAGAAGACATGATTAGCGTTTTCTTATACCGCGATTCGGAAGATCGCATCGTGGCAACAACGGAAACGCCTTTTATTCATTTACATGGTTATGCTTACCTCAAAGTAAAAGAGGTAAATCTTTATGGTGCATTTCTTGACTGGGGCTTAGAAAAGGACTTGATGGTTCCTTTCAAGGAGCAGCAGCTTAAGATGGAGGAAGGCAAATATTACTTGGTCACACTGCAAATGGATGAGGCTACAGACCGATTATTTGCTACCACTAAAGTCAATCGCTACCTAGAGGAATGCTCAGAAAAAGAACTGATTGGCCAGGAAGTGGAATTGTTGATTTGCGATAAAACGGAATTGGGTGTCAAATTAATTGTAGATGAACGATACCACGGGATGGTCTTTCACAATGATATTAGCAAACCAATTCGTCGAGGTCAAAAAATGAGAGGCTTTGTTCTGAATGTGCGTGATGACGGGAAGTTGGATATTCGTTTCGAGAAAATTGGATTTGAAAAGTTTGATGATGCAGCTCAATTTATCTTCGATATTGTAAAGTCAAAAGGATCACTTTACCTATCTGATAAAAGCAGCCCGGAAGACATTCGTGAGCAAGTAGGTATGAGTAAGAAGACGTTCAAACAAGCGATTGGTAAATTATACAAGGCACGTCAAATAGAAATCCTCGATACTGAAATAAGATTAATTACAGACTCATCATCTCTTTAAAACGAATTGCTTGACGGCGTGAAATCTCAACCTTCTCCCCTTCCTTAAGTTCTACTTGCAAACCACCATTAAACCAGTTTTCAATAGAAGATACCCATTGAAGATTAATGATAAACTTTCTATTTGCCCTGAAAAATTGTTCAGGATCCAATCGGTCTTCAAAACTATTTAAAGAACGGAGAATTAGAGGCCGAAAGTTTTCGAAATATACTTTCACATAATTTCCGTCGGATTCTAGCATGCGCACCTTGCTGAGTTCAACAAACCAACACTTTTCTCCATCCTTTATAAACACACGATCGTTGACAGATAAAACGCGCTCCTTTCGAGAAATAATAGCTTGTTGCGACGAAACGAAGTCATCTTCTGTTGTTAACTTTTGAATTGCTTCGCGCAATCTTTCAGGATCTACTGGCTTTAAGATGTAATCCAAGGCATTAACTTCAAATGCTTTCAGGGCGTATTCATCGTATGCTGTTACAAAAATTACCCTTGGAATTTCGTCTAATTGCTTAATCATGTCGAACCCATTTAAGCCCGGCATATTAATATCCAAAAAGATTAAATCCGGTTTTATTTCCTTTATTTTTTGGATGCCTTCTTCACCATTTTTTGCCTCGTCCACGATCTCTATTTCATGGTATTCTTTTAATAAAGACTTTAGCTCTTCTCGAGCAAGGCGTTCATCATCAATTAATAATGTCTTGAATGTTTTCATTTTTTAATTGTCTTTTATCTTGAAAATTAATTGCGCAACCACACATTCATTCACTTGCTGAAGTATAAATTCAGCATGATCTCCATATTGCAAAGCAAGTCTTCTTGTTGTATTAGCGATTCCAATGCCTGTGTCACTTTCCAATTTCAATGTTCCTGAATTTCTAACTGAAATCACAATTCTATCCTCATGTTTTTGACTTTCAATAGAAATGACGCCGCCCTCTATAAGATTAGAGATTCCATGTTTAATTGCGTTTTCAACGAGCATCTGAAGCGAAAATGGTGGGATTAAAAAATCATTTAACTTTTCATCCAATTCCCATTCTATCGTAAGTCTCTCCTCAAATCGCACCTTTTCAAGTTCTAAATAATTGGAAACCATTTCCATTTCTTCACTTAAAGGAACTAAGTCTTCTTTACCCAAAATAAGTGATTTTCGCAGTAAGTTCGATAATGTTGTGACCGCACCCTTGGCATGTTGAGGTTCAATATCAATCAGGGCACGAATACTATTTAAAGAGTTAAATAAAAAGTGAGGATTCAACTGTGAACGTAAGTTTTTTAACTCAATTTCATTTTTACTGGCCTCAAGTGAAATGTTATTCAATTCTTGATTTCTTGATTTTTGAAAAAAATGAAAGGTGAAATAAATTGAATTCCAAAACAAAATCAAAATTAATACAGCGAAAACATTAATAATGATGTCCAAGAAATCCAAAGGATCTCGATCATCGGCACGTACGGCAATTGAAACAAGATTCGTACCTATTGAAATAACGATGGCACAAATCAAAGATGAAATCAACACTCGCGGCATCAAAGGGGGTAATTTCAATTCAAGCCAACCCAACCGAATGAAAACACCTCTCATTGAATGAGTACACATGATTCCAAAAAAGATTAAGGAAAATATATTTACGTAAAATTTCCAATCAATGCTTTTAGGATCGTCCGCATAGGTAGCCAAGAATATAAGGGCGGCATAAGACGTCCATCCTATAAATTGTGCTATCCAATACAAACGCCTGCTTCCAGTCATAAAACAAAAATAACTTCTTTCTAATCATTATTGATTGAAATCTGATAACTGGTCAGTTCCATTCGTCTGTGGTAGTTTTCCGTTTTGGAATGTTTTTTGACTAAATTGGTTCGTGCACAAAATAATTCACATCCTTTTGATTCTATTTCCTTTGATGTTAAAAGGTCAAACCTACGTTACCAAGCATTTCGGCGCTTCAATAGGTATTAATTTAAGATTTGGCACTCATTTAAATAGTATTGGATTAATGTTCAACACATACTACCTCCAAAATTGTTTTCAACTTAATTTCGGAAATACAATTTCATACAATTTAACAAGTTATGGCGATAGAAAACAATTTAGAGAATCTCGAACAAATCTAGGATTAATGTTACTGGCAGGAAAAAAAGATCAAACACCCGATTTTCAATTAGATGGTTTGCTTCACAACTCAACTTCTAACTTTGCAGTTGGCTATAATTACATCTGGTACAATGACAATGCGCAAACTTCACAGCATTCTGGCGGATGGTCTTTGCACCTGCAGAAAGCAGCAGTATTATTCGAAAATGATGTTTTCGGTGGACAAGGAAAGGATCGATTCCGAAGTGGTCATTTAGTTTTTACGTACAGAAACAATCCTTGGAAATTGGTTACTGGAATTTACATTTGGACCGGAGAAACTGCTCAAACTCTATGGCAAAAAATTTCTTTTTCAGGTTGTCCAAATGGATTTAGATCACTTGAAGAGACGAGCTATGGAAAAACCAGCCATGGCATATTATATGGCGGATTCAGCTACAATATCGGTCTTGGACAATCTCTCACCTATCGCATGGGTGCAGACAGCGAACACATTCGGCATGCATTCCAGAACCGACTTACTCACGATTTGATATTTTTGCCATCAACAATTAAAAGAAACACCCCTCATTACCCTCGATTGGATGAAAATGGCTGTCCTGTTTTTGGAAAAAATGAAGTGCGAGATACTAAGTTTTATTTCCAAGGAGGCGTAAACATGAGCTGGAATGAATAAAATAGTTGACGATTGTTAATATTATTTTAGTTGAAAGGGATAAATAAAAATTTAGATTAAAAGGAATCTACTAACTTTGCGCCCCGTAGTTACACTTCAAAAAACATGTCAAATTCTACCAAATACGTTTTTGTAACAGGGGGCGTCACATCTTCTCTTGGTAAAGGAATTATTTCCGCTTCATTGGCCAAATTGCTTCAAGCCAGAGGATATTCCGCAACGATTCAAAAACTTGATCCCTATATCAATATCGATCCAGGAACACTTAATCCTTATGAACATGGTGAATGCTTTGTTACGGATGATGGTGCTGAGACAGATTTAGACCTTGGGCATTATGAGCGTTTTTTAAATGTTCCAACTTCTCAAGCAAACAATGTTACCACAGGTAGGATCTATCAGTCTGTTATAGAAAAAGAACGTCGCGGAGAATTCCTTGGAAAAACAGTGCAGGTTATTCCACACATCACAGATGAAATTAAAGACCGTATTCAGATTTTGGGTAAAAGCGGTGAATACGACATCGTAATTACTGAAATTGGTGGTACTGTTGGAGACATTGAATCTCTTCCATATGTTGAAGCAGTTCGACAAATGATGTGGGAGTTTGAAAACGACTGTATTGTTGTTCATTTAACACTTGTGCCCTACCTTGCTGCTGCTGGTGAATTAAAAACAAAACCAACTCAACACTCAGTAAAACAATTACTTGAATTGGGTGTCCAGCCGGACATCTTGTGCTGCAGAACAGAGCATGAACTTGATCTAACACTTAGAAAGAAAATAGCTAAGTTCTGTAATGTAAGCATGAATGCGGTAATTGAATCAAGAGATGCTGAGTCCATCTATGATGTTCCACTGTTAATGCAAACTGAAGAATTAGACAAGGTTGTGTTGGAGAAACTTGGCCTTTCCGCCAAGTCGACACCCAAACTTGACAATTGGAAAGAATTTCTTAGCCGCTTAAAAAATCCAAAAACGGAAGTAAATATTGGTTTAGTAGGTAAATATGTTGAGTTAAAGGATTCTTACAAATCGATTAGTGAAGCTTTCATACATGCAGGAGTATCAAATGAAGCCCGTGTAAATGTAAAGTGGATTCACTCCGAAAAATTAAGTAAATCCAATCTTGAAAACGAATTAAAAGATTTAGACGGAATACTTGTTGCCCCAGGATTTGGCTCAAGAGGAATTTCAGGAAAGATTGAAGCCGTGCGTTTTGCAAGAGAAAATAAAATCCCATTCCTTGGAATATGCTTGGGAATGCAATGTGCGGTCATCGAATTTGCACGTCACGTATTGGGCTATGACGATGCGCACACTTCAGAAATCGATGAGGATTGCAAATACCCTGTTATCAGCATGATGGAAGAACAAAAAAATGTATCAGAAAAAGGAGGAACGATGCGTCTCGGTGCTTATGCATGTCAATTAAAACCGGAGTCGAAGGTATCCTTGGCATACAATTCTGACAAAATTTCTGAGCGTCACCGACACCGTTTTGAATTCAACAATAAATACATAGAAGAATTCGAGAAAGCTGGAATGATTCCAACTGGTAAAAATCCTGAGACTGGATTGGTTGAGGTTGTAGAATTAGAAGATCACCCTTGGTTTGTAGGTGCACAATTCCATCCAGAATACAAAAGTACAGTAGCAAAGCCTCACCCACTTTTTGTTGCATTTATCGACGCAGCGATTAAAAATAAAAATTAAGAAATGGATAGAAATTCTGTCATTGGACTAGTATTGATTGGACTTATACTTTCTGTATTTGCCATTATGAATCAACCTTCTGAGGAGGAGATTAAAAAACAAGAAAAAGAGATCGCGCTTCAGGAAAAGAAGGAGAAACAAGCTGAAAAATCAAAGACTATTGAAGCGAAGAAAACAGCCTCTGTAGTCAAAGAAAGCAACAATTCCTCAAAACCGGTTATCGCTAAAGAAGCTGAATTGATTCGTTTGGAAAATGAGAAAATGATCATTGACTTCTCAACGAAAGGTGGTAAAGTTGCTGCTGTTCGTTTGAAAGAATTTGAAACATATTCAGACTACGCGAAGAAAACAAAAAAAGAAAAGAAAAAAGTAGACGCAGCTAAGTCAAATCCATTATTGCTTTTCAAAGATGGTGATGCTGTAAATCAGTTGGTGTTTCCAATGAATGGTAAAAACATCTCTACAGGTGGACTAATGTTTGACGTAACAAGTAAAACGGATCACTCCATTACTCTCACAGCCGAATTGGAAAAAGGCCAAAAAATCGAGTATATATACAACTTGAAGAAAGATGCATATGATCTTGACTACACCATCCACATGGATGGATTTGCAGGAAAAGTGAGTCCCCAAAACATTCGTTTTGGCTGGGAAACTTCATTCAGAAGAACAGAAAGACTTTTCTCTGAGCAAAGACGTGTTTCTACGGTTTGTTTCAACAATCAAAAAGAAGGTTTTGACTACCTATCTGAAATGGGTAGTGATGATGCTACAGCAGAAGACAACATCGAATGGATTGCCTATAAACAAAGTTATTTCTCATCCATTATTCGCCCGGATAGAGCTTTTTCAAAAGATGGAACAAAACTTTGGGTGAATGAATACAAAGATGGTCACGAAAGACAATGGACTCACTTAAAAGGTTTCCATGCGCTTGCTGGTCTTGGGTTATCAGATGCAAACAATGTTTCAGTAAAAATGAATTGGTTCTTTGGACCGAATGATTATGAAACATTGAAGTCATACGATCACAACTATGACGACATCTTGAATTTCGGTTGGGGATTATTCCGTTGGATTAATTTGTACGCGGTTCAGCCTTTATTCAATTTCCTTACAAATACAGGCATGGGCGTTGGTATCGCTATTTTAATGTTGACCTTAATATTGAAGTTTATCTTGATGCCGATTCAGTGGAAAATGTATTTATCCTCTGCTAAAATGCGCATTCTTAAACCAGAAATTGATGAGTTGAATGCGAAGTATCCGGAAAAAGAGGATGCTATGAAAAAGCAAATGGAAATGATGACCTTGTACAGAGAATCTGGCGCAAGTCCATTGGCAGGATGTATTCCGATGCTTATTCAGATGCCTATCTTGCTCGCGGTGTTCCGCTTCTTCCCTTCTGCTTTTGAGTTGAGACAAAAACCTTTCTTATGGGCTGAAGATCTTTCGTCTTACGATTCAATCTATGATATCGGCATGAACATTTGGCCTTACGGAGATCACGTGAGTTTATTTACGCTTTTGATGTCTGTAACTACACTCATTTACACGTATTTAAACAGTGGCAACGTGCAGCAACCGCAGCAACCAGGTATGCCAAACATGAAAGTAATCATGTATGTATTTCCTGTGATGATGATCTTCTTCTTCAATAATTACTCTTCAGGGCTGAGCTATTACTATTTCATCTCTACCTTGATTTCAATTCTAATAATGGTATTGATTAAGCAGTTTTTTGTTGATGAAGATAAGTTGAAAGCAAAAATGGCTGAGCGCAAAGCAGCTGCCGTGAGCAATCCAAAAGTGAAAAAGAAATCGAAGTTTCAGGAACGCTTAGAGCAAATGCAAAAAATGCAGCAAGAGCAATTGAAGAATAGAAAGAAATAAAAATGCATTCCGCAGGATTTGAAATCCTGCGGAGCGAAATTCATATCCGAGAAATAGAAAGAACAAGATTAAATCCTGGGATTCCAGGTAGTAAAAAATAGTTTTTTCATCGTTCTTGGTTTACCTTACCAAGACACCATTTATTTCGACTCGTAATTAAGGTCAAGTGCACCCTTCAATACTTTAATCACAAAGATCATCTGACCATATTTCTCGTAAGATGAGTGAATTTCTTGCTGTAAAACAGTGAAAACCGTACCAAATTCCCCAGTGATATGCGTACTAGTAGCATTCACTTTGACTTTTATCCCTGAATGTGAGCTCACGCGTTCTATGAAATCCAGAATTTGGTTTTCGTAATCTTCTGTTAACGGATAATTGCTTATCTCAATGGTTGTATTCAGCATATCTTCTAGCAATTTATATTTGTATTGAATTAATCTTTCCGCTCTATCTTTTCATAGGAAGTAACAATGCCTTTTATAAGAGCAGAACTAAAGCCACTGTGTTCCATTTCGTTCAAGCCTACAATTGTACAGCCTTTTGGAGTCGTCACCTTGTCTATTTCTTCTTCTGGATGCGTTCCATTTTGTATAATTAATTCAGCTGCACCTTTGATTGTTTGACTAACTATTTTGGTGGCTGTCTTGGAATCAAAACCTACCTCTATCCCACCCTGAATCATAGCGCGCATGAAACGTAAAACATAAGCAATTCCGCATGCACCGAGAATTGTTGCTGATTCCATTAATTTTTCATCGATGATAAGTGTTTCTCCAAGCGTATTAAATAATTCCTGAATACGATCTTTGCGGTTGAGTCTATCAGACCCAAAAGAAAGTGCAGTAATTGATTCATTTACAGACGCTGCAGTATTTGGCATACCCCGGAAAATATCGATATCCATATTCAATGCTGCTTTCATTTCAGAAATTGTTACACCAGACGCCACAGAAACAATTGTGTGTTGATTGGCATTAAAATAGTTGCGATTCTCTTCTAAGAATGAAATAACATTATAAGGTTTTAAAGCAATAATAATAATTGAAGCAGCTTTAATCAATTCCTCGTTTGAACTTGTAAATGTGGTGTTGGGTAGAATTATTTTTTTTAGTTCTTGAACATTTCTTCTCGACCCAACAATCTGCACATTTTCATCGTGCTTTCGAATCCCATACAACAAAGACATACCTAGGTTACCACAACCAACAATTCCTACTGACATACTTAAAATTTTGAACAAAGTTAATATTAAGCGCTAAGCAGTAAATAGGAACATTTGTCAATTATTTGTAAATTCGGTCTTTCTGTAATTGAATTGACTAAGATTTTATTCATATTGTCCCTTTGTCTTTTGCCGACGATTGCAGAAGCCCATAGTTATTTCTTTGCTTTTGCGGAAGTTGAATACAATGAAGTAAATGGTAAAATAGAAGCCACAATTACTGCCACTGCTCATGACCTAGAACGCTACTTGCAAAAGAAGAATATTCTGCAAAAGAACCTTTCAGATTGCACAAACGATTCTATTTCTTTGTCCATAATAGAAAAAGTAATCAACGAACACTTTGCACTTACAATCAATCCAAATGATGAGAATTCAATCATGGATGGCAATGAACTTTTTATGCTGCATTTGGATGGCATCGAAATTCAGATGACAGGAACCATTCAAATTTATTTAAGCGGAACTCTTAAAAGGGAAATAAATTCCGTGAACGTGTTTTTTGACTTGCTCATGGATGAATATCCCGATCAACAAAACAAAGCAACTTTTATTTACAGAGAAAATAAGAAAACTCTCGTTTTTTTACCAACGCACAAATCTGAAACAATAGAATTAAAATGAAACATCTTTTTACAATTCTTTTAATAGGCCTTACATATACTGTAATGTCTCAATCAAAATTTGCTCAGCTAGATACCGAACTACCTACCCCCAATGAATACCGAACTGCAGCCGGAGCGCCTGGACATAATTATTACCAGCAAAAAGCGGATTACAAGATGCAGATTCGCATCGATGATGAAACACAAAAATTAAGTGGAGAAGAAACAATCACTTACACAAATAACTCTCCTGATAAGCTTGAATACCTCTGGTTACAATTGGATCAGAATATTTACGATGTCAACTCTGATACTAAACTCATTGAAGTTGAAAAAATGGAAGACTTCAAAAACATTGGTGATGTTAAAAAGAAACTATTCTACTACGACGGTGGGTTCAAAGTCGAGTCAATCACTTCCGCCTCTGGACAGAAAATGAGTTACGCCATTAACAAAACGATGATGCGCATCAATCTCGACAAACCTCTTTTACCTAAAACAAGTATTTCCTTTAAAATTAAATGGTGGTATAACATCAATGACCGAATGGCGGTGGGCGGAAGGTCTGGTTATGAATTCTTTGAAAAAGACAAGAATTACCTCTACACTGTCGCTCAATTCTTTCCGAGAATGTGTGTTTACAATGATGTTGAAGGGTGGCAAAACAAACAATTTTTAGGGCGTGGTGAATTTACTTTGCCATTTGGCGATTACGAAGTCTCTATTTCTGTTCCTTCCGATCACATTGTGGGCGCTACAGGTGAACTACAAAATGGAAGTGCCGTTTTATCTGCTGAACAAAGAAAACGATTCGAACAAGCAAAAGCTGCAACACAACCCGTACTTATTGTAACTCAATCTGAAGCAGAAGCAAAGGAAAATAAAAGAGAAAAGAGTTACAAAACCTGGACATTTAAAGCAACAAATGTGCGAGATTTCGCTTTCGCCAGTTCCCGAAAATTTATTTGGGACGCACAGTCAGTAAAGGTGAATGGCAAAAACATACTTGCAATGTCCTATTATCCAAAAGAAGGTAATCCACTTTGGGAAAGATACTCAACCAAGCTCGTGGCTCATACAATCAAAACATACTCTAAGTATACAGTAGATTACCCTTATCCAGTGGCTATTTCTGTGCATTCTAAATGGATTGGGATGGAATATCCTATGATTTGCTTCAATGGCGGACGACCTGAAGAAGACGGAACATATACTGAGCGTGAGAAATATGGTATGTGGGGCGTTATTATCCATGAGGTTGGACACAATTTCTTCCCGATGATCATAAATTCTGATGAACGCCAGTGGACTTGGATGGACGAAGGTTTAAATACATTTGTTCAGTACCTTACAGAGCAAGAATGGGAACGTGATTATCCATCAAGTCGTGGGCCAGCCTACTTAATTGCTGACTACATGCGTGGTGATAAGAAATTCATTTCCCCCATCATGACCAATTCAGAGTCGATTTTTCAGTTTGGGAACAATGCTTACGGCAAGCCTGCGACAGCGTTGAATATTTTGCGTGAAACAATCATGGGTCGTGAATTATTCGACTATGCGTTCAAGACATATTGTGAGCGATGGAAATTCAAACACCCCACACCTGCCGATTTCTTTAGAACAATGGAGGATGCTTCCGCTGTTGACTTAGATTGGTTTTGGCGCGGATGGTTCTATGGAAATGATCATGTAGATATTTCAATGGACAATGTCAAATGGTTCCAATTAAACACGATGGATCCTACGATTGAAAAAGCGATAGACGAGTCTGAAGAAAGGTCGAAAGACAAGTTTATTGGCGACACAAGAAACAAATCTTCCATAAAACAAACAATCAATGAAGCAGATCCTGCAATAGATGATTTTTATGCAAAAAGGAACATTTATAAAGTTGACGCTTTGGATGTGAAGGAATATGAAGAATTCCAGAAAAAGTTAAGTGACGAGGAAAAGAAATTGCTTAATGAAAAAAAACAATTTTACGAATTAAGCTTTTCCAATCTTGGTGGGCTTGTTATGCCACTCATCATTGAAGTGACTTACATTGATAATTCCACAGAAGTCATTCGTATCCCTGCTGAAATTTGGCGACAATATGAAGACAAAGTTTCCAAGGTGCTCATTCTTAATAAAGAAGCAATTTCGTTTCGTTTGGATCCGTTCTTAGAGACAGCTGATACAGATTTGGATAATAACAGTTGGCCAAAACGTGTTCAACCAACACGTTATGAATTATTTAAGCAAAAACAGACTGGGGAAAACCCAATGCAGCGACAAAAACGATTGGAAGAATTGCAAGGGCAGTAAGATCAACTATCTACCACCGGTTTTCTGAGGATCAATATAACAATTAGACTCAAAATGGCAGCAAAGTAGCACCAGATTGAAATGACTGACTCAGGAAAGAATAACATTGACAAAGCCAAAGATGTTACAATGAAACTTCCGAAAGCTGGCATACCGCGAAGGGATGACACGAATGGAGGAATTAAAGTTGCTATGGCATAAAGTGATACATTCTTAAAAAACCAACTATTATTTGGCGCTGTCACATATACAAGGTGACGCTTTGATTCAATAATCAGAAATGGCATGGAGCTCACACGGTATCCTAAATAAACACCAATAATAATTCCAATCAACAACAACGCAAACAATATTTTTTTTCGCCTTCCGGGATCTTCCATTTTCCAAATGCTAAATGGAAAAAAAATAGGCCAAAAAAACTGCGCTGTAAGAAGGTAGAAATATGCGGCAGGCATTCGCCAGTGAAATAATCCGTGATAATTAAATGACATCCATACCAATCCTTCTGCAAATTGCTGTGCTGAAAAGAAAAATGGAATTAATGCAAATGGAAGGTGGTTTAACGATTTAACTTGTCGATACGCCACGAACCCTGCACCGCACAAGATTGCAGATGATGTAAAACTAGCCGTTGCGGAAAAACACATGATAAAAGTTTTTTCAAGGTTAAAAAACCAGGGCTAATTAAACAGTGAGAAATGATAAATTCAAGACTGTTATTTGTTCTTTACAAGCTGAAAATGCTCGAACTTATCTTTGATAAAAGTAATCAGTTCCATCTCTGTGGCAGTTTTCAAGAACGAATCTGACACATTTAGGAAAGCGATGAAATCATCAAAGTCTTCCTCACTTAAATTAATAATATCGTAAGAAATATATAGTCGCAGTAGTTCTTTTACTACTTTCCTCTGATCATCTTTGTATTGTTGCTCTGCAATCCAACGCTTGTTTTGTTCTTTCCTTGAAAAAGCTTGATAAAGCGCAGTTATCGGACTCTTCAGCACTTCGATACCAGTCACCATTCTGGTTTCACGCATAGCCAATGCCTCCCGTTCTTCACGAATTTCCTCAAGTGATTTCAAAGGTTTAACAATTATTTCACGAATCTCCTTTGGACGAGGCTCAATCACAAGTTTTCGTTTGCATTGACAATTAGAATCAGCCAGAACAACAACAACTTGAGGAATATAATCCTTAACAGAAAGAACAACTGTATCGCCTTGAGAAACATAAATCGAGTAAGATCCATTCGGCTGACCAAAAACCCCTTGACCTGTGCGTTTATTTATCAGCATTAAATTGTAAAAACTCTGAGGACGCAATGTATCCACAACTCTACCTGTAAACAAGACTTTGTCGCAAGATTGCGAGAAAGCGTTCATGGTTAATAATTGTAAAAATAGAAAGAGGCAAATTCTCATCGCAGGCAAAATAACAAAAATGATTCCAATTAAATCGAAAAACGTTGCAGACTCTAATAAAATGCTAATGTTTACAAATGTACATTTACACTTATTTACAAATGTACATTTACAAAAGTTATTCAAATGATTATCTTTGTAATACAATGAAAAGAGTTGTAGTTGGGCTTTCCGGCGGAGTTGATTCCAGTGTCGCAGCATACTTGTTACAAAAACAGGGTTACGAAGTCATTGGTATGTTTATGCGTAATTGGCACGATGAATCTGTAACACTCTCTGATGAGTGCCCGTGGATAGATGATTCAAACGATGCACTCCTTATCGCACAGCAGTTAAACATCCCTTTTCAGGTTATAGATCTAAGCAACGAATACAAGGAAAGAATCGTTGATTACATGTTTTCGGAATATGAATCAGGAAGAACTCCTAATCCTGATGTGCTTTGTAATCGAGAGATAAAGTTTGATGTTTTTTTAAAAGCAGCAATTGAACTCGGTGCCGATTTTGTCGCAACAGGACATTATTGTAGAAGAACAGATCATTCAGACGGTACTGTTGGTCTTTTGGCAGGCAAAGACCCCTCAAAGGACCAGTCTTACTTTTTATGCCAGCTCAATCAAGATCAATTATCAAAGGCACTTTTTCCCATTGGAGAACTGCTCAAATCCGAAGTAAGAGATATTGCAAGGGAAATCGGACTAATAACCGCCGATAAGAAAGATTCACAAGGATTGTGCTTTGTTGGAAAAATCAGCCTTCCTCAATTTCTTCAGCAAAAACTTGCCGCTTCAACTGGTGATGTCATTGAAATACCACAAACCCATCATCAATTTGAAGAGTACAACACCCTTACTTTTAAACCGGAAAATTTAGAGAAACTTACGACACCTTTTGAATACACGAGGGAGATGGGAGTTAAAGTCGCGGATCATCAAGGCGCTCACTTTTATACCGTTGGACAAAGAAAGGGGTTACACATTGGCGGACGTCCAGAACCCTCCTTTGTTTTAAGCATTGACACTGCGTCCAATCTTGTCTTTTCAGGTCAAAACGAGCAACACCCTGGATTGAATAGGATTGCCCTCAAGATAAACTCAAAAGACGTTCATTGGATAAACCCCAATTATAAGCTGGATCTCGGTGGTTCCCTTGATTGTTTGATTCGTATACGGTACAGGCAAAAACTTCAAAAAGGAACAATATTCCTTAAAGAAAGTGGTTTATTTATACTTTTCAATGAAAAACAACGCGGCATTACTCCGGGGCAGTTTGCAGCATTTTACATCAATGAGGAATTGATTGGGTCCGGCGTCATTCATTCGTAGGTAGAATCTCCCTAAATGTGCCATCAGAATAAATCTCGATTAGTTTAACAACTTTTTTACTGCCAACTATAAAAGATTCAGATCTAGCTACTTCTTTCGATTCTATTTTGGAATCATTTACAATTGAATCATCAGGGTCATTTAAAACATCTGCCCTTCCCGAAATGAGCCACTTAGCATTTACTTTAGGGAAATGAATAATAATCTTTTCGAGAAAGTCCAAGCTGGGCTTGTTTCTTCCAGATAAAACATGACTAACATTCGATCGTTGTACACCAATTTTATCAGCGAATGCTGAAGGAGTTAAATGATGCATTTTTAAGATTACATGTAATCGTTCTTGAATTGTCATTTGTAAATTATTCAGATATTTACAAATGTAACATATAAATCAAATCAAGTTGCAAAATTGTAAAATAAAGGAAATAAAAAAGGGAGCAATCGCTCCCTCAACTATCTATATTTTAAAACTTTAATTCAATCCAAATGAATGAAAAATAGAAGTGTTGTTATTTGTGTTTTGCATTTGCTCTGCTTTTTTGACCGCATCCATCAAATGTGCCACTTCAAAAATATTCAATTTACTTTTTGTCCCTTGTAATCTGTGTTGAGACAATTTGAATTGCGCCGCTTTAACTGTGTTATTGATCATAGTATTTGTTTTTAAAATCATTTTCTAAACTTGACTCGAGCTACTTTACGGCACGAATTGTCTCGAGGTTACAAAAAACTAAAAACAAATTTTATTTTGTCATAAAAATATTAAGTAAATTATATCATGCAACGACACTATTCAATTGAATAACAATTAAATATAACTTTGAACTATCGATTACAGTAGTAAATTATTTTTTTATCAAAGGATACAGGAGCCCTTCTAACCCATTCATTTTTATCTCATGAATTATCGTCAATTGCTCTCCTAATTTCCCTGGAGGAAATCCTTTGTTTTTAAACCACACCAAATACGGCTCAGGTAAATTAACGAGAAAATAGCCTTTGTATTTACCAAAGGGCATTTTCATATTAGCCAGTTTAATTAACTCTTCGTTTGAATTCACTTCTATTTAACAATATGATTAGTTTGCTGAAGGAGTTCTTTCAACAGTCTTTAAGAAGTATTTCCAGAATTTCTGAACAGATGAAATTTGCACCTTTTCATCCGGAGAATGTGCTGCTCGTATATTTGGCCCAAAAGAAATCATGTCTACTCCTGGAAGGTGTTTTCCGAGTATTCCGCATTCTAACCCTGCATGACAAGCTTTAACATTGGGCTCTTCTTGAAACATTTCACGGTAGAGATCTGCCATCAGTTTTAATATTACAGAATCATTGTTTGGTTCCCAACCTGGGTAATCACCAGATTGGACTACGGAACAAGCCATATTTTCAAAAGCACAACGAATAACATTTGCAATGTCACCTTTAGAAGACTCCACACTACTTCTCTGCAAAGATTGAGTAATAAATTTCCCATCTTTCACAATCACCCTCGCTAAACTCGAAGAAGCTTCAACCAAACCTTCAAAATCTGGGCTCATTCTATAAACACCATTGTGGACGCCGTAAATTGTATGGACAATCTTTTCAAAATCTGCATGAGAAACAGCTGGGCCTTCTTCATTACTAGATTCAATGGTAATTTTCAAATTAGGCTCAATTGACTTATACTCGTTATTCACTATTGAAAAGAATCTGTTTACTTCGCTTTTTAACTTTGCATGCTCTGCTTTATCAACCGCTACAAGACAAGTCGCCTCTCTTGGGATAGCATTGCGCAAACTTCCACCATCGAAATTCAAAAGTTGAATTTCGGTCAACGAATGCAAATGATATAAAAGGCGATTCAAAATCTTATTTGCATTGCCTCTACCCTTGTCAATATCCATTCCAGAATGACCACCTAGCAATCCGTTTACCGTAATTTTAAAAGTTATAAAACCTTCTTTTAAAGTAATTTGACTATAATCATATGAAGTATTGGTGTCAATCCCTCCAGCACAACCGATAGACAATTCATCGTCATCTTCTGTGTCTAGATTTAATAAAATTTTGCCCTGAAAATTAGACCCATCTAATTGCATGGCACCTGTCATCCCAGTTTCTTCATCGATTGTAAAAAGGCATTCCAATGCTGGATGAGGAATGTCAGTTGAGGACAAAATCGCCATAATTGTCGCAACACCTATTCCGTTGTCAGCACCCAAAGTTGTTCCATTTGCCTTTACCCAATCTCCGTCAACCATCATTTCAATTCCTTGCTCTTCAAAGTTGAAATCAGTAGCCGCATTCTTTTGATGCACCATATCCAAATGAGATTGAAGTATCAAGGTCGTTCTGTCCTCCATTCCTGAAGTTGCAGGTTTTTTAATAATAACGTTTTGAATCTTGTCAGTTTTGGTTTCCAACCCTAGTTTTTTTCCAAAATTTATCATGAATTCAATGACACGCTCCTCTTTTTTTGAAGGTCTTGGAACAGCATTTAAATCTGCGAAATGATTCCACAATTCTTTTGGCTCAAGGGTTCTTACTGACATATTTTTAAATTTTAAAATTATTTTTCTTTTTTAAACTCAACGATGCGTTCTAAATACAATTGTTCAACTTTTGCTCGAGCCCAAGGTGTTCGACGTAAAAATTTCAAACTACTTTTTACGCTTGGATCACTTTTAAAACAATTAATTGGTACAAGATATCCCATATGTTCCCAACCTAGTTCTTCCACCAACTCAATAATCATTCTCTCAAGCGTGATACCATGCAATGGATCCATCTCAATTTATGTAATATGAATTCTAAGCTAGTTTTCTGTATTTGATTCGTTTTGGGCCACTGTCTCCAAGTCGCTTTTTACGGTTCTCTTCATATTCTGTGTATGAACCTTCAAACCAATACACTTGTGAATCACTTTCAAAAGCTAAAATGTGCGTACAAATCCTATCGAGGAACCAACGGTCGTGAGAAATAACAACTGCGCATCCTGCGAAATTCTGAATCCCCTCTTCAAGTGCTCTTAATGTATTGACATCGATGTCATTTGTTGGCTCATCCAAAAGAAGCACGTTTGCCTCTGTTTTAAGAGTCATTGCAAGATGCAAACGGTTTCGTTCACCACCGGACAAGATTCCTACTTTCTTATTTTGATCGGCACCATTGAAGTTGAATTTAGAAAGATATGCTCTAGAAATAATCTTCTGATTGCCCACTTCCACATATTCCAAACCATTCGAAACTACTTCATAAACTGTTTTATCTGGATGAATATCCTTATGTGTCTGATCCACGTAACCGATTTTCACAGTTTCACCAACTTTAAATGAACCACTATCTGGCTGTAACTCTTCCATTATCATTTTAAAGATGGTTGTTTTTCCGGCCCCATTAGGTCCAATGACACCTACAATTCCTGCAGGTGGCAATTTGAAATTCAAATCATCATAAAGTAATTTTTCTCCAAATGATTTCGCTACATGTTCCGCATCGATTACGTTATTACCCAATCGTGGACCATTGGGAATGGGCATTTCCAACAATGCTTCTTTTTCTTTTAAATCTTCAGCAAGCATCTTGTCATAATTCGCCAAACGTGCTTTACTTTTCGCCTGTCTTGCCTTTGGATTCAGTCGCACCCATTCCAATTCACGCGCCAACATTTTCTGTCGTTTTGATTCAGATTTCTCCTCTTCTTTTAGGCGATTTCCTTTCTGTTCCAACCATGATGTATAATTCCCTTTCCAAGGAATCCCTTCCCCTCTATCTAATTCAAGAATCCAGCCAGCAACATTATCAAGGAAGTAACGGTCGTGTGTAACCGCAATTACTGTCCCCTTGTATTGTTGTAAATGCTGCTCTAACCATTCAATAGATTCAGCATCCAAGTGGTTGGTAGGCTCATCCAAAAGTAAAATATCAGGATTTTGAAGCAATAATCTACACAGTGCCACACGACGTTTTTCACCTCCCGAAAGTGTAGAAATCAATTGATCATCTGGTGGGCAGCGAAGTGCATCCATTGCTCTATCTAGTTTTGTGTCCAATTCCCAAGCATCAAGAGCATCAATTTTGTCCTGAACTACGCCTTGTCGCGCAATGAGCTTATCCATTTTATCTGGGTCATTCAGAACTTCTTCGTCCATGAAGGCATTGTTGATCTCTTCGTATTCTTTTAGGACATCCACCGTTTCTTGAGCGCCTTCCATCACCACTTCTTTCACGGTTTTGTTTAGATCAAGTTCCGGCTCTTGCGGAAGATATCCAACTGAATAACCGGGAGAAAAAACAACATCACCTTGGTATGATTTATCTAATCCTGCAATAATTTTCATTACAGTGGATTTACCAGAACCATTTAAACCAATGATCCCAATTTTAGCACCATAGAAGAATGATAAATATATATCCTTGATTATTTGTTTCCCTTGAGGCGTGACTTTAGAAACACCAACCATTGAAAAAATGACCTTTTTATCGTCTGACATAATTATAATTTGAAAGAACAAATTTACTTATTTACGAAGAATACAGAAATAAAAAAAGGTCTTCAATGAGACCTTCTAGATTAAATTTCACGAACGAAATCAAGCGTCAAGAATATCTCCATTCATTTCAGAATGGGAATCATCATATACCGCATCACCAAATGCTAAAATTGCAAGAAAAATAATACTTAGAAATATCAATCCAACTGCAAATCCATCACTTTTTCCAAAAGCTCTTGAAAGCCGAATATTATCAAGAATTGAAATAACCAACACTGCGATACTTCCAAGAACTGGAACAGCACCAAGAAAATACAACAACATCCACCATCCTGGTCTTTTTACAATTTGAGTATATACATATAGATTGTAAAATGGGATTAAAACAGCCCATCCAGGTTGATTGGCTTTTTCGAAAATTTTCCACATAACAATTATAGCAAAAACGGCAAATGCCAGAAGGACAATCATTAGCGGTCCCAACATACTTAACGCATCAGATTCTGAATACATAGTGATTAAATTTAAAGGTTTGAACTAAAGTATATCTTTACTCGTTAAAACATTAATTTATATTTACTTTGTTTTCCACAATGAAGAATTCAAAAGTTTTAAGATGAAAAAAATACACCTACTCCTATTTTCTTCTTTTATTCTCTTTTTGTCATGCAAAAAAAAGAACGCCGATTTTGTGATCAAAGGCTTGGTTTCAGACGCAACTTTTTCACAACCACTATCAAATGCTACTGTGAAACTCTATCAAATTCCGGTTGGGTCAACAGAAGAAGTACTAATTGCCTCATCAAAAACTGATGCTCAGGGAAATTACACATTTTCTTTTCCTCGCGAAAAAATGGAAAAATACCGTTTACTTATCAGTAAATCCAATTACTTCTTAATAGATGAAATAATTTATTTCTCTGAATTGAGTCTGGAATCAGATTACATTGAAAATTGCAGTACAACAGCAATGTCATGGGCTAAATTGACATTTCATAATTTAAACCCACAGGCCGTTGATCATTTGCAATATATTAAACAAAGCGGCAAGAATGGTTGCATGGAGTGCTGTCCTACTTCCTACCAGGATTATTACGGAAGTCTTGATACATCTATTTACTGCATCAATGATGGGAATACCGATTACTCTTATTTATATTGGGTTCTTGGGACTTCTGACCAAGGCAGCAGAACAGTTTTCACAACTGCCTTTGATACGTCAGAAGTAATTTTGAATTATTAGTTTTTTCTTTTGCCAAACTAGCAATGCGATTAAAAAAAGTTTTTCTACTCATTTCCATTTGTTTAGGGGTACTGATTGTGTTTCTTTTTATCAATACCTTGACATTTCAATCAAGACAGTTGCATTTTGCTCCCATCAAACATGTTGAATCAACTAATTCGCCCATAATTAGACTGAGTAAAGCCATTCAGTATCAAACTATTTCAAACCAAGAAAACAAAAGAATTGATACTAATGAATTTTATAATTTTCATACGTTTTTAAAACATTCTTTCCCATTCATCGATTCTGCTTTACTTCTTAAAAAAATCAACCGTTTAAGCCTACTTTACGAATGGAAAGGAAGTGATCCAACATTGCGTCCAATTTTATTAATGGCTCATCAAGACGTCGTGCCTGTGGAAGCAATCACCCATTCAGATTGGTCTCACCCACCCTTTCAGGGGGCTATAAAAAAAGGATTTATCTACGGAAGAGGTACGCTCGATGTTAAAAGTGGTATTACGGCACAAATGGAAGCTATAGAATATTTAATAGCTCATAATTACAAACCGAAAAGAACTATTTTCCTTGCCTATGGTCATGACGAAGAAGTTGGAGGAAGGCAAGGTGCGCTAAGAATTGCTGAATACCTTCGATTAAAAAAGGTCCAACTTGAATTTGTTTTGGACGAGGGTGGCTCCATTATAAAAGGAATTGTGCCGGGTATTAGAAAGCCCATAGCGATAATTGGGGTTGCTGAAAAGGGGTATTTAAGTTTAGAATTGACCGCTAAAGAAAAAGGAGGGCACAGCTCAATGCCTCCAAAGGAGAGTGCAATTGGGATTTTAAGTTCCGCCATTAAGAATTTAGAAAACTATGTTTTCCCATCAAGAATGAGCGGTGTTGGGTCAATAATGTTCGATTACATTAGTCCAGAAATGAATTTCGGGTTACGTTTCGCTATTGCTAATAAGTGGTTGTTTTCGTCTTTTATTGAAAAAAAGCTTGATATGAATAATGCCACGCGTGCAACCTTACATACAACAATGGCTACAACCCTTTTTAAAGCTGGAGAAAAAGAAAACGTCCTCCCGACTAAAGCAAAGGCAATTATTAACTTTAGGATCATGCCTGGGGAAAATATTTCACATGTAATTGAACAAGTTAAGGAAATCATTGATGACCCCAGAATTCATATTAAAACGAATGGTAAATTCAATTACGAACCCTCGATTGTTTCAAATCCTTCATCCCCCACTTTTCGTTTGATGCAAAAAACAGCTAAACAGGTTTTTCCTGATGTAATCGTTGCACCATATCTAGTTCTGGGAAGCACTGATTCAAGACATTATAAAAATCTCACAAAAAACATTTACAGATTTGTGCCTTTTCGTTTAGAACCTTCTGATTTGAATAGAATTCATGGAATTAATGAACGTATTTCAATAAGAACCTACAAAGAGGGAATCAACTTTTACATTCAATTGATTCGAAATTCAACCCAATGACGATTCGGGTCAACGGCTTGAAAATTTAATTATCCAAAGAATTCCTTAACATCTGTGTCAACTGTCTGTTGTACGTTTCAATAAGGTATTTCAAATAGTTAGGTGTGCTCTTTGCAATACATTTCGTGTACTGCTTTAAACGGTATTCAATATGTTCTTGAAGTGTGCTAAGCAATTCAATTGAGCGGTCAAAATCATTCGTGGCATCCAATAATACTTCAAAATGATTTGTCATGGATAAAACAACCGCCTCTTTACCTTTTTTCCCTTCATCCATACATTCATAGTATGCTTCACGAATGTTAAAGGATTCCAGTCGTTCAGTTTTGAGTATACTTTCCATGTGTTTTGGAAATTCATACTCTACTTCGAATTCAAGATCATCCGATTCGGAAAGACGAGATTCTAAGAACCGATCCGGAAAACGAAACGCATCTTGCCAATTCAAGAAATCTTGCCAAAACCCAAATCGACGCACATTGTTTCCCAAATCAATCACCTTAAATCGATCTTTGTTAGGGAGTTTACGTGAACCACGTCCGATCATTTGATGATAGAGCGTAAGTGATCTTGTGGCGCGGTTCAAGATGATCGTTTGAACAGTTGGTTCATCAAAACCAGTAGTTAAAATTCCAACAGAAGTTAAAATAGCATCTTTCGTTTCTTTGAACCATTTTAAGACATCCTTTCGGTCCTTATCGCTAAAAGTGGAATCAAGGTGTCTAACGGGATAGCCGCGCTTTTTGAAGGTTTCCTCAACACGCAGTGATGTATCTATACCGGCATTAAAAATCAATGTTTTATCCCCAACAGCAATCTCTTCAAAGGCAAACAGAAGTTTCTCCTGCATGAAATAATTACCGTAAACAACATCTGAGCTATTGACTGTAAAATCGCCATTTGAACCGATTTTCAATCCATGAAGATTCACATCATACGTGTAGGTATCAGCATCCGATAAATAACCACCTTCTATCAAAGATGAGATACTCTCTCCAACGATTAACTTATGATAGTTGTCATTCAAAGGAAGTGTCCGATTGCTACTGAGCGGTGTTGCCGTTACGCCAAGAATATTTCCTTCTTGGTAATATTGAAATATTTTTCTGAAACTATTGTAATGCGCTTCATCAACAATGACCAATCCTACACCTTCAATGAAGTTTCCATTCTCATTCAAGCGATTGTTCAAGGTTTCAACCATCGCAATGAAACACGCATACTCATGCTGATCAGGAATTGATTTTATTTCGCTGTTGATGACTTTGTTTTTGACCCCAATGGCTTCAAGTTGACGTGAAGTTTGGATTGAAAGTTCTATTCTGTGCGTTAGAATCAATACCTTCTCGCCGGTTTTTTCTATGAATTTTCGGGCTATTTCTGAAAAGATAACCGTCTTCCCTCCTCCAGTCGGCAATTGAAACAACAAGTTGAATTTCTTGCCATTTTTTTCAAGTTCTTCAATGATTGAAAAAACAGTCTTCTCCTGAAAAGGATAGAGTTTTTTGGCTTCGTACAGTTCTAAATCAATCATCGCAGGGTGTCAAAAAAGGGGTACAAAAATACCTCCTTTAATCCGTTCCACAAAACTTTTAAGATGAATAAATAATTAAAGTGGATTTTTAATAAAATTGGAATCCTATTATTATTGTTTCGAATAACAAATCGACGATGATTTGCCAAAAGATTTATTTTTGTAGCCTCAAACATTTTTAACAAGACAACAATGAGCGAAATAGAAAAAGTAGATTGTCTGATCATTGGTTCAGGACCTGCAGGATACACTGCTGCTATTTATGCTGCGCGTGCAGACATGAAACCTGTTCTTTACCAGGGTATGCAACCCGGCGGACAATTAACGACAACAAACGAGGTGGAAAACTTCCCGGGTTATCCGGATGGAATTTCTGGTCCAGAAATGATGGTGCAACTGGAGGCCCAAGCAAAACGCTTTGAAACAGATATCCGCTTCGGATTTATTACAAAAGTTGATTTTTCAGCCGCTGTGCACAAATGTTGGACTGAAAACGGCCATGAGATTCACGCAAAAACAGTGATTATTTCAACAGGAGCATCTGCAAAGTATCTTGGTTTGGAAAGCGAGCAGAAATATTTGCAACTAGGCGGTGGTGTTTCGGCATGCGCAGTGTGTGACGGATTTTTCTACAGAGGACAAGAAACTGTAATCGTTGGAGCTGGTGATTCAGCTTGCGAAGAAGCGCATTATCTTTCTAAATTGTGCACAAAAGTCACAATGCTGGTGCGTCGAGAGGAATTTAGAGCCTCAAAAATCATGGCAGACCGAGTAAAAAAGACACCGAACATTGAAATCCTTTATAACACAGATACACAAGAAGTTCTGGGAGATGGCAATGTTGTAACTGGTGTACGTGTTAAAAACAGCAAGACAGGTGAAGAAAAAACAATTTCTTGCACTGGTTTCTTTGTTGCGATTGGACATCAGCCAAACACTGAAATTTTTAAGGATTATATAGATCTCGACGAAACAGGCTATATTCAATATGCCCAACCTGGAACTTCAAAAACGAATGTTGCAGGTGTCTTTGTTGCTGGAGATGCAGCTGACAAAACTTACCGACAAGCAATTACAGCAGCTGGAACTGGTTGCATGGCAGCTTTGGATGCGGAGCGTTATTTAGCCGCACTAGAACATTAATAAGACATTAGTTTAAATAGATTTAAAGAAGCTTTAGGGCTTCTTTTTTTTGTTAATACCCAAACAAATAGGAAGCTAAAGCTAATAATAAAAAGATGGGTACCGAAATTAGACATATAGCACCGGCGATTAGGAATAAATAAACAAATATTCCCCCAACAGATAATCCTTCCACCTCAACAACTACAATCAGTAATACACAAATTCCGACGATTAGAGCCCCTATTAAAAAAGCAAAAAGTGCCCTTATTAAATACTCCCTTGGTGTTCTAAGATATATTTCTCCATATGGCTTCTTCAATTTTTTGGCGTTTATCTTGTTCTTGGTATTCAGTTTGTGAAGAAGTGATTCTTTCGTTCGTTTTGTTGTTTTGTAATACTTAAAAACTTTGGTTTCAGCAACTCTTAGCCCTTGAATCGCTGGTGTATTGAATTCACTATTCTTTTGTGATAACTCTTTATCTAACTCGTCATCAAACGCATTACTTTTTGAATGCGAAATAGAATTATCCTCTCTATCGGCATTTCTTTCCTCGCTAACAAATCTATTAGAAACAGGCTGATGATTTTTAGTTTTCCATTCAATATGGTAACCACTTGTGTATTGGCGCTTTGTGATTGTGCAACTTGAAACAATCAGAATCAAAAGAGTTGAGATTAGTGATCTCATAATGTTTAAATTATTTCTTTACCGTTCTTTCAAGCATTGGAACAAATTTAAACGTTCCAAGTTCTTCAATTTGCATTTCGTTTTCGGAAATTTTAGTAATTCGCTTCATTGTTTGTTCACTGCCCTCTCCAACAGGAATAACCATAATCCCACCAACTTTCAGTTGAGCAACTAGGGCTTCCGGGACATCTGGAGCACCGCAAGTCACAATAATCTTATCAAAAGGAGCAAATGCAGGCATCCCTTTGTATCCATCACCGAAAAGTATTTTAGGATTAAATCCAAAAAAACGAACAATATTTTTCGCCTTGTCATACAATTCCTTCTGACGCTCAATACTGAACACCTTAGCGCCCATTTGACACAGTATGCAAGTCTGAAAACCTGAACCAGTGCCAATTTCTAAAACTTTCTCCCCCCTTTTCAAATCTAGTAATTGGGATTGAAAAGCGACTGTTACTGGATGTGAAATTGTTTGTCCAGCACCTATCTGAAAAGCCATATTACTGTAGGCTTGTTCAACAAAAACAAGATCAAGGAAAAAATGACGCGGAACATTATCGAAAGCTTCGAAAATAGCTTCATTTGTAATGCGTTTATCTTGCCGCAACTGCTGAATGAGTTGCTTTCGCATGCCCTTGTGTTTATAGGTATCTTGCATTCCACAAAATTAATCATTCAAGGTATTTGTAAAAAATCGAATTGCAAACATGAACCTGTTGAATAATGTTTCATGGGACTTTAGTTGTTTTTAAATCCTTCAACGGCACCCTTTAATCATAAGCGTTTATTATATTTGGACTGCTTTATTATCGATAAAACAATGGCTATTCCAAAAAAAGAACTTGATTTTAACATGAATGACGATCAAATGCGGCTAAAGATTTCTGCATTGGAACGTGAATTGGCAAAAATCGCTGAAGGTGGCGGTAAAAAAAGAATTGAAAAGCTGCATGAGAATGGAAAACTTTCTGCTCGTGAGCGCATCGATCTTCTTTTAGACCCAAATACCCCACGCTTTGAAATGGGCGCTTTGGCTGCATATGGAATGTATAAAGAACATGGCGGATGCCCTGCGGCTGGCGTTGTTGTTATTATTGGGTATGTTTCTGGAAAACAATGCATTGTTGTAGCCAACGACGCAACTGTAAAAGCAGGCGCATGGTTTCCAATGACTGGAAAAAAGAACCTCAGAGCGCAGGAAATCGCAATGGAGAATCGATTACCGATTATCTACTTGGTTGATTCAGCTGGTGTTTACTTACCAATGCAAGACGAAATTTTTCCAGATAAGGAGCATTTTGGTCGTATCTTCCGAAACAATGCCGTTATGAGCTCTATGGGAATTGTACAAATCTCAGCGGTTATGGGGAGTTGTGTAGCAGGTGGTGCTTATTTACCAATCATGTCAGATGAGTCTCTAATTGTCAATAAAACAGGTACCATTTTTCTTGCGGGATCATACTTAGTGAAAGCAGCTATTGGTGAATCCATCGATAATGAAACATTAGGAGGTGCAACAACCCATACAGAAATATCGGGCGTTTGTGATTACAAAGTTGATTCTGATGAAGAATGCTTGCAAACAATTCGTGATTTAATGGACAAAATTGGGCATTCTGAATCCGCTGGATTTGACCGTAAAGAGGCATTACTGCCTAAAGTTGAATTAAAGACTGTTTATGGAATTGTACCTGCAGATCGCTCGAAACCCTACGATACGAAAGAATTGTTGCGCGCTCTAGTGGATGATTCAGAATTTACAGAATATAAATCCGACTATGGAAAATCAATCGTTTGCGCCTATGCGAGAATTGATGGATGGAGTGTTGGAATAGTTGCTAATCAGCGTGAAATCATTAAGAGTGCAAAAGGTGAAATGCAATTTGGAGGAGTAATTTACTCAGATTCTGCAGATAAGGCTGCTCGTTTCATAATGAATTGTAATCAAAAGAATATACCTCTAGTTTTCTTACAAGATGTAACTGGCTTCATGGTTGGGTCAAAAAGTGAACATGGTGGAATCATTAAAGATGGCGCCAAATTGGTCAATGCTATGGCAAATTCAGTAGTTCCTAAGTTTACAGTCGTTGTTGGAAACTCTTATGGCGCTGGAAATTATGCAATGTGCGGAAAAGCCTATGATCCGCGTCTAATAGTTGGGTGGCCAACGGCTGAAATAGCTGTAATGAGTGGTGCATCAGCTGCCAAGGTTTTACTTCAAATTGAAGTGGCGTCATTGACAGCGAAAGGCGAAGTTATTACACCTGAACGTCAGAAAGAACTTTACGACACAATCAAAAATAGGTATGACGAGCAGATTTCGCCATATTATGCGGCAAGTCGTCTATGGATTGACGCAATAATTGATCCTGCTAAAACGAGAGAAGTTATCTCATTAGGAATTGAAGCAGCTAATCACAAGAAAGCTGAGAAACCATACAATGTTGGTGTAATTCAAACTTGATAAATGAAATATTCCTGGCAAATAAAGCATTACAATGAACTCACCATAAATGAGTTTCATGATTTAATAGCCCTTAGAATCAATGTATTTGTTGTAGAACAAAACTGCCCCTATCCCGAACTAGATGGCAAGGACAAGAAATCCTATCACGCGATTGGAAGAGATGGCATGGGAAATATTATTGCAACTGCCAGGATTCTGCCAGCAGGCATAAGTTATGAGGAAGTGTCAATTGGTCGCGTGGTTAGCTCTGTACTATTGCGTGGACAAGGCCTTGGACACCAACTCATGAATGAATGCCACGCTTTTATTCAAGATGAATTTGGTGTTAATACTCCAATCCGACTTTCAGCTCAAAAACACCTTGAAAATTTCTATGGCCGTCACGGCTATAATTCCACAGGAAAAGAATATTTAGAGGATGGAATCCCTCACATTGAAATGCTGAAAAAATAAAATTCTATTATTATGAAAATCAACAAACTAATATTACTTATCGCACCAATTACTTTAGTAGGTTGCAAGCAAGAAAAAGAAGTTGCAGCAGTTCAAAGTTTTGCTCCTGCAAACGTAGTGAAAACAGAACTTTCAACAATCGATTTATCTTTCATGAATAAGACGATTCGACCAGAAGATGATTTCTTTCTTTTTTCAAATGGTAATTGGATTAAAAACAACCCTATTCCACCATCTGAATCGCGTTGGGGAAGTTTTAACGAACTTGAAAACAGCAACAAGAAAAAGTTGACTGAAATACTTGAAAATCTAAAGGCCTCATCTCAAACTAACAAAGGTTCGGATGCCTCTATTCTTGGAAACTTTTATGCATCTTTTATGGATATGGATACCAGAAACAAGTTGGATTTCCAGCCTATCTCTGCTGAAATTGATAAAATCAAGAATTTAAAATCAAAATCAGACATCATCTCATTGGTTGCAGAGCAACATGCTTATGGTATTAACAGCTTATTCAGTTTTGGGGTTGGCCAAGACCTAAAAAATGTAAACGGAAACATCAGCTACCTTGGTCAAGGAGGATTAGGTTTGCCTAATCGTGATTATTATTTGACAGAGAACAAGAAGGAAATTCTTGCTAAATATAAGCTACATGTCGCTAATATGTTAAAGTTAATTGGATACAATGAATCAGAGTCATCTAGCAAATCTGATAATATTGTGTCTTTTGAATCTAAACTAGCTGCTGCAATGATGTCTCCTGCTGAATTGCGTGTTCCTGAAAAAACATACAATAAAAAATCACTTCAGGAGGCGACCAAACTCTTTGGGAAAATAGATTTTGAATCCTATCTCACTAATATTGGAAGCTTGACTTTTGATTCTCTTGTTGTTTCTCAGCCTGATTTTATTAAAAGAACAGGCGAATTAATAGAAACTGAAGAAATGTCTATATGGAAAGACTATTTACTTTGGAAAACGTTACGCCATTATGCTGGAAATCTTTCCGAGCGTTTTGTGAACGAAAGCTTCAATTTTTACGGAAAAATATTGAGCGGAAAAAGTGAAATGAAACCTCTCAATGAACGGGCAATAGATGAAATAACAAACAAAGATTTTGGAGAATTACTCGGAAAAGCTTTTGTAGAAAAATATTATTCGCAAAACGCACAAAAAAGGGTAAATACAATGGTTGATAATCTTTTATCTGTTTTCAAACAACGTATTCAGAATTTGGAATGGATGTCTGATGAAACGAAAAAGGAAGCGACCAACAAATTAAATTCAATTGGTAGAAAATTAGGTTTCCCAAGTAAATGGGAGAATTATAGCTCTCTTGATTTCTCTAGCACAGCTTATGTTTTAAATATAAAAGCAGAAAACAATTATTCTTTCAAAAAGAACCTCGCAGATCTTAAAAAACCAATTGATAAGGAAAAATGGGGAATGCCTGCACATATGGTTAACGCTTACTACCACCCTCTTTTGAATGAAATTGCTTTCCCTGCTGGTATTATGCAACCACCTTTCTTTGATGAAAAATCAGAAGACGCGGTTAATTATGGTCGAATCGGAATGGTTATCGGTCACGAGTTCACGCATGGGTTTGACGATATGGGTTCAAAGTTTGCCGCAGATGGTTCATTTAAAAATTGGTGGTCAGAATCAGATCGCACAAAATTTGAAGAAAAAACAACAACTTTAGGTGAGACTTTTTCAGCTTTCTGTCCAATAGAAGGGCATTGTGTGAACCCACAATTGACAATGGGAGAAAATATTGCTGATTTGGGTGGACTCACAATGGCTTATTATGCATACGCCTTAACCGATGAATTTAAATCAGGTAAAGTGCTTGAAGGATATACACCAGCTCAACGTTTTTTCATCTCATATGCCCAACTTTGGAAAATAAGTTACACAGAAGAAGAAATGAAAAACAGAATAGCCAATGACCCGCATTCACCTGGTATGTATCGTGTAAATGGCCCATTGAAAAACTGTCCTGAATTTTTTGATGCATTTGTAGTAAAAGAAGGCGCAGCTATGAGAAATCCACAAGGCAAGGTGGCAAGAATTTGGTAGTTTAGATTGCATCATCGAAAACACACTTTTAATGAAAAATCCATCTATTGATGAATTCTTCGAAAACACTATAAAATGGCAGCAAGAATTAACCTTGTTGAGGTCTATCGTGTTGGATTGTTCGTTGACTGAAGAATTAAAGTGGAAACAGCCTTGTTATACCTTTAAAAATAAAAACATCTTAATGATTGGAGGTTTTAAGGAGAACTGCTTTATCAGCTTCTTCAAAGGGATTCTTTTGCAGGATCAAGAAGGCTTACTTGTCTCTCCGGGAGAAAACTCTCAATCCGTTCGAATGATGAAGTTTACGAATTCAAAAGAAATATCAGACATCTCTTCCCTATTAAAATCATATATTTATGAGGCGATTGAAGTTGAAAAAGCAGGTTTAAAAGTAGCAATAAAAAAAGTCGAGGAATTAATTTTAATCGATGAGTTGAAAGAAGCCTTAACACACGACTCAAAGTTAAACGACGCTTTTAAAGCCTTAACACCGGGTAGACAAAGAACCTATAATATTTTCTTCTCAGGAGCCAAACAGGCTTCCACACGTATCTCAAGAATTGACAACTACAAACAACGCATTCTAAATGGAAAAGGATTCAACGATTGCACCTGTGGATTGTCAAAAAGAATGCCGACTTGCGATGGATCGCATAAAGTATTAAAGAGCTAGCAAAAACGAGTAAATAAACATTCAACACATAAAAAAAACCGACTTGCTACAGTCGGTTTTTTGTTTTAATTCAGATTCAGAAGTACCTTGTCCTTCTTCGTTTTTTTCACCTCTACCGAGCGACTGTAATTCAATAGCATTTTTAAGGTTTTGGCGCTTGGTCCGATTTTCAACTCCTCGGACGGAGCAATGATTTCAGTGTATTTTTTATACATAGGCAAAGATCGTTTGAGTAAAAAACGAACTTCGTTTGAGTTTATTTTATTCTATTAAAAAATTAATATGAACCAAGCCATCTTCTCATGAACCACTCCAAAGTAAGAAGAAATAACAAAAGGAAAAATAAGATTTTGTAATCAATCAATTCATTAAATACGGTCTCTTCATAAGAAACACTGGCAATATCATCTCTTGATTTTATGTTTTCAATCGTTTTTTGATAATTTCTTAGGAAATCAAATTTACCCTTCGTTTTTGACGCTAACTGCCTCAAGACTTGCTGATTCGAATAGGTATCAACACTCTCTAATTCAATATCTTCAACTACAAAAACACCGTTTTTCTTGTAGACCTTACCATTGTAACTTGCTGAGGCCTGCCAATTGTATTTACCCGGATTTAACTGTCCTAACGCCAGCTTATACATATCACCACTTTTAGCGAATTCTCTTTTAAATGTTTTTCCACTTTCATTCGTAACAATCATAGTTATAGTAGGCTTCGTTATTTCCTCCATCGATTCGTTATAAAATGTCGCATTAACAAGTATGTCTTCATCTTTTGTGAAACGCTTTGGTAAATTGACGCGAAGCGCAGAAGTGTTTTGTTTTACAAGCAAATACTGTGTTACTTTCTGAATCAATTCGTTGAAATTATCAAATGAACCATTCCGGACATAGTCATTTACACGCCACTTCCAAATTCCTTCACCATAGATAACACCATATTTTGAATTATCGCGCTTGTTAAAATAAAGAAGAGGGTCTTTCTTTAAAACAGGACCAACTTTTTGAAAAATAGCTATTTCTGCACCCCCTGTAAGTTTAATTTCACCAAATTTTGTTTTCAAAGGAGGGAAAAAACCAATCGCTTTTTTCAATTCGTCACCTACTTCAAATTGTTGAAATGACGTATTCCATCCTCCCTGTGTTTCATCAAATTGGTTCGACCCTGTCACATTCGCGCCGATATTCAACTTGGTAACAACTGACGATGATGAATTTGGTCCGACACAATAAAGGATGGGGAGCTTTTTCTCCAATAAAAGTGAATTAACCGCAGGATCAAAGCCAACTCCTGGCTCGTGCCAAACAACCAAATCGACTTTCTTTAAATCTCGGTTCCATTCCTTTAGTAATTCAGCCTTTACTTCGAGGTTCTCATCTTGCTCAATGGTTTGCTTGATTGCTGCGATATCAGGATGCGGAGCACCAGACAAAACCAACACCTTGCTTCGTGAATCGATTACTTCAATGTAAAAAATGCGAGAATTATTTTTGTAGTTGTATTCATTGGACTCGTTGGAAACACTGACAGAATAAGTTTGAAATCCAACGCGATCAGCATCAAGAAGAAATGTAACATGCTCAAAATCATGTTTTCCGTCTTTGTAGCTAATATTTTGTGATTGCAGAACTTTTCCACCCCTCAATATAGATACAGATGTTGTTCCTTTACCCATTTTCACTGCTTCCACATCCACTTCAACTGGAAATTTATTCTTTAAAAATGTTACATCATTGGTGGCTACATTTTTTATGTATTGATCTCGCTTTGGAATTGTATCTCCAACTGCCAAAGTGTATACTGGCGTAAAACTGATTTTTTCAGCTTCATAAACTGGGTTGACACCTGCATTGAAGTTTCCATCTGACACAAAAATGACAGCGCCTACATTTCGATTGTAATAATCCGTATTTATCTTCTCGAAACCTTTTGACAAATCAGAAGTAGCGTCTTTGAAATTTGGGACAGCTTGATACTCTACATTTGCCCCAACTGTCATATTTACCAACTCATAATCTTCAGATAATTGCTCAGATAATGAAGATTGAAGACCATTAATTTGCCGCATTACCTCATTACTATCCTTGTAATTTTTCATCGAAGAGGACTTATCCGAAAGAATAATGATAACAGGTTTTTCAACTCGATAGTCTATCTTTTGCAAAATCAGACCGAAAAGCAACAATCCAACAAAAAACAAAATTAGAACTCGTAATCCCTTTAAAACCAATTTTACGCTGGTATTCAATCCGCTAAACCATTGATTATTCCTGTAATAAAAGCGAACAATCAGGATGCATATGGCGAGCCATGGCAATAACCAAAAAAGAGATATGTCGGATGATATTGTCAAAACTGATTCCGAAATTAAGAAAGAATCGCCTATTCCAGCCTATTCTTTGTAATTCTTCATTTTATATGAAATTCCCAAACCTATAACTGACTTGAATTGAGTTCTTGGTCCAAAATTGCCATTCACATCCCGAATACTTACATCATCGTCATAAATTAGCATACATTGCAGCGAGGCCGAAAACCATGAATTGACCTTAAAATTAAACAAGGCCTCGGCATTCACATCTATGTTTTGCGGATCATCCAAATAATTGGAAAAAAACTCAATCTTAGACTTTAACTCTATATTTTTGGCAAGTGTTTTAATGTATTTAACTTTAACATAAGCCCCAAATTCATTTCTCAACTTCCTTCCATGTGTTAAAAGATTGCCAAAATCATCAAAAGAAGCTTTTTGAACGCCGTAAGCGCCAGAGTCGGCAAGAACTTGATTATTCACAACTGTTAATTTCATTGCAAAAGGCGATGTGAAAACTGAAAAATTATCACTCTTGATGTAATCAATTCCCAATGCAGAACTGATGTAACCAGGAGCCATGAATGTTGAAATCAGGACTGAATCGTTTGGATAGATATACCCATCCAGCATTTGCGTTTTTAATCCTGCCATCACTGAGAAATAAATATCCTTTCTTACTTTATAACCCAAGTTCGAAGAAAGATCAAAACGATCGTCTGTTTTTTGGAGCCCTTCTTTTGCTGCTTTTTCAATGTACTGCAAACCACCAAGAGCGATACTTAAGTCACTGGAAAACTTCATATTGGCTTTTTTGTAGTAAGCATTCGCAGTAACATTTCCGAGTAAAGAAACATTGTTTCTTCCTCCGGAACTCCAGTTAACAAAAGAAGATTGAGTTCCATTCAATGTGTAAACAGCCTTCAACTTCCATGACTTTGTAATTAACGTATCTACATTCAAGGCATCCTGTGATATACAAAAGCTTGACAAACAGAAAATTAAATAAAATAAATTGATCTTGGTTTTCATGAATTGAGGTTAAGCGGCAATAAATTTAGGACAAAAACAACAAAGACCCTTGTCAGACATAGTGGTGAGAAATTGATTTTTGTTAAATTCGCTCACACAAAATTATACACACATGTCAAAAGTAGTTTACATCGTTTCAGCAGCCAGAACTCCAATTGGAGCAATGATGGGAAGTTTAGCATCTGTTCCTGCTACAGATCTTGGTGCCACTGCCATAAAAGGTGCTTTGGATAAAGGAAATATCAAAGCAGAATGGATCGATGAAGTCTTCATGGGTAACGTGCTGCAAGCCGGTGTTGGTCAGGCACCTGCACGTCAGGCGGCACTCGCAGCAGGACTAGGACAAAACGTACCTTGTACAACAGTTAATAAGGTCTGTGCATCGGGCATGAAGTCAATCATGCTAGGTGCTCAAACAATACTTGCAGGTGATAATCATTTAGTCGTTGTAGGAGGTATGGAAAACATGTCTCAAGTTCCACATTACCTAGACGGTAGAAACGGAACTAAATTCGGAAACATCACCATGCTGGATGGGATTACGAAAGATGGTCTTTTGGATGTCTATAGTAAAACACCAATGGGAACTTGTGCAGAATTGTGTGCGAAAGAGCACAACATTACGCGAGAGGATCAAGATAATTTTGCAGTTGATTCTTACAGAAAAGCAGCCGAAGCATGGAAATCAGGGAAATATAATAATGAAGTTGTTCCTGTTTCTGTTCCTCAACGCAAAGGCGACCCTGTCCTTGTGAGTGAAGATGAAGAATACAAGAATGTTCAGCTAGAAAAAATCCCTACTCTTCGTCCGGCATTTGACAAAGAGGGAACAATTACTGCTGCAAATGCTTCAAAATTAAACGATGGTGCTTCGGCATTAATTCTTGCTTCTGAAGAGGCAGTTGAGAAATATGGTTTGAAACCAATCGCCAAAATAGTAAGCTATGCTGATGCTGCTCATGCTCCTGAATGGTTTACAACGGCTCCTTCCAAAGCAGTTCCTATTGCATTAGATAAAGCAGGAATTAAAGCTGATGATGTTGATTTTTGGGAATTAAACGAAGCGTTTTCGGTTGTTGGAATTGCAAACACCAAATTATTAGGTTTGGACCCAACAAAAGTGGATGTAAATGGCGGTGCAGTTGCACTTGGTCATCCTTTAGGAAATTCAGGCTCGCGCATTATTGTTACATTAATTAACGTGTTGAAACAAAATAACGCGAAGATTGGTGGTGCTGGTATTTGCAATGGTGGTGGTGGTGCCTCTGCTATGATTATTGAGAACATTTAATAAGCCCAACATATTTTAATGATAAGAGTCTTTCGGGACTCTTTTTTTATTCGGATTTCTCTACTAAATCAAAATAAATCTGTTCGTACATTGGTAAGATTTTTAAAAGATCAAAATCATGGGACCGTGCTAAGGCATTCTTTTTAAATACCGTAAGTTGATCTTCATTTAAAAGCAATTTCAATGCATTTGCAGCCATATCTTCGACGTCACCCACATCGGAAAGAAATCCAGTTACTCCATCAATGTTGACCTCAGGTATACCGCCAGTATTCGAAGAAATAACCGGTACACCGACAGCCATGGCCTCCAATGCAGCTAAACCAAAACTTTCTGTTTCAGATGGTAAAAGAAAAAGATCTGAAATTTCCAATACATGTGCTGTATCTCGAATCTTACCTAAAAAAATGACATTTGCTCCTAACCCTAATTCTCGAACAAGTCTTTCCAAACTATGTCTTTCCGGACCATCACCTGCTAGTATAAGTTTTGAGCTTACTTGTTTGTTAACAATCGAAAATACATACAGCACGTCTTCTACTCGCTTCACTTTTCTGAAATTCGACACATGGCAGAGAATCTTTTCGCCATCACAAGCATATTTTCTCCTGACCTCTGCAGAAGCACTACTCGGCTCAATGTTGGGAGCTATAAAATTAGGAATTACATGTATAGGCCTTTTCGTTTGAAACAGCCTGTAAGTATCGTTTTTTAAGCTCTCAGAAACAGCTGTTACAGCATCGGATTGATTGATACAAAATGAAATTACTGGTTCAAAAGAGGGATCCTTCCCTACTAATGTAATATCTGTGCCATGTAACGTCGTAATGAATGGAATATGAATTCCTTGGGATTTCAAAATCTGTTTGGCCATAAATGCCGCTGAAGCATGCGGGATCGCATAATGAACATGTAAAATATCGAGTCCTTCGTATTTCACTACATCAACCATTTTACTTGTCAATTCTGTTTCATATGGCTGGTATTCGAAAAGTGGATAATCACTTACAGCTACTTCATGGTAAAAAATATTTTCACGGAAGCTTCCCAAACGAACAGGTTGAGAATAAGTGATAAAATGGATTTGATGTCCTTTAGCAGCTAAGGCTTTCCCTAATTCTGTTCCTACAACTCCACTCCCTCCAAAAGTCGGATAAAGGACGATTCCAATCTTCATTATAATTACTTTTTTCAGGATAAATTTAATTATTTCTGCGCCTTGAAATACTTATTAATTAAGCTTTGTGATATACGGACAGATAACCAAGCGAATGGAATAGATGCTAAAATATCTATCGAATAATGAACGCGTTGTATTAACAGACAAATTGCCAATAAACAAGCAATCGCGATAAAGGGCCATTTTATTTTTGAAAGAATTGTTAACGCGCAAACTAATGCAACATGACCGCTGAAAAATAAATCATTGACAATCTTTGATGGGTAAATTATCTCATTCAAAAATGGATCTTGCAAAAAAATTAAGTCAGGATGTACTTTCAAAGGCAGAATGAGCATACAAGGAATTCGAAAAAGTAAAATAAACGAATAACTGACCAATGCCATTGAAACAAAATTGTGCACTTGATAATTTAAAGCAGAAAAAAGAATTATTCCTCCATAAGTCAAGCTAAAAATCAATATTGATAGATCTTTTAAAGGCAAGAATTGATAAACAGGGTCATTAAAAACAAATCCATGATTATTGGCTCGTGATTCATTCCATGCTAAAAATTGCGTAAAAATGAATGCACATAAAATGACAAAAATTATTGAACTTAAAATTGTACTTCTATCCAATCTTCTCATTTCGCCGACTTCACTGCCTCGTAGATAACACGCTGAATTTCAGTTCTAATATTCATATCACGAATTTTCCAATTTCCTTGGTCAGGACAAACACGATTGGATAAAAAGACATAATTAATTCCATATTGTGGATCGGCCCAAACCAAAGTTCCCGTAAAACCACTATGTCCATAACTTAATTGAGAAGCTGCTTCGCAACATGGTCCACCACCACTTGCTGTTGGACGATCAAATCCTGCTCCTCTGCGATTTCCGGTGCACTGCGCTTTAGTAAACTCTTCCACGACATTTGAAGCGATAAACTGATGATTTCCATAATTTCCATTGTTTAGAAAAAGTTGCATCAAAGAAGCCAAGTCAGTTGCATTCGAAAAGAGTCCCGCATGACCTCCCACACCACCTAACATCGCTGCACCTGGGTCATGCACATATCCGCGTATCAATTGCTTTCTGAAAGCCTGATCATTCTCAGTTGGCACAATCTGGCTGATTGGGAAATACTTTAAAGGCTGGTAACGCAGATAGCGTAAACCCATTGGAACATACAATTCATCCGTTAAGAATTTTTGAAAATCAACTTTTGTTTCTTTTTCAATGATCTTTTTGATAAAATAATAGCCTAAATCAGAATACTCATATTTCTTCTGTCCCAAAGGCATGGAAAGAATCTGCTTATAAATTGTGTCTGTATAAGTGTTTTTAATAAACAAATTATTGGCTACTTGTTTTTCGAATCCCGTTTTGTTTGTTGAAGCATAAATTGTTGGATCCAATTCCCCATTTTTCAAAGTTCGTTTGTAAAAAGGTATCCAAGGTGCTAAACCCGCTTGATGCGCCATCATTTCACGAATTACTATATTACCATATTCACTTTCACCTGTAATCTCTGGAATATAATCCGACAACTTTTTACTCAAACTAAATCGACCTTCTGATTGCAATTTCATCGCGCCTACTGTCGATCCAGCTATTTTAGAAACAGATGCGATGTCATACACATCATTTACACTAACACTATCAGACCCATCGTAAGTTTGTTTCCCAAAAGCTTTTCGGTAAATAATTTTACCCTTGACAGCCACCACAATTTGACATCCCGGAAAGGCACCTTTCGCTATGGCATTATTTGCAATTGCATCAATTTCATCCAACTTCTCCTTTTTTATACCAAGCTCTTCGGGTTGCGAAAACTTTAAACGTCCACCCCAAGCCACATTTAAACCAAATCCTTTTTTAAAATTTTCACTCACTGTAACGGGCAACTTACCATTCGCTTCCATAGCACCAAAAACAAATTGTGCAGCACTTCTTTGCGAATAGCTGTTGTTTTCATATGCGACAACTACTGATTGAAACCCTGATATATTTACTTTTTCATTCAAAAACAATGGGTTTCCAAAAAGCACCAAAACATTACGTTTAGCCTTTGGTAATTTAGACAAGCTTTCTGATGCTTCCGGACCAAAACCAAAATTATTTTTAGGTCGGACCGTATTGGCATGAAGAGAATATAGTACAAGATCAGAAGATTTAACTCTCTCAGGCAAATCCTCTATCGCTTCTTTCAGTGTGAAATAATGGTAAGATTCTACATCTGTAAATAAATCCATTGCATCACGAAAGAAAGATGTGTTCATTCCGATCGAAACACGAACAATTTTCTTGTCTAATTGTCCGATAGGAAGCACATTTTCTTCATTTTTTAAAACTGTTAACGCTTTATCAAATGCCGTTTGTTTAATGCAATTAATTTCATCTTTTGAATGCTTAATCACATCCAATTTAGGCGCAATTACATAGAGATATTTATATTTCAACACCTTTAAGCAGCGCTCATCAATCTCAGTTTTTGAAATCTCTCCTTGATTTACTTTCTCCTTGATTGCCTTAATTGCATCTTTCACACTTTCAGGACAAAGAAGTATGTCACACCCTGCTTCAAAAGCCTTTACCACAACTTCTGATTTACCATATGTATCAGCAACAGCTTTCATATTTAATGCATCACTGATAATCAAGCCCTTGAACTGTAATTTTTCTTTCAAATTCTCTTGGATCACATTTTTAGAAAGTGAAGTTGGCATGCTGCTTTTATCGAGTGCAGGGACATTCAGATGTGCTATCATAACAGATGACGCACCCGCAGCTATTCCTTCTTTAAAAGGTTTTAAATCGACGCTCTCCAATGTGTTTAATGACCTACTAATTGTCGGGAGCTCATAATGTGAATCCTTATCAGTATTTCCATGACCAGGAAAATGCTTTAAGCAGGCCATAATGCCATTTTCTTCAAAACCTCTTACAAATGATTTAACGTGTGCCGCAACTTTGTCGGGGTCTTCACCAAAGGAACGAAAACCAATCACAGGATTACTTGGATCGCTATTTACATCAGCATCAGGTGAAAAATTCATATGAATGCCTAACTCCCTGCATTCTTGTGCCATTGCTTCCGCCACTTTTCTAGAACAATCTAAATTGTCAGCGGCACCAAGTGTATAGGCATACGGAAATCTTTCTCCATCAAAAAGCCGCATATGAGATCCCCACTCCGCATCCATCGCTATAAACAATGGCACGTTGGAAGTTTGCTGAAAACGCTTTACAGCAGCTGAAAAGTTGGATTTCTCTCCTTGAAAAAAGATAAGGCCTCCTATCTTGTCTTCACTAATCATTGATTCGACCTCTTTTAAATGCTTTTCCCCTTGATTGGAGTATGCAGAAACCATAAAAAATTGTGCAATCTTCTCATCTAAAGTCAAGGTTGAAAGCTTCTCTTTTGCCCAATTAACAGCTTCTGCTTCTCTATTCGATGATTTAATTGTCGATTTTTTTGAGCGTGCGGCTGACCCAAGCAGAAAAATAGCAAGGAAAACAAGCGGCGCGACTAGAAATACTGTTTTAATGGAAAATATTCTCATCCTACGAATTTACGAAACGAGATGCCTACACTATCGTGCTAACTGTTAATAGTTTTTAAAAGCCCAGTGTGAAAATGACCTTTTGTCAGTATTTCAGATGTGGAATAATTATTGAAAACTCCCCAAAAAGGACACCCGAATTATCTTAATTTTGTTGAACAAAAAAGAACGTATTAAAACATGAACGGCATCATCAAACTTCTTCCCGATCACATTGCAAATCAAATTGCTGCCGGTGAAGTAATCCAACGCCCAGCCTCTGTGGTGAAGGAAATGATGGAAAATGCCATTGATGCAGGAGCGGACAAAATTCAGGTCTACATCAAGGATGCAGGAAAAACACTCATTCAAATTGTGGATAATGGCTTTGGGATGACACCAGAGGATGCAGTTTTTTGTTTTGAGCGACATGCAACAAGTAAAGTTTCTAAAGCGGATGATTTATTTGCGCTAAACACAAAAGGATTTCGGGGAGAAGCGCTTGCTTCTGTAGCTGCTATTGCACATGTTTCAGTTAAAACAAAAAAAGAGTTAGATGAAACAGGATTTAATGTTATCATCGAAGGAAGCAAAATAATTCGTAAAGAAGAATGTATTTCTAGCGTTGGAACCTCGTTTGAAGTGAAAAATCTTTTTTACAATGTTCCCGCACGAAGAAACTTCCTTAAATCAGACAATGTAGAATTCAATCATATTCTCGATGAATTTGAACGAATTGCATTTGCTCATCCGGAACTTGCTTTTCTTTTAAAACACAATGATCAAGAGATTTACAACTTGCAGGCTGGTGTACTTCGAAAAAGAATTGTTGATATTTTGGGGAAAAGTTCAAATGACAAATTGGTACCCATTGATGAAACAACTGATATCGTTCAATTAACTGGATATATCGGCAAACCAGAATTCGCAAAGAAATCACGCGGAGAGCAGTTTTTATTTGTCAATGACCGCTTCTTTAAAGATGCCTACTTTAACAATGCTGTAAATAAGGCGTTCGAAGGGATGATTCCTCCAAAAACATTTCCTTCCTATTTTATCTATTTAAAAGTAGATCCTTCCAAGATTGACGTAAACGTGCATCCCACCAAAACAGAGATAAAATTTGAAGAAGATAGATTTATTTATTCCATTCTTCTAAGTAGTGTTCGTCAGGCACTCGGAAAATACAATATCTCACCTACTTTGGATTTCGACAGGGAAACCAGTTTCGATCTTCCTGCATCCATGAAGAATCAGCCAGCAGTTGAACCAGTTGTTGCTTTTAACCCAGAATACAACCCCTTTCAAACAACAAGCAGAACAACAAGTAATGCTGTAAATACATCTCAGACTTTCACAAAAGCAATCCGAGCAGAAGGATTTGGAAGCAATGAGGTTCAACCAGAGGATTGGCAACAATTTTATAAGATTGAGGAAGAAACGATTGAGGAAACACAACAATTGGATCTTGAAGATCAAAACAGTTTTAAAGGGAACTTTTTGGTTAAAGGAAAATTTCTTTTAACAAATTGCAAGTCAGGACTTTTGGTCATTCATTCAGAACGCGCACAAGAACGCATTATTTATGATGAAATGATGACCCAGTTTATTTCAAATCCGATTGCTGCTCAAAAATTACTTTTCCCGTTTACTAGAGATTGTTCGGCATCAGAAATAAGGGAATGGAAAAATAATTCTCAACTCCTTGAAAGATTAGGCTTTGAAAGTGCCATTCTTGAAAATCAACTTGAAATTCATTCTGTTCCAGGAATTATTCAAGAAGATGCTATCCATGATTGTCTTAACATGATCATAGAAAACATCTCATTTAAAGAGATTGATAAAGGAGAGATTGCGCATGAATTGATCCGTTCGGTAGCAGTTGCAACATCAAGAAGTAAAAAGATAGTAAACGACAAGATGATAGTTGAACATTTAATCGATCAGCTTTTTGGTTGTTCGGAGCACACCTACTCACCTTCAGGTAAACGCATTATTAACACCATTTCGATGGATGAAATAGCATTAAAATTCTAATATGTTTTCATTTTTAAACAACTTACCGCAGGTAACCAAGAACTTACTTATTTTGAATGTGCTTTTTTTTGTAGGCGCACTTGTATTTGCCGGAAAAGGAATTGATGTTTTCTCATTGCTGGGAACACATTATCTAAACTCTCCTCTTTTCAAGCCTTTTCAAATTATTACATACATGTTCATGCACAGTTTGTCTGATTTCACACACATCCTGTTCAACATGCTTATTTTGGTAATGTTTGGTGGACATTTAGAGAGGCTTTGGGGACCTAAACGCTTTTTCATTTTCTATTTTGCTTCAGGATTAGGAGCATTCCTACTTTATAACTCAATTGGCATGTGGGAACTTATGCAATTGAAAAAAACAATTATGCAACTTGGAATTGATATTGACATTGTGAATCATAAAATTCGAGCAGGCTATGTTGATCAAATTGTTTATCAAACACCCGAACAAGGAGTTGCATTACAGCGATACTATGATCTGTCAACCAGCACAATGGCGGGAGCGTCTGGCGCATTGTTTGGCGTGATGGCTGGTTTTGCAGTGTTATTTCCAAATACTGAATTGATGTTGCTTTTTCCTCCAATTCCTGTTAAAGCAAAATACCTAATTGGTGCTTACCTGATTTTTGAAATTTACAGTAGTTTGTATGCATCAAATGATCACGTAGCCCATTTAGCGCACGTTGGAGGGGCAATTGTTGGAATAATTTTAGTGCTGATTTGGCGTAAAACCGATAGAAATAATTTCTGGTAAAATGAAAACAGAAAGAACTTTTATAGATGATTTGAAATACCAATTGAAATATGGTGGCACGACCGTTCAATTAATTTCTCTGAACGTCGGAGTATTTTTGTTGATAAGTATATTGGGAGTATTTGCCAGGCTTATGGGTTTAGAAGCTGAGGCTGAAATGAACGAAATTCTATCAGCACTTTTTTCGCTTCAAACAGATACAACACAATTGATTACCCACCCTTGGGGCATCTTCACAAGTATTTTTGCTCATTTCTCCTTTTGGCATTTAGCTATGAATATGCTCTTTCTCTATTTTTCCGGAAAAATTTTTGAATCCATTTTTGATGCGCAACGAATGTGGGGAACGTATCTTCTAGGTGGATTAACTGGAAGCTTATTTGAGATACTTGCTCATTATATTTTTCCAGTTTTACAAGGCAAAAGTGTTGTGATTGTTGGTGCTTCAGGCTCGATTATGGCCATTTTCGCAGCAATGGCTTTTCATCGTCCGCGACTCCAAGTAAATTTGTTTGGTATAATTCCTGTTCCACTTATCGCTCTTGCAGGTTTCTTTATTCTCACAGATATTCTATCTTTAGGATTGAATGACGGAACTGCTCACTTTGCTCATCTTGGTGGTGTGGTAATTGGAATGGTTTCAGTTCAAAATTTATACAATAAAAACAACATTATTAGTATTTATTCCTCCTTAATGAAGCGCATTACTGATTTCTTAAAGAATCTCTTTTCTTCCAATTCAAAATTGAAAGTTAAAAAGGGTGGCGCAACAAGAGGTCCCGCATTTAAAACGGATGAAGAATACAATTTTGACAAGAAAAAGAGACAAGAAAAAATTGATTTGATTCTAGACAAGATTTCCAAATCTGGCTACGATTCATTGACAAAAGCAGAAAAGGAATTCCTTTTTGATCAGAGTAAAAATGGGTAATCTTTTAAAGAAAATATTGCGCTTCTCAACCTTTCTAAAGATTGGTACAATTATTTGTTTATCAGGATTATTAATAGCTTATCTTGCACCATTTGTTCACCCAAACACACTTCGCGTAATTCCATTCTTTGGATTAGCTTATCCTGTGATTTTGTTGTTTACACTTATTTTACTTTTGATTTGGTCACTGGCAAGATCAAAGTGGGCAATCTATACACTTTTCGTTCTATTAATTGGCGGCAAACTGCATTTTCGAATGATTTCACTGGGATCAAATCCTGAATTTATTCCTGAATCAGACAAAAATCTATCGGTTTTAAGTTACAACGTTCGATTATTTGGCCTTTACACCTCAGATGAGAATGAACGTTTAGCGAATAGAAATGCTATGTTCAATTACATTGAATCAATTAACCCAGATGTAGCCTGTTTTCAAGAATTTTATCATCAAGACCGTCCTACTTCATTCGCCACTCGTGATTCTCTTATTCAATCACTTGGTATACGAGATTATCATGAACGATATGCTCATAAATTAAGAGGTCGACAAAATTTCGGTGTTTGCATCCTTTCGAAATACCCAATTATAGCAAAAGGTGATATTATGTTCGATACCCAAAGCGAAAATGATTTTAATTATTGCATTTACGTTGATGTAGTGAAAAACAAAGATACTTTCCGTATTTACAATGTTCACTTACAATCCATTAAATTAAAGCAAGAAGAATACGCTGTTTTTACGAATGATGATGGTCAAACAGTAGAGCCACCTTCTACGTTCCGATTGCTGATTGATAAATTGCGAGTGGCCTATCCAAAACGCGCCGAACAAGCCAGAAAGGTTGCTGAACATGTTCAGACGTCACCCTATCCAGTTATTGTTTGCGGAGATTTCAACGACACACCAATGTCCTATTCATACAATCAATTTGATAAGTTCTTAAAAGATAGCTTTCGACAAAGTGCATTTGGTATTGGCTCAACCTATGTTGGAAAGGTGCCAGCGGGTCGAATCGATTATATTTTTCATTCAGAAGAACTTCATTCAGCAGATTTTAGTATTCAAGAAAAAGCTTATAGTGACCACAGAGCAATCTCTTGTAAAATATTTAAAGATTCAATTCATTAATGTATATTTCATCTTACAAAAATAAATTATGCAAAAGTTCTATTTCATCCTCCTACTTGTAGGACTGTTTAGCTGTAAATCAAGTAAAAATGAACCAACTCAAGAAGTGAGAATATACGGAACATGGACACTTTTTAAAGAACAAAAAGGATCTAAAGAAATTGATCTCGAGGAAAAACCAACAGCAGTTAGTTTAAACCTGAAAGACAATGGCTATTTCATTTTCTTTGACAAAATTAACGATGCTGAAATGACAGAGTCAGGTGTTGGTAAAATCCAAGAAAGATACAAGGGTCAATACGCGATGGAAGATGGTCATCTAGAAATGAAATATTATGAAAATGACTCTTTGATTGAGGAGTCGTTTAAGATAAAAGAGTTATCCGCTGAAAAATTAGTTTTACAGGATGAAAACTCAGGGCTGCTTCAATATTGGAAACGTTAAATTTATTCTGAAAAAGAAAACATGCTCGTAGAGATCAACCCCAACAATATTGATTCAAGACTTATTCAACAAGCTGTAGAAAGTTTAAAAAAAGGAGGAATCATCATCTTCCCAACTGACACTGTTTATGCGATGGGTTGTGATCTTTACAATAAGAAAGGTTTAAATGAATTGGCGCGATTGAAAAATGTAAAATTAAACAAAGCCAATTTTTCCATCATTTGCTCTGATATTAGCAACCTTTCTGACTATGTCAAGCAAATAGATCGTCCAATATTTAAATTATTGAAACAACATTTACCTGGACCGTTTACGTTCATTCTGACTGCAGCTAACGAAATTCCAAAACTATTTGATTCAAACAAAAAGGAAATTGGAATTCGTATTCCAGACAATGAAGTTATCCTTGAGATCGTTCGCCAATTAGGAAATCCAATAGCAACTACATCTTTGCACAATGAAGATGACCAAATCATGGATTATTTTGCTGATCCTTACACCATTTATGAGAAATACGACGAAGAAGTTGACTTCATAATAGATGGAGGATATGGTCGACTCGAAGCTTCCACAGTCGTTGATTGCACAAGTGGCGCACCAGAGATCATTCGTGAGGGAGCAGGACAATTGAATGTCTAGTTATCAGAACTACAGAATTCATCGTTTTATAATCCATCAATTTTATTTTTTAAAGTATTAAAATTGGATATGCAACATGAATTGTTGAAAGAAACTTCAATCTGTTCTTTTAATCTTCCTGATATTCCATGATATTCGTAGTATGGTATTAAGTAGATTTTGGCTGATTATTTTCATTAGTTCCTTGTTGTTTATAGTCGCAGGACTTTTTCTAAACGAGCATTACACAGTAGACTTTGTGTTAAATGGTAAAAAAGACGACCCTATTCTTATTGGTGAAAAATACCTTTATCAATTACCTAAAGCAACAAGGGATACTTTAAAAACAGCTCCTGAAGGTACGTTTACGGTGAATAAAAATGAGGCCGACCCAGACACAACCTACATTTTCAAAGCGAAAAGTGTTCAAGTCTTTAGTGGAATTCAAAAATCGGATGGGCTTTTACAAACATGCAAAAATAGTCTTTTCGATATAATCCTACCACTTCTTGCGTATCTCGCTTTTTTCTGCGGAATAATGCAGCTTTTGATTGATTCTGGGGCGACCGAGAAATTGGCCCGCAGACTGAGTCCTCTTTTCGTAAAAGTATTCCCAAGTGTACCAAAAGGACATGAATCCATTTCATACATGACACTCAACTTTTCGGCAAATTTTCTAGGATTGGATTCTGCAGCGACACCTTTCGGACTCAAGGCTATGCAAAGTTTACAGGAAATCAATCCAGATAAAGAAAAGGCCAGTGATGCGCAAATAATGTTCATGTGTCTGCATGCTGCTGGACTTACACTTATTCCAACATCAATCATTGGTTACAGGGCAGCTCAAGACGCGGCAAATCCGGCAGATGTGATGCTACCATGCATCATTACCTCGTTTATCGGAACAATTGCTGCATTTCTAATTGTAGGAATCAGGCAACGTATCAACTTTAAAAGTGCCACATTACTGCTTGCTATCACATCTGTTTTAGCAGCGATTATTGGACTGTTATTTTATATCAATTCGCTTGATTTGATTGGTAAAAATTATTTTACTGGGAATTTTTCAGGTTTATTATTGATTTCAATTATTGGATTCACATTGATCTTTTCCTTTCTCAATGAAAGAAAATTCAAGGACAAAGAAACAACCGTTTTTGATTCTTTTGTTACTGGCGCTAAAAGTGGTATGAATACAGGTGTAACAATCTTTCCTTACGTACTAGGAATGTTGGTTGCCATTTCAGTCTTCCGAAACAGTGGGTTATTTGAAGTCATCAGCAATTGGATCTCTCAAGGATTCTTTTTTATGGGCGTTTCAAAAGATGTTACAGATTCACTTCCTGTCGCAATGCTACGTCCATTTAGTTCCGGCGGTTCTCGTGGATTCATGATTGATGCCATGCAAACATACGGTCCGGATTCGTTGACAGGTCGATTGAGCTGCATTTTCCAATGCAGTGCGGAGACAACATTCTATGTAATTGCAGTTTATTTTGGCGCTATTAATGTCAGAAATACTCGTTATACGCTGGGCACAATGTTATTAGTTGATCTCATTTGCGTTATTTCAGCAATTGGTGTGGCGTTGTGGTTTTTTTAAACCGAAATTTATTGAAGAATGAAAAACTGGTTTAAAAAATCAAAAAAAGTTATTTCGCCCTACCTAGCGACTTCAGAGAACAAATTCAAGGCCATTCAAAGAGTTGAAATGAAGCAAATCGATTACCCTGCAAAAATAATTTTAGCCTGGGCAAAGGCCATTGAAGGAAATAATGATTTATTGCTTTGGTTAAAAGAATATGGATATCCTGAGCTCACAATGGCAACTTATGCGATTTATCTAAAAGAAGAGGCTCGAAACTGGTTGTTAAACAATGGTTACCCTCAACTTATGGCGTTTATTAATGCTGCCGAAGGAAATGAGAAAGCACAAATATGGTTGCAAAATAATGATTTCGAAACATTGTACCACATGGCTTTGGCTATTGAAAACGAAGAAGATTCATGGAAATGGCTAGGTAAGAATGTTACGCCGGACATGTTTATACTTACTCAATCCATTAAAAAAATAAAAGATAAGATTGAAGAAAATCACAATGATGTGCACTCATTTGGAAAGAACATTTAAGTTACACAATATCCATTTGATGAACTATAAATTATAACGTATCTCGGCTGCTGTTGCTCCTTTTCCGTATTCTCTAAAATCAGCATCATAGAAGGTTACACCATCTTTTTTTGATAAAAACAATCTGACTTCCTCTTTCAGTATTCCTTCACCGACGCCATGAATTAAAATTATTTTCCGAATGTGCTTGCCGGTTGCTCGTTTGAAAAAACTTCGCAATTCTTTTAGTTGAACCGCAAGTATTTCCGAATTACTCATTCCTAAATGAGAATCCAAAAGTGATTCTATATGAAGATCTATTTCCCAAACATCGATTGGTTTTCTAACACCTGTTAAACTTTCCTTTCGGATAGTATGTTGGGAACTTGATATCGTATCGTCTTCATTTATTTGTGCAACATCATCATCAGGCAAATGGTATTCATAACCGTGAATTTTAACAAGTTCATCGGACTTAAAAGGCCTTTCAAAACCGGATTCATCCTCTACGAGATAATGTCCCTGACTATTGATGTCACGCACAATACCACCACCCTTTTCATAGAGAAAACTTACTCTCTCATTTATTTGAAAGGTAATTGAGGTACCAGCCATAATGTTCTTTTATTGAATCATTCAGAAAAACGAGTAGGAAAAATGGAGCCAACATCACTGAAATCCATACGATGATTAAGCTTATTTTAAATAAGATACCGGCATCTTTTTCAACCGGACTAACTAACACATTGTTTACTTGAGAAGCGATGATTGGACCAGATTCATCTGATGATAATTCATCCATGTAAGCTTTCAATGTTGGCGTATGCGAAAGCAAAACATCTTTAATTTTCGAAAAGTCGCGATTGGACAATTTTTTATAGGTAGTTGTATATTGCACCTCCTCTTCTTTCAATTCCTTCCTTAAGTACCAATTCCGTTGGATTGAACGGACTCTGAACCCCATCAAAAAACCAAAAACAATCATAACCCAACTATCAATGTACCATCCAATAGCAATTAACACCAAAGACGAAATGAATGAAAAAACCAGTAAAAACAAATCATGTTCTCTTTTCATCAATAGTCGAAATAATTGACCACCATCCAATGGATCCAAAGGAACGAGGTTTAATAAATTCAAGAATAGAAACAACAAACCAAGATTCACCATCCACGCTTGATGTATTGTCCCTGCTAAAATCAACAGCAAGGCCCCAATAATAATTCCTGGCAGCGGACCGGCAATGACTACCCATAAACTTTGCTTTTGTGAATACTCTTCTTTGTTACCTTGAACAAAAGCCCCCATCAAAGGGATAAACAGCATGCGAACATTATCGTATTTAAACAATTTCATTAACAGAAAATGTCCCAATTCATGAATGAGTAGAACTATTATAAGGTGAAAAATGAAATCCACTTCTTCTGAAAAAAGAAATAGGAACGTCATAACAAATAATACAACTGACAATACCGTTGTAGAAAGCTTACCTTTCGTTTTTTGCTCTATTAATTCAGGTTTCTGTGGGTAAAAATCGAAGTCTTCCATGAGTTATAAAGGTATAACAAACTGATGAAAAAAGCCCTATTTCATGCGTGATTTCAAAACTAAAAGCACATCGTTCAATGAATAACCCTTTGCTTTCAACAACAGTAAATAATGAAATAACAGATCCGCACTTTCTTCAAGAAACAAATTGTCATCTGAACGCAATGCTTCGATTACGACCTCAACTGCTTCTTCCCCGACTTTTTGAGCAATTTTATGGGTTCCTTTCTTTTTCAACGAAGCGACATATGAATCTGCTGAATCACTTTCCCAACGATCCTTTATTGTTGTCTCAAGATGTGTTAACAAACCGAAATTCGTAGTTCCCTCTTCATTCCAACAAGTCTTTGTTCCTTTATGACAGGTTGGACCAATTGGCTCTACCATGATCAGCAAGGTATCTTCGTCGCAATCTAAGGCCATGGATTTTACCAACAAAAAATTACCGCTTTCCTCTCCCTTTGTCCACAATCTGTTCTTTGTTCGAGAAAAAAACGTCACCTTTTGTTCAGTTTCCGTTTTTTTGTAAGCTTCTTCATTCATGTAACCTAGCATGAGTACTTGGAGGGTTGTTATATCCTGAATTACAGCCGGAATCAGACCATTGCTCTTTTGAAAATCAATCTTTTCAATCATCTTACATCAATATTTTTTGTTTTTAAAAATGCTTTTAATTCTGGAATTTCAATTTCACCGAAGTGGAACACACTTGCCGCTAAAGCAGCGTCAGCTCCGGAATATTTAAATACTTCTTCAAAATGTTCGACAGCACCGCAACCACCTGATGCAATTATCGGAACGTTTACAATTTTTGACAATCGATCTAATGCCTCAACAGCGAAACCGCTTTTAGTACCATCGTGATCCATTGAAGTAAACAATATTTCGCCTGCACCGAGTTCAACACCCGTTTTTGCCCATTCAAATAACTCTAAGTTGGCGGGAACCTTTCCCCCTGACAAGTATACCAACCATTTGTCATCAATGAATTTAGCATCAATAGCCAAAACAACACATTGGTTTCCAAATCGCGCGGCAAGATCCGCAATCAACTGTGGATTTCTTACAGCAGATGAATTCACACTAATTTTATCAGCGCCATTATTTAAAAGTAAGTAGGCATCCTCAACACTCGCAATCCCGCCCCCAACAGTAAATGGAATATTCACCTCCCTAGCAACTTGCCTCACCATTTCCACCATTGTTTTTCGACCTTCTTGGGTAGCTGTGATATCTAAAAAAACTAATTCATCTGCACCTTTCTCAGCATAAATACGAGCTAATTGAACGGCATCACCAGCATCTCGCAATCCCTCAAAATTGACCCCTTTAACCGTCCTCCCATCTTTGATATCCAAACAAGGAATAATTCTCTTTTTTAACATAGCTCAGACAACTCTTTAAGTCCAATTCTTTCCTCATAAATCGCCTTCCCAATCACAACTGCAGGGATGCCATTTTCCTTTAAATGAACAACATCTTGTAAATTTGAAACACCTCCGCTAGCAATCAACTGAAGATCCGGAAATGTTGTCATCAGCTCATTATACAATTCAAATGAAGGGCCTTCAAGCATACCATCTTTTGAAATATCCGTGCACAAAACATGTCTAATTCCCAACAAATAATATTCATGTATAAATTTAATCAAATCAATACTACTTGTTTCTAACCAGCCATTTACAGCAATTTTTTTATCTTTAACATCTGCTCCAAGAATGATCGTTTCAGCACCATATTCTAAAATCCATTCTTTTATTTTATCGGGATCTTTTACCGCAAGAGAACCAATTGTTACTTGTTGAGCTCCCGCTGATAAAACAGCATGTAAATCTTTATCCGTTTTTATCCCCCCACCAAAATCAACCGTCAAAGAAGTATTCGAACAGATTCTTTCAAGAACAGACAGGTTGATAACTCTGCCTGCTTTAGCACCATCCAAGTCAACCAAATGAAGCCTTTTAAATCCTGCTGCTTCAAATTGTAAAGCCACCTCCAATGGATCAGAATGATAGACTTTTTTTGAATCATAATCTCCTTTTGTTAGACGCACACAATTGCCATCTATCAAATCTATTGCTGGAATAATTGTCATTTCAATGTTAAAAATCGTTCTAAAATTTGTTCTCCCGCCTTGCCACTTTTTTCAGGATGAAATTGACATCCAATAAAATTTTGCTTTTCCATTGCGGCAGCAAACTCGAATGGATAATTCGCCTGTGCAATTGTATAATCATTTTGGGGCGCGTAATAGCTATGCACAAAATAAACCGATTCTTTCATTCCGTTCAAAAACCCTTTTGAATTAACAAGTTCATTCCATCCCATATGAGGAACTTTTAACTGTTCATCAAATCTTTTTACGCGCACCCCTTCGAAAATCGCAAGCCCCTCTGTTTCGCCCTCTTCAGTTGATTGACACATCAATTGCATTCCGAGGCAAATCCCTAATACAGGTTGATTTAACTCAGGCAATAACTTATCCAATCCTTTTTGTTTCAGCTGTTGCATTGCCGATTCTGCATGACCCACACCGGGAAAAACAACCAAATCAGAGGCCTTTATCATTTCCGAATCAGAAGATAAAATAGGCTCAATACCAAGTCGTTGAAATGCTGAACTAACGGAAAAAACATTTCCTGCACCATAATCTACAATCGTCAACTTCATCACAACATACCTTTCGTTGATGGCAATACAGCATTCACCCCGTCTCTTCTCTTTGCCATTTTAATTGCTTTCGCAAACGCCTTGAAAATCGCTTCAATTTTGTGATGCTCATTTGCTCCTTCTGCTTTAACATTTAGATTACACTTCGCACCATCTGTAAATGACTTAAAGAAATGAAAAAACATCTCTGTTGGCATCTGCCCAATCATTTCACGCTTAAATTCTGCTTGCCATTCTAACCAATTTCTTCCTCCAAAATCAATTGCGACTTGGGCCAAACAATCATCCATGGGTAAACAAAAGCCATAACGCTCAATACCTAATTTTGAACCAAATGCCCGAGAAAAGCATTCACCAAGCGCAATAGCAGTATCCTCAATTGTATGATGTTCATCTACTTGCAAATCCCCTTTCACTTTTATTTTTAGGTCCAAAGAACCATGACGAGCAATTTGGTCTAGCATGTGATCAAAAAAAGAAATTCCTGTTTCAATTACCGATTTACCTGTGCCATCTAAATCTAGCTCAATTTCTATTTCCGTCTCATTCGTCTTCCTGCTATAACCAGCTTTTCGTTCTCCGAGTCTGAGAAAGGTATAAATCTCATTCCAATCCGTTGTTTGCAAGGCAACATGTTTCAATAATTCGATTTCATCTACTGACACCTCCCCTTTTCCAGGATCTTTTGGATTGACCATGTAAATCGCCTTTGAACCTAGATTCTTGGCCAATTCTACATCTGTCAAACGATCCCCAATTACAAAAGAATTTTCCAAATCAAATTCTCCGTTCATATAATGCGTTAAGAGACCTGTCCTTGGTTTTCTTGTCGGCGCATTTTCATCAGGAAAAGAGACGTCAATGCACTCTTCAATAAATTCTATCCCCTCAGTCTTCAAGGCATCTAACATTAATTTATGAGGACCAATAAATGATTCATGAGGATAGCTGGCCGTCCCCAATCCATCTTGATTGGTCACCATAACAAATTCAAAATCCAATTCACGAGCAATTCGCCCTAAACCAGAAAAAACATTCGGATAAAACTTCAGTTTCTCAAAACTATCAACTTGAAAATCAACTGGCGGCTCCAAGATCAAAGTTCCATCACGATCTATAAATAAAAGCTTTTTCATACACTAAATTCACTTATTTTTTCGATTAATTCCCTATTTTCTGACGACGTTCCAACTGTCAATCGTAGCGTATTTAAACAAAGTGGCTGATTCGATCTATTTCTAACAACTAAACCTTTATTAATTAGGTAATTATATAATTTGTTTGCATCCTCTACTTTAACTAAAATAAAGTTTGAATCACTCGGATAAACCTCATTAATCTGTTGCAAACCCAACAATTCTTTTCGAAGCCAATTCCGCTCTGATTTGATTGTTTCTATTTCAGTTTTCACTCGTTCAATTTCCTGTAATTTTTGAAATGCAAAATCTTGGGTCAACTGGTTAATATTATACGGTGGTTTAATTTTATTGATCCATCCAATTAGGTCTTCAGAGCCAAAAAGCATTCCTAATCGAATTCCTGCCATCCCATATGCTTTTGAAAACGTTTGCGAAATAGCTAAGTTTTTACATCTCAACAACTCATTAATCATTGAAGGTTCTTCAGAAAAATCAATATATGCTTCATCGATAACAACTATACCTTGGAATTCTTCAACAATACGAATTAATTGACTTTTTGGAAAAGTATGCCCCGTAGGGTTATTTGGCGAACACAAAAATAATAATTTGCATCCCACAGACTCCTTTAGAATTCGATCCACATCCATCGAGAAATCATCATTCAGCAAAATCTCCGTAAGCTCAATTTGATTAATTCTTGCAGAAACGGCATACATACCGTATGATGGAACAATTGTGGCAGCGCGATCTAAATTTGGTCTACAAAGAAGACGAAACAACAAATCAATGCATTCATCAGAGCCATTGCCAAGAAAAATCTGATCTATTCCGACACCTTTTATACTAGCAATGCGTCCCTTTAATTTTTTCTGCATTGGATCAGGATAACGATTTACGCCATTATCAAAAGGGTTTTCATTCGCATCAAGGTAAATTGATGCATCACCTTCAAACTCATCTCTCGCAGAAGAATATGGTTTCATTCCTAATAAATCAGGACGAATGTATTTTTCTAAATCAAAGTTCATGCTTTAATATTTTTTAATCGCACAGTTACAGCATTTTTATGCGCATCCAAACCCTCCGCTAGAGCCATTTCTTCAATTGCCGAACCTATTTGCTGAATTCCACCTTTAGATATTTGCTGAAACGTTATTTTCTTTACAAACGAATCCAGTGAAACTCCTGAATATTGTCTGGCATAACCATTCGTTGGCAAGGTATGATTCGTTCCAGAGGCATAGTCTCCAGCGCTTTCAGGGGTGTACTCACCAATAAAAACAGAACCAGCATTTACAATTCCATTTAACAACTCCTCATTAAAACTCGTTTGCAAAATCAAATGTTCAGGTGCGTACTCATTGATAATTGACAGCATTTCAACTTTCTGAACGAGAATAGCAGATGAATTCTCCAAGGCCATTTCTGCAGTTGCTTTTCTAGGTAAATCAGCCAATTGTTTTGTCAATTCAACTTCAACTTTTTCAATAATTGTATTGTCTGTTGCGACCAATACAACCTGAGAATCGCTGCCATGTTCGGCTTGTGAAAGTAAATCTGCAGCAATGAATGTCGCATTTGAATTCTGGTCTGCTACCACCATCAATTCACTAGGTCCTGCCGGCATATCTATAGCAATACCTAATTTTTGTGCGTATTGTTTTGCAGCTGTAACATATTGATTTCCTGGACCAAAAAGCTTATATACTTTTGGTATTGTTGACGTTCCCAATGACATTCCTGCGATAGCTTGAACCCCTCCAACCTTATAAACTTCCTTTATTCCTATAAGATTTGCTGTATACAGTACAGCTGGATGAACACTCCCATCCTTTCTGGTTGGGGTACACAATATAATTTGCTTACAGCCAGCAATTACGGCAGGAATTCCTAACATCAGTACCGTGGAAAACAAAGGAGCTGTGCCTCCAGGAATATATAATCCTACCTTATCAATGCCCACTGATTTTCGCCAACAAACAACACCAGGCATCGTTTCAATTTCTATAACTTCTTCACGCTGTGATTCGTGAAATGTTTTGATGTTACTAGCCGCTAACTTAATTGCAGTTTTCAATTCAGTTGAAAGTGCTTTTTCAGCTAAACTAATTTCCTCACTTGAAACAAGAAGCTCATTCAAGGTCACGCCATCAAATCGTTCCGTGTATTTTTGAATGGCTTGGTCTCCATTTATGGAAACATCGTCAAAAATAGATTTAATCAATTCTTCCATATCGCCGGCATCGATAGAAGGTCTCGTCAACGCCGTCTTCAAAGAAGTGCTATCGGGATAGATAAACTTTTTCATTTTCAACCAAAATTATCTTACCATCTTTTCTATGGGAACTACCAAAATACCCTCTGCACCAACATCTTTCAATGCATCAATATTCTCCCAGAATTGATCTTCTGATATAACTGAATGTAAGGAGCTCCAACCTTCTTCTGCAAGCGGAAGTATTGTTGGACTTTTCATTCCAGGTAAGATGCGGATGATTTCCTCAATTTTTTCATTTGGAGCATTTAACAAAATATATTTGGAATTTTTTGATGCTAATACCGCCTTAATTCGAAAAATTAATTTTTCTAGAATTGCTTCCTTTTCATGTGTTAGCTTCTCCGTTCTAACCAAAACAGCCTCGGATTTTAAAATAATTTCTAACTCACGAAGACCATTCATAAAAAGTGTATTGCCGGAAGAAACAATATCACAAATCCCATCCGCCAAGCCAATTGCAGGAGCAACTTCAACAGAACCAGAAATCGTATGAATCTCAGCAGAAACATTGTTTTTCTTTAAATAATCTTCAACCGTATTTGGATAGGAAGTCGCTATTTTCATCCCTGAAAAATCTTTGACTGACTGAACAGTCGAAGCCTTAGGGACCGCTAAAGAAACCCGGCATTTTGAAAAATTTAATTTCACCAAAGTCTCAAGATTGGATCGTTCTTCAATGAGTAAATTCTCACCAATAATGGCAACATCTACAACCCCATCATTTACGTATTGTGGAATATCTGAATTCCTCAAAAATAGAACCTCAAGCGGAAAATTTGATGCGACAGATTTTAATTTACCATTTGAGGCATCAACCTTTATTCCAGCCTCCTTTAAAATTTGCAGGGAATCATCCAATAAACGCCCTGACTTTTGAACAGCAATTCTTAACATATCATTTTATCTATTTTGTCCGTATCATCTTAGGGTAACAAAAAACCCGCCTGATGTCCAGACGGGTTAAAATTATTTAGAAAACACAAATAATCATTACGCCTGGCAGTCCCAAGAATGATGATGATGTATGTGTGTGTTATTCAATTTCATGCGACAAAAATAATTACTTTTTCAATAGTTGTGCAAAATCTTTTGCAAAATATGTCAATATTCCATCTGCCCCTGCTCTACGCATACTTAAAAGCATTTCAGAAATCGCCAAATTGTAATTCAACCAGCCTTTTTCCGCTGCAGCATACACCATTGCACATTCACCACTCACATTATAGGCAGTTACCGGAATATTGAAATTTTCTTTTAAAACGTGTATTACATCAAGGTAACAAAGAGCAGGTTTCACCATGATCATGTCCGCCCCTTCCATTACATCCAATTCAGCCTCAAGCAGGGCTTCACGCTTGTTAGCGGGGTTCATTTGATACGTTTTTTTGTCACCAGATTTTGGAGCTGAATTCAAAGCATCCCTGAAAGGACCATAAAATGCACTGGCGTATTTTGCTGTGTAGGACATTATTGAAACATCTGTGTAGCCATTGATATCTAAAGTCTCTCTGATAGACTCTACTCGACCATCCATCATGTCAGACGGACCTATAATATCTGCACCTGCTTGAGCTTGCGCCAAAGCCATTTTATTCAAAATTGGCAAAGTTTGATCATTCAAAATTTTACCATTATCAACTAATCCATCATGACCATCCGAAGAATAAGGATCCATGGCTGCATCGGTCATGATAACCATTTCCGGGAATGTCTCTTTCAATTTTCGAATAGCATTCAAATAAAAATTATCATTTGAATAGCTATAACTTGCAATTTTATCTTTTAAATGCTCGTCAACAGCAGGAAAAATATCAAAAGTAGAAATCCCTAATTTTAAACATTCTTCAATTTCAGGGATTAACAGATCCAATGACCAACGAAAGTTTTTTGGCAACGAACCAATCTCCTCCTTAATATTTAATCCATCCTTTAAAAAGATGGGGTAAATCAAATGCTCAGCTCCGATTTTAGTTTCCTCCACCATTGAACGAATGGCAGCCGATTTACGGTTTCTTCTTGGACGAATATTCATAGGTAAAATTCTATCTTCAAAATTAAACATCATGATGGAATTAAACATTATACCACACTTGTTTTCGCGATATTTTTCTTTTTTACTATATTTAACTGCTCATTTACCTATATTATGAAACTTAACGTATATTCAGCCACTCTTTTTCTCGTGTTAATCGCAAGTCTTTACTCTTGCAGCAACGGTTCAGAAAAAGAATCTATTGACAAAGAAGCGGTTGATCCGGCAGCATCATTAAACACAAATTTTGATGGTAAAATCTTTAGTATTCCTTCTCCTGTTCAAACAGCCATGCTTATTAAAGAGTTGAATTTACCTTTCGATCAAAACATCTTAAACCCAACTGAAAACTCTAGAAATTATTCCACTGAATTCAAACAAGCATTAAATTTAGGCATCTATGGTACAGATTTAGGTTACTGTTCGCTCTATGAACAAAAAAATAGTGCTCTGAAGTATTTGTCAGTTGTTGAAAAATTAACAGGCCAACTTGGCTTGGAAGGTGCTTTCGACAAATCATTCATGTCGCGTTTTGAAAAAAACGCTGATAATCAAGATTCGATGGTTGTAATTACTGCGGATGCCTTCAGAAAAGCTGATTATTTTCTAAAAAATGCAAAACGTAAATCGACATCATCATTAATTCTTGCAGGAGGATGGATAGAATCTATACACTTTGCGTGCAAAATGAATGCAGCGTCAAATAATGCTAAAATAAAAGAACGCATTGGCGAACAACAACAGACATTGTCTACAATGATTGAAATTCTTGGAGAATACAATAAATCAAAACAAAATGATGAGCTCATTACTTCACTGAAAGACTTAAAGACAGAGTTTGATAAAATAAAAGTCAATTACACATATGTCGCCCCAAAAACAGATGCTAAAAACAAAGTGACAACACTTCAACATGATATCAGCGTTGAAATAAGTGATGATGTAATGTCCGCCATCAACACTAAAGTGAATAATTTAAGAGAATCGGTTATAAAATAACTTGAAAATGAAATTATCAAAAATAATCCTTGCAATCACTTTATCCTTTACTGGGGTTGCTTTTTCACAAGATTGTGAATCAATCGTAAAAACATGTGAATCCTATCTAAATGGAAAAAATGGAAATGTAAAATTCATTTCAGATGGACAGGTTTACACCGCTTTCTTGGACCGTGAAAAAGCAGAGTTTAAGACCACATTTTTTGGCGGTTCAACCTATAGAATTACTGCAAGTGCCGGAACAGATGACGATTTTGTAATTTTTACAGTTAAAGACCCCAAAGGAAACGTGCTTTTCACCAATTCAAAATACAAAAATGCTCCCTACTGGGATTTTAAAGTTCAAAAAACGATTCCTGTAACCATTGAAACAGAATTAGATTTAGATAAAAAAGTTACAGGTTGTGCTGTAATGTTGATTGGTTTCAAACAATAAGTTTCGTTATATGAGCGAGCGCATACTGAGTGCCTTAATGCAGCTTTTTGCCATCATTGCACAAGTTGATGACTCGATTGAAGCTGGGGAAGAATCAAGCATTACAAGTTCCAAGGGAAGAAGAATTATTGAATCATTTCTTCGCACTGAACTTAGTTCACAACTCATCGAACACTACCTTCTACTTTTTGACGAACACCTCAACACATTGCATTCAAAACAAAAAAAGAAGGATGCTGACAAAAAACGAAACTCCCTAAATTCAGTAAAAGTCTTAAAGATCTGTTCCGCAATCAATGAGGAATTAAGACAAAAACAAAAGCTGATTGTTTTAATTAGAATCTTTGAATTCATTAATTCTAATGAGAAAATTCAAGATCAAGAATTAGAGTTTGTAACCACTGTAGCGGAAGCTTTCAACATATCAAAAGAAGAATTTGATTTAATAAGCGCTTTTGTTTTCAATAACATCCCATTTCTTGAGAAGACCGAGAATTGCATAACGGTAAGTAGTAAAAGAACTCAGAAAGAGCGAAAAATTCAGTTAAATGGCTTGGATGATGAAATCGTCATTCTTTACATTGAAAGTGTCAATATTTTATTCTTGAAATATTTTGGAACAGATACTTTGAGTTTGAATGGACAGTTCGTACCAAATGATCGTACCTATATTTTTACACAGGGTTCTACACTGCACACATCCAAAAGTAAACACCTTTATTATAGTGATGTTATAAGCCAATTCCGAAAACATGGCCAAAAGAAAAAGATTGTTTTTTCAGTCAACAACATCACTTATTTCTTTGAAAGGAAGCGACAAGGATTGCACAATTTCAGTTTTAGTGAAGAATCTGGAAAGCTATTAGGAATAATGGGAGGATCCGGTACTGGAAAGTCAACGTTATTGAATATCCTAAACGGACAGACATCTCCTTCAAGTGGAAGTGTATGCATAAACGGAATTGACATTCATAAAGACAATCATAAGCTTCAAGGAATTATTGGTTTTGTAAGTCAGGACGATTTGTTAATTGAAGAGTTGACTGTTTTTCAAAACTTATATTTCAATGCGAAACTTTGTTTTGGAACATTGAGTGAAAGAGAAATAAAAAAAAAGGTAATCGACACCTTACGTTCAGTTGGATTATATGAAATAAAAGACCTTGCTGTAGGCAGTTCACTTGAAAAAGTTGTTTCAGGTGGACAGCGTAAACGCTTAAACATTGCCTTGGAACTCATCCGAGAACCGGAAGTCTTGATTGTTGATGAACCAACTTCAGGCCTTTCATCAAGAGACTCCGAAAACATCATGGACCTTTTAAAGGAAATGACATACAATGGGAAATTAATCTTTGTTGTCATTCACCAACCATCCTCGGATATTTTTAAAATGTTTGACAGATTGTTCATTATTGATCAGGGTGGATATCCAATATATGATGGGAATCCAATTGAAGCAATCACTTATTTTAAACACACAACGCACCAAGGAAATGCCAGTGAAAGTGAATGTGCTTTGTGCGGAAATGTAAATCCTGAACAAGTCTTCAATATAGTTGAAACACGCATTGTGGATGAATATGGTAATCTAACTGATAGCAGAAAAATTCATCCAAAGGAGTGGTATGAGAAATACTTGAAATTAAAAACGAAATCAATTAAAGCTGGCGATAATCCAATTCCAATCCCACAATCAAAACTTGCATCTAGAATAAATCAACTAGCGATCTTTTTTTCTAGAGATGCATTAAGCAAACTTTCAAATCGGCAGTATCTTCTAATTACCTTTTTAGAAGCACCTATTCTTGGTGTAATGCTTTCATTTTTTGTGAAATATTTCGCGAGTAATGATGGGACAAAGGTTAGTTACACATTCTTTCAAAATGAAAATTTACCCCAATACATTTTTATATCAGTAATTGTGGCCTTATTCTTAGGTATCACAGTAGCTGCAGAAGAAATACACAAGGATAAAAAATTATTACAACGGGAATCATTTCTACACCTTTCGCGAACTAGCTATTTATTTTCTAAAATTCTTTTATTATTCATAGTCTCTGGTATCCAAACGCTGCTATTTGTGTTACTCGGTAATTACATCCTTGAGATCAAAGGACTTTTTTGGCAATATTGGATTATTTTGTTTTCAGCATCTTGCACAGCTAACCTTTTAGGTCTTAACATATCAAGTGCCTTTAATTCAGCAAAAGTCATTTATATAGTTGTCCCAATTCTTATTATTCCTCAACTATTATTCAGTGGGGTAATCGTTAAATTTGATAAACTTCATCCTACTATTTCAAAATCAAACTCAGTACCATGGGTTGGGAATATCATGCTGTCGAGATGGGCATACGAGGCTTTAGCTGTTGGCCAGTTCAAAGAAAACAAAATGGAAAAACGGTATTTCGAATTAAATATTAAAAAATACCGTGCTCAGTGGAAAAAAGATTATTGGATTCCAGAAATGGAAAGTCTCAATAATAATTTAATTTCTACTTCATCAACTGGTGAACAAAAGACAAAATCAAGAGAAGTTCTTAGAAAGGAAATTAACAAAGAACTAAATCACTGGAATAATTTGAATTGCAAAGCGTGTCTTTCAGATTTGAGAAAAAATAAAAACACAACTAAAACAAATTTAGAAATTCAAAATTTCCTAAACATTCTTAACTTTCAGTACATATCTGACTACAATAAGGCAAATGATTTGATTGAACGATTAAAAATTGCAGAAGGCAAAAAGTTCAATGATGACAAATTGAATTTTGGAAATGAAGCATTAAATGATCTATTAACAAATAGACTAGAATCTGAAAAGATAGTAATCTTCAAGGATGAATTAATTCGCAAGGAAAATCCTGTCTACAATCCATCCGACCATGCACTTTTTTTAAATGCTCATTTTTATTCACCTTCAAAAATGCTATTTGGATTTCGCATTGATACTTTTATTATAAATATTATCGTTCTTTGGTTTTTTTCGCTAATTCTATATCTCCTACTCTATATTGATGCTTTGAAAAAGCTACTTAATTATTTAAATACCTTCCGCGAAAAGACACAAAAAAAGCCAACTGAATAAGCTGGCTCTTTTCAATAAATAATTTATTTTACATCAACATTCCACCACAAACATTGATTGTTTGTCCAGTTATGTACGCTGACATGTCTGATCCAAGGAAAACAGTAAGGTCAGCAACATCTTTTGGTTGACCTCCTCGTTTCAAAGGAATTGCATTTCTCCATTCCTCAACTACCTTTTGATCCAATACCTCGGTCATTTCAGTCTCAATGAATCCCGGTGCAATTGCATTGCAACGAATGTTGCGTGAACCTAATTCTGCTGCCACGGATTTTGTAAATCCAATTAATCCAGCTTTTGATGCTGCATAATTCGATTGACCAGCATTTCCTTTTACACCTACAACAGAAGACATATTGATAATTGAACCTTTACGCGCTTTCAACATTGGACGTTGAACCGCTTTTGTCAGATTAAATGCTGATTTTAAATTCGTATTGATCACTTCATCCCATTGTTCTTCCGTCATCCTCATTAACAATGTATCCCTCGTTATACCTGCATTATTTACAAGAACATCAATTGTTCCAAACTCCGCAACTACATCATCTACCAATTTTTGAGCATCGTCAAATTTAGACGCATCACTTTTGAATCCCTTCGCAACACCTCCACCTGCAGAAAGTTCGTTTTCAAGCGCTCTAGCTTTCTCATCAGATGATAGATAAGTAAATGCTACTTTGGCACCTTGTTTAACGCATTCTTCAGCTATCGATTTGCCGATTCCTCTTGAAGCTCCAGTAATAAGAACAACTTTATCCTCTAGTAATCCCATGTTTTGTATTTTTCTCAAAGATAAAAAAAGCAAGTGGAAAGCATTCATTTGGCTTAAAAAGAATCCAACTTAAACCTGTTAATATTCTTAAAATTAGACTATTGTATTTCCTATAAAAAGTATTTGGTTTTATTGTTCCAATTCAAATTTCCTTCTGTATTTGAATAGGTTTAGTTGTAAAAGGTAGGTTAGGTTAGTTTGAAAGGAGCAGCATCGTCTTGCTCCTTTCTACATTTAAAGCAACCCTTAATTGAAAAAATCCCAGGTGATACCAAGGCGAAATTGAGCAGACGGAATTGGATACCCTCTAACTTGTTGTAGATTTCTATCAGACCAGAAATAATTTAAATTTTCTACACGAAGAAAAAACTTAAACTCATCAATTTGAAAACCCGTAAAGAAATGAAGTGCGCTTGTATATTCAGAAGTAACATCAGGATTATTTAAGTCAAATGCAGCAACCTGTGAATAATACCCTATTCTCTGGAAAGACGATAGGTAAGCAACATCAACACCCGTGTAAGCCTTCATTTTTTTTGCTTTAAACAGATTGCCTTTCAAGTAAATACGACCAAAAAGTTGGTGAACCGGAATAATCGTCAAACTTTCTGGAAAAATAGAATAATTATAGTTGAAATGAATATTTAGAACACCGAAAGATGCCGCCGTTATTAATCCAATTTGAGCAAATGAAACAGATTGAAGCGAATCGTTTCTCCACATCGTATCAACAAACCAATAATTGTTTTTTAGCTGTGTAAATCCAAACCTTCCAGAAATTGAAAATTTACTGCGCTCATAACCGACAGCTATTTTCTGATTGCTTCTGCCCTGCCGTTCAAAATTATTTCCAATTGAAAAATAATTATTCCCCTGAGCATAACGTTGATAGTAATCGGGTAATAATGACGACAGATTTGAACTTATTGATAACCGGAAATCTCCTTTTCGAAAACCAAAGTCAAATTTATTAGACCACTCATTTTGAGCTCCAATTAGATTATAATTCAAACTTTGATTTAATTTGAAAAACCTGCCAGTATAAGAAATATCACTTTTTAAATCCAACTCGACAGTATCATTAAAACGGCCTAAATTTTGAAAATTCCAATATGAAATCAAAGGCTGTGCTTTAAGAAGTATTCGCTTTCCTGAATAAAATAAACCAGCTCCATTTGCAACCTCGGACCATTGATGCTGATCATAGGTGTTAAGCGTGTCATAATTTAAAACGGAATATATTCCGTACAAAGTATCTTGTTCTGAATACCTAAACTTTTTGATCTTTAAGTGGTGCTCTGAAAAAAGTCCGAATGCATTTGTTGTATCTTTTAGAAAATCAATATAATTTGTCAATTCTATCCGTGATCGTTGTGTTTTAGTTTCAGCGAAAGATTTTTTTACGGGCAAGAATTGTAAATCGAACAATTCAGGGAGCGTATCTACCTGTATTCCTCCATTCTGACTAACCCTTGAAGATTCATACGAAGATTTAAGGTCAAAAGAATAAACTTTTCCGGCCTTATTTAGCTGAAGTTGAACATTGTTATGATCAAAATCTGAATTGCGAAGAAAACCATTTACTGCATTTTTTTCATAAAAAACATTTAACATAAGTTTCTTACGATACACTTGCTGAAATTCTGCCTGTATATATTGTATGCCTTTTGATCCAAAGGAATAAGCGAATCCTAGATGTGGTAATCCAGAAAATTGAAGTTTCTTCCATTGACTAAATGAAAAAAACTGTTGCCCACCTGCATTATTGACAAAAAAGTCAGTTTCTAATGAATTTGCCTTTGCATTCCACCCCCCCCCAGCAAACGTAGATGAATTTCTTCCAACAATCATGTCGATCGAATCAATACTCCCTCCTATTCTGTGCGCATATGTTAAAGTATCCACCTCACCAAATAGAGCGCTTTGCTGGGACCAAGCATACTGGCTAAGACAGATAAAAAATATGTACAATTTTACACGCACAGAAAAAAACCTTGGTATACAAAAAAAGGGGCTGAAGCCCCTGAATTTATTTATTTCAAAACTGATTACAGTTTATTAATAGCAATTTGAAGACCTGACTTCAAGTTTGCAGCTTTGTTCTTGTGAATTACATTGTTCTTAGCCAATTTATCCAACATTGCTACTACTGAAGGCAACAACTCAGCCGCCTCTTTTTTATCAGATAAAGATCTTAGTTTTCGAACAGCATTACGAGCTGATTTGTGCTGGTACTTGTTACGAAGTCTTTTCGTATCGTTTGATCTGATTCTTTTTTGTGCTGACTTATGGTTCGCCATCTTCTCTAATTTAAATTTTTAACTTTTGCAGCCCATAGGAGAATCGAACTCCTGTTTCCAGGATGAAAACCTGGCGTCCTAACCACTAGACGAATGGGCCAAATAACTTTGGCAGCCCATAGGAGAATCGAACTCCTGTTTCCAGGATGAAAACCTGGCGTCCTAACCACTAGACGAATGGGCCTTATATCAATTCCCCAATATTTTGGGAGTGCAAATATATTGTCTATTTCTTGAATGACAAAGGATAGTGTCGTTTTTTTTAAAAAATTTCGTTGTCTTCGGTTTTCATTTTGAAGCCCACCCTTTTACCAGTTTGAATCTGTAGGTTATTACTAATTAATTGGGCTTCTCCGACCGTCATCTCAGCGACATAGCTGTAGGGCGGTACAAGTAAATCAAATTCAATCGCAAAAACGAAGGAAAGCTGGACAATCATTTTCACAGCTTCCTGAGTAAGAACCATGTTTTCAACATCTCTAAATAGGTAACCCAACTGTCCTTTGCCTTCAATCATGAAATGTCCTTCCTTATTGATGAAGATGCGAGCGATTAAATACCCTTCGTCTTGAGTCCTATTTTGGATGAACGATTGGGCAAGGAAATTATAGATGTATATTACTCCAAAAAAACCTCTTGAATCGTCTTCCTTGAAATATCGAGTTCCCCAAAGTGGATTCTCATCTGGTAATCTAAAGACATTGTTATGCTGATGAAAGATTAAAACATCGCTACCAACATACGCTTGTTTTTCAAAGTCACCAATTTCTTTACTAAACAATCGAATTCGGGGATCTGAAACATGTTCTTTTAACGATTCCAACTCTTCTTTGATAGTTGATTTGAACATTTTAAAAATCTCCGTCACATCTTCCGCGATATCTTGCTTCAGAGCAGCTTTATTCAGTAGAAGGTCCAAAATGGCCTGTCTATTTTCTTCTATTTTCTTTTTTCCAGCCATTTTATTCTTTTCATTAATAAGCTTTCGCAAAAATCACTCTTCGAGAGGATGGCTTTCCACTTACCATGCAAAAACCAGCTTCATCTTCAGCATCAATCTCGATGCAACGAATCGTCGCTTGTGTTTCTTCTTTAATTTTCGATTCAGTTTCTTTCGTCCCATCCCAATGCGCCAAAAAGAACCCGCCATTTTCAATATCCTTTTTGAACTCTTCGTAAGAATCAACCTTTTTCATACTTGCAGCTCTAAAGGCCTTTGCTCTAGCCAAAAGAGAAGACTGAATATCTGAAAGTAATTTCTCAATTATGACATCTACATTTTCAAAATCAACTACTTCTTTTGTTTTTGTGTCACGACGGGCTAATTCTACCTTACCATTCTCCAAATCTCTCGGCCCCATCGCTAATCGAACAGGAACTCCTTTTGCTTCATATTCAGCAAATTTCCAACCTGGACGTTTATTGTCGTCATTATCGAACTTAAAGGAAATGCCTTTTGATTTTAATTTTAATCCTAATTCTATGAACTTGTCTGTAATTAAAGCCAATTCCTCATCTGATCTGTGGATTGGTACCGCGACTACCTGAATTGGCGCTAAAGCTGGAGGCAGAACCAATCCTTCATCATCCGAATGTGTCATTATTAACGCTCCCATCAATCTAGTTGACACCCCCCATGAAGTTGCCCATACATATTCCAATTTCCCTTCTTTATCAGCGTATTTTACATCAAACGCTTTAGCAAAGTTTTGACCTAAAAAATGGGAAGTTCCTGCTTGAAGTGCTTTTCCATCTTGCATTAAAGCTTCTATACATAAAGTATCTTCAGCGCCAGCAAAACGCTCACTTTCTGTTTTACGACCTTTAATTACTGGCATTGCCATGTAATTCTCTGCAAAGTCCGCATAGACATCCAACATTAATTCTGCCTCTTGAATAGCTTCAGCTTTAGTAGCATGTGCCGTATGACCTTCTTGCCAAAGAAACTCTGCAGTTCTTAGGAACAATCGTGTTCTCATCTCCCAGCGAACAACATTTGCCCACTGATTAATCAAAATAGGTAAATCACGATAAGATTGAATCCAATTTTTGTATGAATTCCATATAATCGTTTCAGAAGTTGGACGAATTATTAACTCTTCCTCTAATTTAGCTGCCGGATCCACAATAACACCACTCCCATCTTCAGCATTTTTCAATCTGTAGTGAGTTACAACAGCACATTCTTTCGCAAAACCCTCAATGTGACTTGCTTCTTTTGATAAGTAGGACTTCGGAATAAATAACGGAAAATAAGCATTTGAATGACCTGTTTCCTTAAATTTTGCATCTAGGATATCTTTCATCTTTTCCCAAATTGCGTAACCATAAGGCTTAATTATCATACACCCCCTAACATCGGAATGCTCGGCAAGATCTGCTCTGTAAACCAATTCATTATACCATTTTGAATAATCTTCTTCTCGTGTTGTGTATTTCTGTGCCATGACTTGCTAATTCTATTAAGGGAGCAAATTTAGCAATTTCATATGAGCTAGAAAGGATTGATACTTGTCAATATTTAATAGTACTCTTTACATACATTTTATCAACAAATTCAAGCTTTGCTTAGTTCAACTGATTGCTTTACTGCATCTGAAAACGAAACCTTATGGATTTTGCTAATTACCCAAGCGGTAATATTAAAATATTCCAATACAACACGTTCATTTGGATCATTTAGCAAATCGTCAAGTTCATCCTTTAAATTTTCCAAAATGATAATTCTCTCGGAATTCTGAACCCCTTTTGATAATTTCCGGATGTGTTTTATGCACACATTTTCAACTTCAAATTTTCGTTCTTGCTTATTTAAATAGCGATTTGTCGACTTAATACTGTATTCTAAGAAATCATAATTTTCAAGTTCTAAATGTAAAACCAAATTAAAAAGCCTGGAAAAACTATAGATATCTTGACGTAAATTCTGTTCGTTATCATTTAGAACCAGATTGATGCAGCCCAAAGCGCGCTTGAACTGTCCTGAGCCAAAATAACTGTAGGCCTTGTTGTAAGTAAACAAAATCTCTTGCTCTTTGCTAACCTTATCCCCAAACTCTTCCTGGTATTTCTCAATCTCCGGTATTAGTTCGATGCATTTATCAAATTCGCCTTTTGCGTGCAGCAACATTAATTCAAGATTATAAGAACTTGTAAATACGCGCACTCGAATATCCATTGAATCAAATCCCTTTTTACTCTCTAGTCCACGCATATCAGAGATCAAAGCTTCTGCCCTTTCAAAATCACCACTGTCAAGATAACAGCGAAGTAGGTGGGCAAGCGTCATAACGTAACGTTGACCTGAATCAGCTTTAATTTCTGGATTCTTGTCCAAAATTTCTCTTGTCTTGTTGAAAAACTGATAGCTATCCTGGTAATTCCTATTCGTAGCAGCACAAAGTCCTTTTATGTAATAACAAATAGATGAGGCCCTGGTAGATATTGCTGTATTTTTCCCTTTAATTAAATGGTAATCAGCTATACTCTCCACTACCTGACGCTCTTCATTTGTTCGCGTAAAACCACCACTTCGGAAAATGAGGTTTATCTTAGAATAGATCACCTGGTATTCAGCTAGGTTACGAAGTTTGGCAATTACTACTTCCTCTTCCTCAACTAGCTCATCAAGATTTCGATTGAATTCACCGGATTCATATGCTTCTTCCAAAAGACGTTTTTCCCATGAAAGCAATTCATACCAATAATAAAATTTCTCATGATCCTTTGCAAGTTGCTTGGCACGTGACACAAATTTCTCACACTCTTTATAAAGCGCCTTATTGTATAGTATTTCAACATTCTTTATCTCTTGCTTTAACATGCTACTAACTGACTGCTCGCTGTAATAGGACCTTAAGCTTTTCAATATCAATTTATACAAATGATTCTTTTCAGAAGGAAGATGCTTTACAAAAGTCTCACCTTTAAATGCTTCTTTTAATTCATCCTCATCGTATTTATTCTTGGCTTCTATAAAATCAAAAATCTTTAAATAATTCTTGTCTCCAGATTGCAAAGAGGATGATAGTTTAAAAAAACGTTTCTCTGATTTACTCAGGGATTTAATCAGTTTAAATAATTCTATGGAAGGCTTCATAGTATTTAGTAATGTGTTGCAAATTAAAAATTATGTTTCAAATAATTGCTTTTAAACCTAAAAGAATGTTTTTAAACACTAAGTCAATATAGTAAATAGTAGAATCAACACAACTATTGATTTCCTATTACAAATAAATAGAGTTAGGAATAACAGAAAAGCCCTAGTCACCTAGAGCTTTTCAAACAAACAACAACAAACTAAAAAAACCTCGCATTACCTGTTTAGCGCAGGTGGACAAACCAATTAACGGAGGATGACTTTTTTACCCGAAGATATATTTTGATTTTCAGATAAAATATCTTTATTCATTTTAAGTAAAGATTCAATATTAATAGCTTCTTTTTGAGAAATGGAAACAAGTGTCGCTGGCTCTTTCAAAACCAACACATCTTTTGATTTTGATTTATTTCTTTTAGGTTGCAAGTAAACCAAATCGCCCTCCTCTAAAAAATCCTTCTTTGCACCAAAATCATTGTATTTGTAAAGTTGCCAAAGTGCCACATCGAATTCTTTAGAGATACGGAAGTAAGTATCCCCTTTTCGGGCTACAACAAATTTGACCTTGTTTTCGTGAACACTAACAACATGCTTCGACAACATTAGATTATTATTTGTTGTTACTGCAATACTCTCAGGCTTCAAATCACTCTCGCCTAACCTGTCCAATTCATTCAATTTTAATTCTTCAATGATCCCAATAAGCAACTCAGCATACTTAGGATTCGTTGCGTAACCTGCCTCTTTTAGACCATTTGCCCACGACTTATAATCAGTTAAATCCAATAAAAACAACTTGCTGTATCTGCCCTTATTTTTCAAAAACTCACTATGATCAACATATGATTCTTCAGCACTTGTGTAAACTCGAAAGCACTCACCCTTCGAATCATCATCCATGTAAATAGTTGCTCCATCCCATTCGTGACATTTAATACCAAAATGATTATTAGCTTTTCGAGCCAATTCAGAATTACCATTCCCAGATTCAAGAATTCCTTGAGCCATGGTGATGCTTGCTGGAATCTTGTATTGTATCATTTGTTGAATAGCAGTATTCTTCCATTGCTCGAAGTACTCTCGCTTACTTAGCTGTTTTTCAACTGAAGAGATTCCTAAAAATGAAATCCCAATAAAGATGTAAGTGAATACTATTTTCATTTTTGTGCGTCGTTGTTATCGCTTATTACGATAGTTATTAACATAGGTTACATTTTTGTTAATAAGTCATTTTTTCATGTTGATATTGAATTTGATTGAAAATAAATGCCATTTCGTCATTTTCATTGAGTTCTGAATGTCATTTTTTCCGAAAATCATTATCGAAAAGGAATTGGTGCTCAATTTGAAAAGCTCTGATCGTCATTAAATTACAAATTATGGACATTCAAAAATTTACAATAAAATCCCAGGAAGCTCTTTCTCAAGCACAATCAATTGCTTCATCCAATGGCAATCAATCAATTGAAACCGGACATTTATTGAAAGCGCTTTTTATGAACGACAAAGAAGTGATCCCATTCTTATTAGGAAAACTAAATGTTAATCAAACAATTCTTGAACAAGCCTTGGATCGCATCCTTCAAACTTACTCTAAAGTTGAAGGTGGAGAAATATATCTGTCTCAAGGCCTGAACCGAATATTGCAAAACGCTCAAAATGAATTGAAAAACTTTGGAGACGACTATATTTCAGTTGAACTCCTACTCTATTCTCTCATTGATGCTTCAGATAATATTGGTTCATTATTAAAAGACAATAAAATCACAAAAAACACCTTAAAATCAGCCATAATGGACCTACGAAAAGGAGAAAAAGTTACTTCACATAATCAAGAAGGAACCTACCAATCACTTGAAAAATTTGCAAAAAACTTAAATGAACTTGCGCGTTTAGGAAAGTTAGACCCAGTAATTGGGCGAGACGACGAAATCAGAAGAGTATTGCAGATTTTAACTCGTAGAACAAAAAATAATCCAATATTAATAGGTGAACCAGGAGTTGGGAAAACTGCGATTGCGGAAGGCTTAGCACATCGAATCATCGAAGGTGATGTTCCTGAAAACTTAAAATCAAAAATCGTCTATTCATTAGACATGGGAGCATTAATAGCTGGAGCAAAATACAAAGGAGAATTCGAAGAAAGATTGAAGTCCGTTGTAAAAGAAGTAATCAATGCGGAGGGTGAAATCATTCTATTTATTGATGAAATTCACACACTTGTTGGTGCAGGTGGTGGCGGTGAAGGCGCAATGGATGCAGCAAACATTTTGAAGCCGGCACTTGCAAGAGGAGAATTACGTGCTGTTGGCGCAACAACTTTGAATGAATATCAAAAATATTTTGAAAAAGATAAAGCACTTGTAAGACGATTTCAAACCGTCATGGTTGATGAACCTAGTACTGAGGATGCAATTTCAATTCTTCGAGGCATTAAAGAAAAATACGAGAATCACCACAAGGTTTTAATCAAAGATGCAGCAATCATTTCAGCAGTTGAATTATCTCAGCGCTACATTACCGATCGTCACCTGCCAGACAAAGCAATTGACTTAATCGATGAAGCAGCATCCAAACTAAGAATGGAAATCAATTCAAAACCAGAAGAGCTTGATGAAATCGAACGAAAAATCATGCAGTTTGAAATTGAAAAGGAAGCGATCAAACGTGAAAACGATAAAAAGAAACTTGAAAACATCGAGCGCGAACTAGCCAATTTAACTGAACAACGTGATGCTTTTCGAGCAAAATGGCAAGCTGAAAGAAATGTTGTTGATGCTATTCAGAATTCAAAAGAGGAAATCGAACAATTAAAACTAGAAGCTGATCAAGCCGAAAGATCAGGTGATTACGGAAAGGTTGCTGAAATACGATACGGAAAAATAAAGGATACAGAAATAAAATTGGATGAGCTAAAATCCCAGCTTTTGGACATGCAGTCTAGATCAAAAATGATCAAAGAAGAAGTTGACACTGAAGAAATTGCTGAAGTTGTTTCTAAATGGACCGGAATTCCTGTGAGTAAAATGATTGAAAGCGAAATATCCAAACTTCTCCGTTTAGAAGACGAATTGGGAAAACGAGTTGTTGGACAAGAAGAGGCAATAACAGCATTGTCGGATGCTGTTCGTCGGTCTAGAGCTGGACTTCAAGACGCAAGAAAGCCGATAGGATCCTTTATTTTTCTTGGAACAACAGGTGTTGGTAAAACAGAACTTGCAAAAGCTCTAGCTGAATATTTGTTCAATGATGAGAACGCTATGACGCGCATTGACATGAGTGAATACCAAGAAAAGCATTCAGTTTCCAGACTAGTTGGGGCTCCTCCGGGATACGTGGGTTACGATGAAGGCGGACAATTAACTGAAGCCGTAAGGAGAAAACCCTATTCAATCATTTTGCTCGATGAAATTGAAAAAGCACATCCGGATGTCTTTAACATTTTATTACAAGTACTGGATGATGGGCGTCTAACTGATAACAAAGGTCGCCTCGTCAACTTTAAGAACACAATTATAATTATGACATCCAATTTAGGTTCAACGTTGATACATGAGCGCTTTGACAATATCAAACCTGCAGAGTTTGAATTAGCCGCTGAAAGAGCCAAAGTTGATGTCTTAGAATTGCTTCGTCAAACGATCAGACCTGAATTTTTAAATAGAATTGACGAAACCATTCTTTTCTTACCACTCACAAAAGAAAATGTGAAGGAGATTGTTTCAATACAAATAGATTCGCTTAAAAAGAAACTCAAAGTACAAGAGATTGATTTGTTTGTAACGGACGACGCATTCGATTTTATAGCAGAAATAGGATATGATCCATTTTTTGGAGCTAGACCAGTCAAACGTGTTATTCAAAAATTGGTATTGAATGAATTATCAAAAGCACTGCTCAGTGGCACAGTTGACAAAAGCAAAAAAGTAGTACTGGATATTTTCGATGGAAAGATTGTATTTCGAAAACCTGTGCTCGCTACAGAGGAATAATATTATTTGCAAAAAATCAAAAAAGGGAAGACTACTCTTCCCTTTTTTAATACCTAACCGGATTATTCATGAAACCACTCTACGATAATCTGAAGACCACTTTGAAAATTACGTGCCGAAAATTTAATTACTTTATTTTAAACAGTTTAACAATTTGAATCTCTTTAATAATTCCCATTTAAAGCCTATTTTTCCCAAAAAGAGACGTTAGGAAATGGTAATATTAATTTCACATAGAAAATTACAAATACCAATGAATTTCCTAACTTTGCGCCCAAATTAACACCTAAAGTCAATGAGTACAGCACTTGGAAATCATATCCTTGTAGAGTTTATGAACTGTGATCCGCACATTATGAATGATGTTGCAGGTATTGAACGTGATATGGTAGCGGCAGCTCAAAAAGCAGGAGCAACGGTAATTAATTCAACATTTCATCATTTCTCTCCATGGGGAGTGTCTGGCGTTGTAGTGATCCAAGAAAGTCACCTGGCAATTCACACGTGGCCAGAATACGGCTATGCAGCAGTTGATTTATTCACTTGTGGAGAAATGGATGCATGGATTTCCTTTGATCATCTTAAAGAATGTTTCAAATCACAATCCTATTCTGCCATTGAAATGAAGAGAGGCTCTGTCAATTTGTTGACTAGAAATGATTTCGACATGACCACAATGCGTCAAAAGGCAGGTGAATGGCGAAACCCAGAATTCTTCACTAGAAATGTTTGGTTCACAGATAAAGATGAGCACCAGGCTCTTTCACTTAGATTTACAGGTGAAGTTTTCCATGATGTTCAATCACCATTTCAGCGAGTTCGAATTTTGGAATCATACAAATACGGAAAAATGCTCGCATTGGACGATATGGTCATGACAACCATTAAGGACGAATTCCATTATCATGAAATGATTTCTCATCCGTCCATTTTTACACATGGAAATCCAAAGAACATATTGGTTATTGGTGGAGGCGATGGTGGAACTGTTCGTGAAATCCTTCGTCATGAAGGCGTTGAAAAAGTAACAATGGTGGAAATCGACGGCGAAGTAATAACAGCATGTAAAGAACACCTACCTCAAATAGCAGCAGCTTTTGACAATCCTAAATTAGATCTTATTGTAGACGACGGTATCGCATTTATTAAGAAAGCAATTCCAGAATCTTATGACATCATTATTATTGACGGTTCTGATCCCGTTGGTCCTGCGGAAGGATTGTTTTCAGTGGAATTCTACACAAACTGCTACAATGCATTGAAAAAAGATGGAATTCTTGTTGCACAAGGTGAATCACCTAAATTCAACGAAAAAGCATTTGCTGAATTAAACCATACGCTTCAAGATATTTTTGGAAAAGACAAAGCCCCCGTATCACTTTTCTTTGTTCCTACATACCCTACTGGAATGTGGAGCTTCCAATATGGACTTAAGGGTGAAAAACATCCGAAAACGGTTACAAATGAATCTGAAATAGATGCTTTTGTAGATGAAACAGGATTGAGATACTATAATTCTGACGTCCACAAAGGCAGTTTTGCTACACCGAATTTTGTAAAGGAACTTATTGCTAGAAAAGCAGAAAGTCTCGTTTAATTATGACTTTTGATCCAAATGGAGTTGGCATTGCCAATGGAAATATTTTCGGATTCCCAATTCGGGAAAAAGAAGCGGACATTGTTATAATCCCTGTACCTTGGGATGCAACAGCATCCTATGGAAAAGGAACTAGCAAAGGTCCACAAGCAATTCTCGATGCTTCTACACAATTGGATTTTTATCACCCGAAACTTGAAAACGCTTTTCAAACTAAAGTATTCATGACACCTGTGTCTGAAGAGTGGTTAGAATTGAATAATATACTTTGTAAAAAAGCTGTTGACTACATTCAATTTCTTGAAGAGGGAGGAAAACTTGAAGACAAGCCTGTTTTCAGAGAAACAATTGAAGAGATTTCTGAAGCCCAAAATGCTCTTCGTGCAAATCTGCGAGACAGAGCAATTGAATTATTGAATCAAGGTAAAATTGTTGCTGTTTTAGGCGGTGAACACTCTACGCCACTTGGATTAATTGAAGCTTTGGATCAACAAGGCGAAGCATTTGGAATATTACAAATAGATGCACACGCTGATTTAAGAGACGCTTACGAAGGTTTTGAGCAATCACACGCTAGTATCATGTTCAATGTTTTAAAACGTTGTAACAATTTAAAAAAACTAGTGCAGGTTGGTATCCGTGACATCGCGCAATCTGAAGTAGATCTCATTTCTTCAAGTAATGATAGTGTAAAAACATTCTTTGACTGGTCACTGAAGGAAGAGCGTTTCAACGGAACAACATGGTCTCAACAGGTTAAAAATATTGTTTCAGAGCTGCCAGAAAAAGTTTATGTTTCATTCGATATAGATGGTTTGTTTCCAGAGTTATGTCCTAACACAGGTACACCTGTAGTTGGAGGATTAAGCCTAGAAGAAGTGACTTTTTTATTGTTTCAACTAGTTGATTCTGGCAAAGAAATCATCGGATTTGACCTGAATGAGGTTGCGCCCGGAGAGAATGACGATTGGGACGCGAATGTTGGTGCCAGAGCATTGTGGAATTTGGTATGTGCCACTGAGAAGAGTCGGAAGTTAAACAATGTTAAAGGATGAAAATTTACTCACTAAACAACATCATTAAGCTTTTCTTAATTTTAACTGGAATACTCATTCTCGTTGGTTTAGTCGAAGTGCTATTGCTAGGAAACCTTTACCCCTATGCCCTGCTTACTGCGCTCAGCATTCTTTCATTTAGTTCTTTTTTAGTTTTAAAATTTTCAAGTGCAACAAATGGAAATCGTATTTTTTCAATGCTTACAATATTAGCCATTGTAAATGCGCTCTTACTTTCCACTTTTTCATTTTACACCGATTTATTAAAATATTGTTGGAATTACTCATTCGGAATTTCAATTCTTTTCCCAGCTTTTTACGTCATACAATTACTACAAAAGGAAAAATCAGCATTGACAAATAGCGCACTTTACCTAACACTTTTAACGACTATATTTTTTGAAGTTGTTTTAATTTTTAAACTAACTAATGGTTGGATTTTCAACATACTTACCGCTCTTTTTGGTCTAGTTACCTTATTGACCATCACCTATCTGGTTACAGGAACTAAAGAATCGAAAAACTAGTACATAAAGGTTCCAAAACCGTATAAACGAGTCAACCAATAATCAGATTGCTCAATTTCTGTTATGATTACACCTTTTGATGAACTGGCATGAATCATCACCAAAGGTTTTCCCTTCTCTGATATAATCAATCCAACATGCGATATACCGGATCCGCTGTCAAAGAACACTAAATCCCCTTTTTGTACATTTTTTGGCTTAATCTTTCTCGACGATTCGTATTGATCAACAGCTCTGCGGGGCAATTCTTTTCCTGACTGCTTCATTACATAACCTGTGAATCCGCTGCAGTCAAATCCTGTTGGATCGCTACCCGCCCATACATAAGGAACACCCAATTGTTTTTTCGCAATTTCAAGCACAGCGTCTCTTTCTTTAAAATAAAGATCTGAAGCAGCATTTGAATCATCACTTAATTCATCAGGTGATATTTCACCTTGAAAATCAATATCAGGAATATCGTCAAAAAGTCCGATCATCACCTTGTTAAGTCGCTCGTAAGCTTCTTTTTTACCGCGTCTTTTTAAATCTTCAGCCCAAGAAAACAAATCACGTTTTAAAAACGACAGTTCAACAATGTGTGCCGACAACATTTTTTGTCCATCACTAGTACGCTTTATATCTTTCAAAAGAGCGGCGGCGTCTTCCAAAGCATTCGGATGTCTGACTAACCAATGTTCATCCTGACTTAACTGAAACGAACTTAGAGCAATGTAAAACTCAGGTATATGCGAATAATCATAGTCAGGAACATCCAACAAGCGATTAGCCTTTCTATAAACAATCTTATAATGACTCTGGGAATAGAGCATTTCTAACTTGTCAAAAACGGGAACCTGAGCTCTCAAAAAAGAAAAGCTGAAACATGCTAAAACGATTAAAATTCGTTTGGTCATAGCTGAAGAATTCACATTCGAATTAACAAAAATATTTTCTAAAGGTTACAATCCTTTTTTAAATGAATTAACAATTTGGTGTTTATTAGAGTCAACTTTCAATTAACGTTTTTTTTGATGTCTACTGTTATAAGATCATCTATCCTATCGTTATTTAGTTAACTTTATATTTCTTAATTTTTCATCGTATGATCAGGTATTTCTTTGCATTTCTCTTATTTCTCGGTTCAAATTTCCTACATGCGCAGGTCGACCCTCAAAAAATCGCAACAACTCAAAAGTTTGATGAAGTCTTAACATATATTAATCGCATGTATGTAGACCAAGTAAATGACAAAGATTTAACTGACGCAGCAATTGTTGCAATGCTTGAAAAGTTAGACCCCCATTCTACATTCATCTCCAAAGAAGAAGTCGATGAAGCAAACTCTTCCATAAATGGAAGTTTTGTTGGAATTGGAATTCGATTTCAAATCTTGAAAGACACATTAATGGTTGTAGCAACAGTTCCAGGTGGGCCATCAGAGAAACTTGGGATAATTCCTGGTGATAAAATCATAAAAATTGAAAACGAAACGATTGCCGGAATAGGTTTAAAGAACACCCAAGTACGTGAAAAATTAATGGGTGAATTAGGTACCAAAGTAAAGATTGAAATCAAACGGAAATCAGCTAAAAAAACAATAGATTTCGTTGTAACTAGAGATCATATTCCAATTAATTCGGTTGATGCCTATTACATGGTCACACCGGAAATTGGCTACTTGAAATTAAACAGTTTCTCTCGCAGCACAGTAGAGGAAATTCAAAAAGGCCTCACTGATTTGAAAGCCAAAGGGATGAAGCATTTGATTTTTGATCTTCAAGGAAATGGTGGAGGTTTACTTGATGCCGCGCAAAAAGTAGCAGATGAATTTCTTAGCGGCGATAAATTAATCGTTTATTCGGAAGGGCGAGCTCAACCTAGAAGCAATCTAATTGCTGGAAAAAAAGGCCAATGGGAAAAAGGATCGCTTATTCTGCTAACTGACGAATACTCTGCTTCAGCAAGTGAAATTCTTTCCGGTGCCATACAAGATTGGGACAGAGGAATGATCGTCGGAAGAAGAACCTTTGGAAAAGGACTTGTTCAGCGACCAATAGATCTAACAGATGGATCACAGATTAGACTCACAATTGCTCGTTATTTCACACCAAGTGGAAGATTCATTCAAAAGCCATACGACAACTTAGACGATTACAAAAAAGACTTAAACGAACGCTATTTACATGGAGAATACAGTCATGCTGACTCAATTAAATTTCCCGATTCACTGAAACACGAAACGATGATTACCAAACGTACAGTGTACGGTGGCGGTGGGATCATGCCTGATATTTTCGTTCCCATTGACACGTCCGAAATAACAGATTATTTTAGTGATTTAATTCAAGGTGGACATGTAACGTCCTACTCGCTTGAATACGTTGACAAGAACCGTGACAAATTATTGGCCTCCTACCCAAGTTTTAACGAGTACAATGATAAATTTGAAATAGACCAAAAGTTCATGGATGACTTCTTTGCTTATGTCCAAAAGGAAGACAAAGAATTGAAGCACAATGAAGAACAATATAAAACGAGCGAAAAACTAATCAAATTGCGAATAAAGGCAGTTCTTGCACAAGACATTTGGGGATACAATGAATTCTATCAAGTTTATAACGATACAAATGAAATTCTTCAGCGCGCAATCCAAGTAATTGAGCAAAAAGAATATGAAAAAGTGAAATTGGAACAAATCAAATAAAATTTGCCTTTTTATCTTTGTATAAATTTTTCGCATCATGATTAGAAATTTTGTATTTGTTTTTGCGCTTTTTAGTTTAACTGCCTGTGCTGATTCGACGAATGAAGCATCCGATAAAAGTGATGTGCATTCTTCAATAGCCGCAAATGGAAATAATGAAGCAGAGCTAAAAGAAGCTTTGAGCGAAATAGAAAAAGAAGAAGAAGCCTTGAAAAAGACACTTACTTCTATGACCTTTGATAAGTTGAATTACAATTTCGGAAAATTAACAGAAGATACTGAAAATAAAGTTTCTTATGTCGTTACAAACTCTGGTAAAAACCCACTCATTATTGAAAAAGTAGATGTTAGCTGTGGTTGCACAACGGCAAAAAAACCAGAGAAACCAATAGCTCCTGGCAAATCAGACATTATCGAGGTAATATTTCATCCTAAACCAGGACAGTTAGGCGAACAAAAAAAGACAGTTACTGTAACAGCTAATACTGAACCGAAAATTGTTGTGCTTAATTTCGAAGCATTTGTTGAAGCGAAATAGCCTTGAGTGCATGAAATGCATCTTGTGATTATTGATAACTTAGCGAAAAATTAAGGACATGTCTGTAAAAGAAGAAGTTGAAGATTTTTATGACTCATACGTTGGAAATCAGACGAAAATTGGGGTTTCTATTCGTCACCGACAAATATTTAAAAATCTAAAAAGTATTGGATTAAAAAATAATTCGAATGTCCTTGAAATTGGCTGTGGAATTGGAACAGTTAGTGGCCTAATCATTTCAGCGATACCCGATGGTCATTTTTTAGGGTGTGACATTTCACCTAAAAGCATTGAATTAGCTAGTAAATTCAATCCACAAAAAAATGCAAATTTCTTGGTTACCGACATGTCGGACTTCCAATCAGATAAAAAATTTGACTTTGTTGTTTTCCCTGATGTCTTGGAACATATACCAGTAGAACAGCACAGCAACTTATTTAAAAATGTAGCATCAGCATGTAAACCAAATGCAAAGATCTTGATTAATATTCCTGAGCCAAATTCGTTGGACTGGACACGTAAATATACACCAGAGAAATTGCAGATTATTGATCAATCCCTTTCAATGCAGGATTTATTGAACAATGTTTATCCTCATGGATTTTATGTTCAGTCAATAGAACCTTATTCGATTCACACGAATGTTCCGAATTATTTAAAGATTATTTTAGTGAGAAATCCTGGAGTATCTGACCTACATTATAATAGTAAACTCTCGAAATTGATTCAAAATATAAAGGTTCGATTTTTCTAATGAAGAAACGATTGCTTTATACCTATTTGAATCCCTCCTCATTCGTATTAAAAGACATTGAAATATTGGAAGAGGAATTTGAACTATCATTGCACCGTTTTGATGTTCGTTCAAAATACAAGCTCCCTATTGCCTTTTTAAAACAGCTCATCTTCTTGCTGAAGAACAGCCGAAAACAAGAAGTCGTAATTGTTCAATTTGCCGGTTATCAATCAGCCTTACCCGTTCTTTGGTCTCGACTTTTTAGAAAAAAATCAATTTTGGTCTTAGGTGGAACAGATTGTGTTTACTTACCCTCAATACACTACGGTAATTTCTCAAAAGGCTTGTTGGCAAAATGTACCAGCTACAGTTTAAAAAAGGCAACATTACTTCTCCCTGTATCACAAACACTTGTTGAAACTGATTATGATTATCAATTAGATGATTTTAAAAAGCAAGGTTATAAAGCCTTTGTAAAAGGTGATACTGCATCATACAAAGTAATTCACAATGGTTTCAAGATTGACCAATGGCAACCGGCTGAAAAAGAAAAGAATTCATTTGTAACCGTTGCTGCTGATCTTCAAACTCGCTTTGGAATAAAACTTAAAGGAATAGATCTTATCTTGGAAATTGCTCCCTCCTTACCCGATTGTCAATTTTACATTGTAGGAGGGAAAAATACAACTTTAGAAACTCCATCGAATGTCCACCTGATCGAAACAATGCCTAACAATGAATTACCACATTTCATTGCTACCAAGGAGTATTATTTACAATTGTCAATGAGCGAAGGTTTTCCAAATGCACTTTGCGAAGCAATGCTTTGCGGCTGTATTCCTATCGTTTCTGCTGTTGGTGCAATGCCTGAAATTGTTACAGACAAAGGTTTCATTCTATTCAAAAAGAATTCTGATACGTTGCTCAAATTAATCCATGTTGCAAAAGGCTTGGAAAATCATGAAGAAATGGCAATTGCAAGCAGGAATAGAATAATCAATAATTATTCTTTTGAAAAAAGAAAAACCACTCTTATTGGAGTGGTTCATCAATTATTTCTCGACTGAGCGTTTCTTAAATTCTAGGAAAATCATTCCTCCAATCAAACCAAACAAGAGTAGAGATCCAAACAATGCATAATTATTTGATTTTCTGAATTTTGGCAAATCAAAAGTAAACTCCACTTTATGCTTACCATTCTTCAACTCCAAACCTCTTAAAAGGTAATCCGTTTTTAAGATGGGTACTTCTTTTCCATCGACTGTTGCTTTCCATCCTTCTGGGTAATAGATTTCAGAGAATACTGCAAACTGGTCGCCTTTGCACTCTGCTGAATAACTAATCTTGTTGGGAGCATAAGCAGTCATTTTTATATTTCCAATACCGCTAAATGATCGTTTTTTCAAGCCAGCAGCAACATCTTTCAACATCACTGCATCATTTGCCGGATTAAACTCGTCTGTTACATTTACTGAAATCAATTTTGAAAAGGATTTTAATGAATCCATTTGCATTGTAGCTGCAGGAATCAGATTCGTCGCACCGTTTGCATCCATCACCCAAAGCACTTCCATCCCTTTCGAAATACCATTCGACAAAGGAACATCCATAGTATCCTTACCTGGAAGTAAATACTGAATTTTCTCAGTCCCAAACACAATAGCTTCTTTAACCACTTTTCTATTTACCAAGAATATCCCTGATCCAGCATTTACCAACTTGAACTCATTGCCCAATGCTCGAATTTCATCATTTGGAGTGTCTTTAACCTTAATATTTCTAATAAACCACGCATTACCCATTGCTGTTGGGTTAGGACGTAAAGACTCCTCTTGTATGAAGTACTTTACATTCAACATATCAAGCACTTTGTTATTTGATCGCGATAAGTGGAAATCAAAAACATTCTGAATGTTTCTAAGTTTTGCGCCATGATAGCCACCCAACGACTTATGAAAATAAGAAGCGCGCGTGCTGTTCCAACCACCATTCAAATCAAATACACGGTAATTCGTTGCCAAATTAAGCGCAGAAAAACGATACGAATCAATTACGCGACGCTTGTCACCTCCAGTATAACCTAGTTCGTCTGCCATTTTTGATCCTTCGCTCTCCCCTTTTTTAATCTCATTATTTACTTTAGGATCCATGGCCTCCATCTCCATAATTTGCAAATCTGCCTTTTCTGGTGAAAGCGGGTAATCAGTTTGAGCAGATGCAACCCAATACTTATATTCGCCTCTATCGTTTTCAGCTGAGCTCAAATAATTCTGATCTACCGGAATTAAATCCAATAGGACCAAGAGCCCAAGTCCACCAAAAATTAAAGTCGTAGGAAGAGCCGTATAGAAATAAAGTCCAATAAGTGCAATCGCCAAAAATGTAAAGAGCAAAGAACGATTCATCGAAGAATTAAAAATATCAGCCCTTGCACTTTTCATTAAATCATATTGTTCGGTTGCTCCATCAACTTGTGCATCAACAAATTGTTCCAGCTGCTGCGGATTGTTTACGTCAATACCATAATTCGTTGCCAAAATTTGAGGATCTGTTCCACGGACTTGATCCATTATTTGAGCTGGTATTTCATTTATTCTTTGTAATTCTGACTGTGAAGTATAATTATCTCCAAGTCCAACTGTTTTCACACCAAAAAGCAGAACAAAAAATACTCCTGAAACAATAAGAAACTGCTTTTTTGTTTCTTTAATTTGCTCTCGCTCCTCAAATAAGCGTTGCAACAATAAAACTCCAATTACTGGCACACATAATTCTATTAACACCAAAACGATTGTAACAGTTCTAAATTTATTGTAGCCGGGCACATGCTCAATAAAGAAATCCGTCAGTCCCATCATATTTTTACCCCAAGAAAGCATCAGAGCCAAAATAGAAACTCCTAGAAAAACCCATTTAGAACCATCTTTTATGTAAACCATCCCAAGTACAAGTAAAAAGATCATAACAACGCCTAAATAAACAGGCCCGGACGTCATTGGTTGTTCACCCCAATAAACAGGATATGGAGCATTTAAAATTCCATTTATGTCTTTAGATGAGCGATCGGAGTTCTCAATTAATTCTTTAAAAGGACTATCGGCAATGCCAATCGAAGCCGAGCCTTTCACATAAGGAGAAACAAGAGTAAAAGATTCGTCTCTTCCATAACTCCAGTTTGTAATATAATCCTTGTCCAACCCCTCTGTATTCTCCGTTGCCACTTCGCCATCAGGACGAATTGTAATATCATTACCACCCCTAATAGTTTGTTTCGCATAATCATTGGTTAAGGAAACATTTCCATAATTAATGAATACAGCCAAAAGATAGGCCGCCAAAACGGCTCCAGATGTTATCAAAAACTGTTTAATCGCTTTATTTCTTAATGCTTTTACTAATTCAAAAACACCCAATCCTGCTAGGATAAATGCAAAATAATAAGTTACTTGAAGATGATTACTTGCAATTTCAAAACTCATGAAGAGTGCTGAAAGCAGTGCTCCCCATTTCCAATTTTGTCGATAAGCCATGATGAATGCTCCTAAAACTGGTGCCATAAGCGCTACAGTAATCGCTTTGGAATTATGTCCAGCTTGCAGAATTACAATTTCATAACTAGCGAAAGCAAACGCAATGGCCCCAATAAACCCAATCAACGGTCGCACGCGGAGACAAAGTGCGAGGATATAAAACCCAATTAAATGAAGCAATAGAATACCAGAAGGAACACCTACATTTTTCAAAAACCAAATCATTCCAGTTTGAAAAACATTCCCATCGTACAAAGTAGATATTTGCACCGTTGGCATACCGCCAAACATTGAATTGGTCCAAAGTGGTTCGTCTCCAGTTTTTTCTCGAAACGTTTTAATTTCCTGAGACATACCAATATATTGCTCGATATCATGCTGTTTTAGATGGTAGCCATCGTATTCAGGCGAAAAATAAGCGAACATTATTACAATAAATCCACCTATTACAGCAAAGTGTTGCCAATTTCTTTCAAAAAAACTTTTCATATTTTGATTTAATTCATTTTAAATTTATCGATTTAATCAATCTCCTCATAGTCTGCATCTTCAGCTTGATGAGAGATTCCAGTCTTCCGTTTAGATTTTGTAAGAATATTTACTTTTCCAAAATTGCGTAATTTCTGAGACCGTTCCTTTTCAAAAGCTCGTTGACGCTCATTGATTTTTCGCTCTTCTTCCATGTTTCGCTTGGCCATCATCAATTGCCCTAAAAAGCGAAGGAGCACGAATGCTCCCAAAATAATCAGAACGGTTCTGAACAAACCCGCTATACTCGCTTCGACTACCACTACTTTGATAAGTGCATGTTTCGCTCTGAATAGATCTTCGTAAAGAATGGATCTTTCAAATTTTTAATAAATCGAATAGCCTCTCCAGTCGATTTCATTTCAGGACCAAGTTCTTTCTTAACATCTGGGAATTTCTCATAAGAGAACACAGGTATCTTGATCGCATATCCCTCTTTTCGCGGATTGAAGTTGAAATCTGTCAACTTTTTCTCTCCAAGCATCACTTTCGTTGCGTAATTCACATAAGGCTCATCGTATGCCTTCGCAATAAACGGTACTGTGCGGGAAGCCCTTGGATTAGCCTCAATTACATACACCTTGTCATCTTTAATAGCAAACTGAATGTTTATCAACCCAACTGTCTTCAATTCTACAGCAATCTTTTTTGTTATGTCTTCGATTTGTTGAATAACAAAATCACCCAAGTTGTATGGTGGAAGAACAGCATATGAATCCCCCGAGTGAATTCCAGCTGGTTCAATGTGCTGCATGATTCCGATGATGTATACATTTTCACCGTCACAGATTGCATCTGCTTCAGCTTCAATTGCTCCACCAATAAAATGATCCAACAAAATTTGGTTGCTTCCCATTTCGTTGATAATGTCAACTACATGGTGTTCCAATTCTTCCTTGTTGATGACAATCTTCATTTTTTGTCCACCTAATACATAAGAAGGACGCACAAGGAGCGGAAAACCGAGTTCATCTGAAAGTTCCAATGCCTGTTCAGCACTCTCAACTACTCCATATTTTGGAAAAGGAATGTTGTTTTTCTCCAATACCTTTGAAAAACGACCACGGTCTTCTGCCAAATCCAATGCTTCAAAGCTTGTTCCCAGAATCTTAACCCCGTAGCGTTCTAATTTTTCAGCCAATTTCAAAGCAGTTTGACCACCCAACTGAACTATAACACCTTCTGGCTTTTCATGCTGAATAATGTCATATATGTGCTCCCAGAATACCGGCTCAAAATATAACTTATCTGCAGTGTCAAAATCAGTTGAAACAGTCTCTGGGTTGCAATTAATCATGATAGTCTCATAACCGCATTCTTTTGCCGCTAAAACTCCATGAACACAGCTGTAATCAAACTCTATACCTTGTCCAATTCTGTTTGGACCTGAACCAAGTACAACTACTTTTTTTCTATCCGAAGCAACACTCTCATTTTCGTACTCAAAAGTTGAGTAATAATAAGGTGTTTGAGCTTCGAATTCCGCAGCGCAAGTATCTACTAATTTGTAAACCCGTTGAATATTGAAATCCTGACGTTTTTTGTAGACTTCTGATTCAAGGCAACGCAACAAATGAGCAATCTGACGGTCGGCGTACCCTTTTTGTTTCGCTTCAAATAACAACTCTTTCGGTAGACTTTCTAAATGAAAACGCTCAATTTTACGTTCCATTTTGATCATCTCCTCGATTTGCTTCAAGAACCAAATATCGATTTTTGTTTTCTCAACAATTGTTTTGAATGGTATACCAAGTCTGATTGCATCGTAGATATGAAACAATCTATTCCAACTTGCGAATTCCAAACTATGAAGAATCTCATTTTGATTTGTTAACTCTTTGCCATCTGCACCCAGACCATTTCGATTGATCTCAAGTGACTGACATGCTTTCTGCAAAGCCTCTTGAAAAGACCTCCCGATACCCATTACTTCACCAACGGATTTCATCTGTAAACCTAATTGGCGATTGGTACCTGGAAATTTATTAAAATTCCAACGCGGAATTTTAACAATCACATAGTCCAATGTTGGCTCGAATAAAGCGGAAGTTGTTTTCGTAATTTGATTATTCAATTCATCCAGATGATAACCGATGGCTAATTTGGATGCAATTTTTGCAATTGGATATCCAGTCGCCTTAGATGCCAACGCAGATGAACGCGACACTCGTGGATTAATTTCAATTGCAATAATATCTTCTTTATCATCCGGAGAAACTGCAAACTGAACATTACATCCTCCAGCAAAATTTCCAATTGAACGCATCATTAAGATGGCCATATCACGCATTTTCTGGAACGTAGTGTCTGAAAGTGTCATAGCCGGAGCAACAGTAATAGAATCTCCAGTGTGAATTCCCATTGGATCGAAATTCTCTATAGAACAGATAATTACGACATTGTCATTGGCGTCACGCAGTAATTCTAATTCATACTCCTTCCATCCTAGCAATGCCTTATCAATCATTACCTCATGAATCGGTGACAATTGTAAACCTCTCTCTAATAAATTGTCGAATTCCTTTGGTTCATGAAGGATAGAAGCACCAGATCCTCCTAACGTATAAGATGGTCGAATACAGAGTGGAAAACCAAATTCTTGCGCAATTTCCTTCCCTTCTAAAAATGATTTAGCCGTTTTTTGAGGAGCCATTGGAACACCAATCTCAATCATCAAATCTCTAAATGCCTCTCTATTCTCAGTAATTTCTATAGCCTTTATATCTACACCAATGATACGGACACCATATTCTTCCCAAATACCCATTTCATCGCACTTGATACATAAATTCAATGCTGTTTGTCCCCCCATTGTCGGAAGTACTGCATCAATTTTATGATTTTGAAGAATCTTTACAATGCTCTCAGGTTCCAACGGTTCGAGATAAACATTGTCAGCAACAACCTTGTCAGTCATGATTGTTGCCGGGTTTGAATTGATTAACGTTACTTCAATACCTTCATCTCTCAATGATCTGGAAGCCTGGGATCCAGAATAATCAAATTCACATGCTTGTCCGATGACGATTGGTCCGCTTCCGATAATCAGGATGGACTTAATGGAGGTGTCTTTTGGCATTTTCTGCTCTTTATGGGTTCAATTACGAATACTATTCTACAAATTGAGCGCAAATTTAAACAAAACAACTGAGCTCAAATTCACAAAATGACGCATGTTTTTAACAATCTTCGTGGATAACTTCAAATATTGCTCAAACTGCTCGCAAAACATTCGATTCATTAACTTTACATCAATGTCTTCCTCCTTTCATATAGTATCAAATGCCGATTTAAAGTTGGAGTACTTTACTTATGGAAGTGGCCAGGAAATTATTATTTGTTTACACGGACATGGTCGTAGCGCGTCGGATTTCGAATTTATCGCCGGAGAAAATAGAAGAGTAATTTCAATTCATTTATTTCATCATGGAAACTCATATTTTCCAATCGAAAGAATCGAGAAAAAACCACTTTTTACAATTGAATTTATTGAGCTTTTCCAATTAATTCTTGAAAGGGAAACTGTTAGTCAATTTCACCTTTTTGCGTTCAGTCAAGGAGGTAGGTTCTCACTTTGCCTTATTCCTTATTTTGCGGCAAAAATAAAAACCATAACACTCATCGCTCCGGATGGTATGGATAACCATAGTTTTTACAACTGGTCCTCAAGGCAGCGCTGGGCAAGGAATGTCTTTCGTTATTTTGAAAAAGATCCAAGTCGTCTTTCAATGTATAGTGAGATTGCCCGAAGAATAGGCATTATGCGACCGAAAGTTGCAAGCTTTGTGGCAGAATTTTCATCCGATAAAGATTCATTTATTCGAGCATCAAGGACTTGGAGAACCTTTAGGTTTGTTGAACCTGATTACAAATCCCTTAATCAAGCATTGAACAAAAACAACATCCCATTTTTAATTATTATGGGAATTTACGACCAAGTAATTCGTCCAAAACAAGCCTATAAATTTGCCCGTTTAATTGGAAAAGAAAATAATGTAGTGGAGATTCCAAATGGACATAATTTCTTTAAATCCACATCAATAAATAAGTTCATTCATCTCCTGCCTTTTATGGAACATTCCTTATCTTTGAACCAAATAATTATAGGAAATGAACAACATCCTTAATCACATCGAAATACAGCAAAAAATCACGCGTTTAGCGCACCAAATAATTGAAAATTCATTTGAGGAAGCGACAATTCATATTGGAGGTATTTGTGGCAATGGAATTCTTTTAGCGGAGCAATTTGCTGGAATTATAAAAGCACATTCCGATCAAAAAGTAGTAGTTTTTGAAATAACGGTTAACAAAGATGAGCCATGGAAAGATCCAATTCAGTTATCAATTGAGGAAAGTGAATTAAAGAATGCATACATAATTTTGGTAGATGACGTTTTAAACTCAGGTAAAACGATGCAGTATGCATTAATGAAGTTTTTGGAGCGTGCAACAAAATCAATAAAAACTGTAGCACTTGTTGACCGAACACACAGAAGATACCCTATCAAAGCTGACTTTGTCGGAATCAGTCTTTCGACAACTTTAAAAGAACGTGTGGAAGTATCGTTGAGTACAAATGATTCAAAAGCCTTTTTGGTTTAATCTATTTATTTCATGAAAAAAACGACCGAATCTGCTTCCTTATACAGTCACTTGGACAAAATGTCAACAACTGAACTTTTAGGAAATATGAACCGAGAAGATCAGACAGTTGCGTTGGCCATTGAAAAGGAGTTGAAAGCAATCGAATTATTTGTAGATGCTTGTTTCGAGCGAATGAAATCAGGTGGTCGTTTGTTTTATATTGGTGCAGGAACAAGCGGTAGACTTGGCATTGTAGACGCAAGTGAATGCCCTCCAACATTTGGTGTTCCCCATGGATTAGTAGTAGGATTAATTGCAGGCGGTGATATTGCCATTCGAAAAGCTGTAGAATTTGCAGAAGATGATACTGAACAAGGTTGGATTGATTTGGAAGCGCATGATATTACTTCTAATGATACATTAGTCGGAATTGCTGCATCAGGAACTACACCCTATGTGCTTGGAGCGATTGAAAAAGCAAAAGAATTTGGAGTATTAACGGGTGGCATTTCGTGCAACCCTGGTTCGCCACTATCTCATGCCGTCGATTTCCCCATGACTCCAGAGGTGGGACCCGAATTCGTAACCGGAAGTACAAGGATGAAATCGGGAACAGCGCAAAAGCTAATACTCAATATGATTTCTACGTCGCTCATGATAAAACTTGGACGCGTGAAAGGAAATAAAATGGTCGACATGCAATTGAGTAACAATAAATTGGTAGACCGAGGTGTGAAAATGATTATGGATGAAACAGGTGTTTCATACGAAGATGCTGAAAAACTTCTAACAGATCATGGCTCTGTAAGAAAAGCCGTTACTCATCAATTGGGACAATAAGTCAAATCTGTTCATGACTTCTTTTTTCCATTCTTTCAAAACAGCTATTTCAGGTATTTCATTACCTGAACGTTTCACCTTCCCATTTTTCTACGAACCACATCCATTAGCTATTATAGCTGCTGAGGAATTACAAAACTACCTTGAAACGCAAAAGGAGTTAAACCATAATTTCGGTCTTGAAAAAGATCAGCAGGGTTTAATAATTGGAAAGATGTTTGGTGTGTTGGTTGTTCAGTACAGTAATGATCAATTGGGTTATCTAGCTGCATTTTCTGGTAAACTAGGTGGGGTAAATCATCATTCCGGATTCGTTCCTCCCGTATTTGATATGCTCACTGAAGATGGTTTTTTTCGAACGGAAGAAAAGAATCTTACTCAACTTACTTTTGATATTGAATTTAAAGAAAATGAAGCTGAGTATATTGAACTAAAAGATGAATTTGCGCAATTGACCTTCGACCATCAAAAAAAAATGAATGAAACTAAAATTCAAATCAAACGAAATAAAGCAGAGAGAAAAACAGAGAGAGATCGAATTATAGCATTACCAGCATCTGAACTTCAAAACTATAAGATGGAAGAGCTTAGGAAGCAATCTATCCGTGAACAATATTATTTAAAAGAACTCGTAAGTCAATTCAAAGAAGAATCTGTGTTGCTTTTGCAAAGTATTTCAAAAAAGGAAAACGAAATTACCGTTTTAAAAGAGGAAAGGAAAATGCGCTCATCACAATTGCAACGTCGTTTATTTGAAAGTTATTCATTTTTAAATCAATCTGGACGGAGTAAAAGTCTTCTAGAAATTTTTGACAATACGGACGACGGACGTTCGCCATCAGGAGCCGGAGAATGTGCTGCCCCCAAATTATTGCAATTTGCTTTTAATCACGGACTGAAACCGATCGCTTTGGCTGAATTCTGGTGGGGAGCTCCACCTCCATCTGAGGTTCGAGTTCATGGTCAATATTATCCGGCATGCCGCGGAAAATGCGAACCCATTCTTGGTCACATGCTTGAGGGAATGGATGTTGACCCCAATCCAATGCTCGACAATCCTGCAGAAGGAAAAGAACTTGAAATTATTTTTGAAGACGAAGCCATCATTCTTATCAATAAGCCCGCTGAATTCCTGTCAGTTCCTGGTAGGAAAATTACAGACTCAGTTTACACCCGAATTAAAAAATCTCACCCATTGGCTGAAGGTCCGATCATTGTGCATCGCTTAGACATGTCAACCTCTGGAATTATGGTTTTAGCAAAAACACTAAAGGCCTATCATTTCCTTCAAAATCAATTCATTAAAAGAAAGGTTAAAAAGAGATACGTCGCTATCTTAAATGGAACATTAGCGCAACATACAGGGCAAATTGAACTGCCATTGCGAGTTGACATTGATGACCGTCCAAGACAAGTTGTTTGTTACGAACATGGCAAACATGCACTTACAAGGTGGGAGAAGATTAGTGAAGAACAGAATCAAACCAAGGTTTACTTTTACCCTGAAACCGGGCGAACGCATCAACTCAGAGTGCACGCAGCTCATAAACAAGGATTAAACTGTGCGATAAAGGGTGATGATTTGTACGGCTTGAAAGGCGATCGATTGCATTTACATGCCGAACAGATTGAGTTTACTCACCCATTGACTTTGGATACAATTACGTTTAATGCAAAACCGCCATTTTAAAAAAAATGGCGAGAAAATTCCCGCCACTTCTGTTTTCGATAAAGGTTTAGTTTTAGTTTTTAATGACTCTCTTAGTTCCAATCAGTTTTCCAGCTTCATAAACAGAAATTAAGTATACTCCGTTTTGAAGATCCGACAAATCCAAATAGCTGTTACAATTCTTAGCAATTTTTATTTGTTTACCTGAAAGACCAAGTACTTCAACATCGATTATATTTAAATCACTTCCTTTCTGAATTTGAACTATATCATTGAAAGGATTAGGGAACACTTCAAAATCAACATTTTTTATTTCTGACACAGACAAACCTTGTTCATAATTCACGCGGAAAACAAGATTTAAATCACTTGAGGCAGCAGGAACTCCATTGTCCATCGATTGAGCATTCACGTAATACAAACCAGGCGCCAGGCTATTTGCGTTAAATATGCAATCATAGCGGTAATATTCAGAACTAACTTGTGTCGCAGTCATAGTAAAGGCGGATGGTACCGAACAAGCAATCGCGGTAGTTAGACTTTGACCCATTTCAGGGGTGTAAGCTGAAATTGAAAACTCAAATTGCTCTGGCAAACTTTTTATTAAAGTGTCACCAGTATATACATCAATTGTATCGCAAATTGCACTGCTAATTAATACAGGAGGTGTATTTGACGCTGCTGCACCAGCTATGTTAAAATAAATTTCCTGTCCATCCAGAAAATCAATTTGATCACTGCTTCCATATGGACCATCAAAAGCTAACCCTGCTGAGTCAAATTGACCAACCTGGAAGAAATCTACTCCATTACCCACATTTACGCCAACAGTTGCAGGTGAGCCACCGAATCCGCCAGTACCCCCCGAAGCATCTCCCGTGGTCCATTGCATGTCTTCATAACAGAATGAAACATTGTTGCCAGCAGGCACAAGTGAATCAGCACCATTGGAAATAATCAGTTGGAATGTAGAAACCAAGTCAGTATGATTACTGAAATAACCTACATGATCCCATACAACAATCAGCGCAGATGGCGTCACCTTGTACCATACACTGCCACCATCACCTGTACCAATGTAGTTTCCAAGACTGTCTATAACGTAAGTTCCCCGAGTATCAACATCACCCCAGAAAGGTGCTATCATATTGTAGGAAGCATCTGGAAATGCATTGGCAGTCCAAGTAACATAAGGCGCCAAAAACGAAACATTTCCATTATTATTTATAATCACTGAATCGTATTGATTACCATAAAAATCGAATGTAAACGGCAAGTTAATTGAACCAGACGAACCATCATCGTTTGGCTGCATTGCCAGAATGAACGAACTGTCCAAAGGAACCATACAATTACAAACTCCGTTTTTCACAGTTCCACCAGAATAATGAACAGTTTGAGACATCTGAGTATCCGTAAAAACGTATTTATTTAGTGGATCGACCGAGTTAGAGAGTTTCAGAATATTGTATTCAGACTGAGTCAGATAAATCGTTTGCTGTGAATACGCCACAGAAGCAACTAAAGAAAAGAGTAGTAAAAGCTTTTTCATGGTTTCAAATTTTAAAATAAGACGGAAGTTACAATTAAATAGTTGCTTAAACTTATTTCTGTTTGAATAATTAAAAAATATATCGTAATATTGCGATATAACAATTTGAAATGGGACTAACGAAAACAGCTCAATTTACAGACCTTCAAAATAAAAAGGCGATCATATTTAAAGCATTAGGACATCCGGCAAGAGTAGCAATTATTGAATATATCATAACTCAAAAAACGTGTATTTGCAATGACCTTGTCGATACACTTCCTTTGTCACAAGCAACCATTTCTCAACATCTAAAAGAATTGAAAGCAGCGAAAATTATAAAAGGCACAATTGAAGGAAACAGCCTGTGTTATTGTTTAAATCCTGAATTGTTAATTGAAATCAAATTGATTATTGAGCAATACATCGATAGAGTCGAAGAAAATGAATCACCTTGTTGCTGAACTAAAATAATAAATATATGAACTTATCTGAATTCAAATCGCTGCTTCATCAATTGGACGTTATTACTTTTAAACTTCCTAATGGGGAACATATACCTGCACACTTTCACATAACTGAAATTGGATTGTTAACTAGAAATTACATTGATTGTGGAGGTAAATTGCGAGAAGACAAATCGATTAACGTCCAACTGTGGTATTCAACAGATATGGAGCACCGATTAAAACCCTCGAAACTGCTAAACATTATTGAACAAAGCGAAAGATTAATAGATCTAGGCGAATATGAGATGGAAATTGAATATCAGCAAGAAACAATCGCCAAATTTGGTTTAACTTTTTGTGAAAATCAATTTGAACTCACCACAAAACAAACAGCTTGTTTGGCTGAAGATCAATGCGGAATTCCTGAATCCAAAACAAAAATGAACCTAAAAGAACTAACAACCGGCGCTTCATGTTGTCCTCCTGGAGGCAATTGCTGTTAATCCTGCTTTTTTATGAATACTACTTTAAAATCATTGTGCGAAAAGCTAACAAGTGAATTCGATCAAATTTCAAAAGAAAGAAAATTGATCCTGAAAAAGCTCATCCAGTATATCAAACAAAAAGCTAATAACGGAGAAGATATAAGTCTTGTTTATGTCTGCACTCACAATTCTAGGCGCAGCCATTTTGGTCAGGTTTGGGGCAAAGTTGCTTCAGAATATTATCAAATAGAGAATGTCAGAACATACAGCGCCGGAACAGAGGCAACCGCAATGCACCCAAACACGGTTAAAGCATTGCAAACGATGGGGTTCAGCATACAATCAGATAGTCAAGAATATAATCCATATTACAGCATTAGTTTTGATTCAACCAACGATCCAATTATAGGCTTTTCAAAAACGCTTGACCACTTATCTCTTCCCTCTAAAAACTTTGCTGCGATCATGACTTGCTCTGAAGCTGAGCAAAACTGCCCTTTTGTTCCCGGAGCTGAATTGCGAGTAAGCACAACCTATGAAGACCCTAAGGAGTTTGATGGTTCAGCTGAGCAGGATGAAAAATACATCGAACGATCTTTGCAAATAGCCAGAGAAAATCTTTATATATTTTCAAAAATTCACGCTTAATAACATGAACAAAAGACTTAAATTTCTTGATCGTTTTTTAACACTTTGGATCTTTTTAGCAATGACCATAGGAGTTGGTATTGGTTACTTTTTTCCATCATCAGCAAAGTCGATTGACAAATTATCAAATGGCACCACAAATATTCCACTGGCTATTGGCTTAATTCTTATGATGTATCCACCGCTGGTGAAGATAGATTTCAAAAAAATGCCTGCTGTTTTTGCAAAACCAAAATTATTGATCCTATCATTTTTTATCACATGGATCATCGGCCCTCTTTTAATGTGCATTCTTGCTGTTTTATTTTTATCAACTCAACCAGCCTACCTAACTGGTTTAATCATAATCGGAATCGCCCCATGCATTGCAATGGTTATTGTTTGGAGCGAACTAGCAGAAGGAAATCGAGAGTTAACAGCAGGATTGATTGGAATAAACAGTCTTATACAAATAGCATTCTTTAGTTTATATGCATACTTCTATTTAGAAATTGTATTGCCGTTAATTGGAATTAAAGGCTTATCAATTGATGTATCTGTTGGGCAAATCGCAGAAACCGTGGGCATCTATCTAGCAATCCCATTTGTACTTGCAGTCTTAAGCAGATGGATAATTACAAAAACAAAAGGAGAAAATTGGTTGAACACACGTTTTATACCAACAATATCTCCCTTTACACTAATCGCCTTGTTAGCTACCATTATTTTAATGTTTTGTCTGAAAGGAGAAATGATTATTTCTCTGCCAATGGACGTTTTTAAAGTCGGATTACCCCTTGTGTTTTATTTCGGCATAATGTTCACATTAATGTTTTTTATTGCAAAATATTTTGGTGCAGATTACAGAGACAATGCTGCGCTTTCTTTCACTGCAGCAGGCAACAACTTCGAATTGGCAATTGCAGTTTCGATTGGTGTTTTCGGAATAAATTCCGACCAAGCATTTGCTGGAGTCATTGGTCCACTTGTTGAAGTACCTGCCTTAATTTTGTTAGTGAAGGTTATTAATTTCTGGAAGAAAAAGTATTACAAATAAAAAAGGTCACTTTCGTGACCTTTCGATTTATTCTTTTGATTTTGCTTTCGCTTTACCTTTTTCAATTTTGATATTGAGCTCTTCAGCTCCATCCTCTAAATCCATTTTAATCTTGTCTCCTTCTTGCAAACTCGCTCGAATAATCTCTTCCGCAAGTGGATCTTCAATAAACTTCTGAATTGCTCTTTTTAATGGACGAGCACCAAATTTCTCATCGTAACCATTTTCAACTATAAAGTCTTTTGCTTTTTCAGTCAACTCAATGTTATAACCTAAATCATTGATACGGCCATACAGTTTTTGCAATTCTAAGTCAATAATTTTGTGGATCCCCTCACGTTGCAATGATTTGAACAAGATCATATCGTCAATACGATTCAAAAACTCGGGTGAAAAGGCCTTGCGAAGTGCGTTTTGAATAACAGATTTCGCATTTTCATCCCTTGATTCTTCTTTCGCTTTCGTTCCAAATCCAACTCCACTTCCAAAATCAGCCAACTGTCTTGCTCCGATGTTTGAAGTCATAATTAGAATCGTGTTCTTGAAATCAATTTTACGTCCTAATCCATCCGTCATATGTCCATCATCCAAGACTTGTAACAACAAATTAAATACATCTGGATGCGCTTTTTCAATTTCATCGAGCAAAATGATGGAATAAGGCTTTCTTCTAACCTTCTCTGTTAATTGACCACCTTCTTCATATCCAACATATCCTGGAGGCGCTCCAACCAAGCGAGAGATCGAAAATTTCTCCATGTATTCAGACATGTCAATTCTAATTAATGCATCTTCAGAATCAAACAGGTATTTTGCTAACACTTTTGCTAATTGCGTTTTCCCAACACCCGTTGGCCCTAGGAAAAAGAAGGATCCTATTGGCTTGTTAGGATCTTTTAATCCTGCGCGATTACGTTGGATTGCTTTAACTACCTTAGAAACTGCCTCATCCTGACCAATCACTTTTCCACGAAGTTCTTCCGCCATATTAACAAGCTTCCCTGTTTCGGTCTGTGACACACGCGTAACTGGTATACCACACATCATAGAAACAACTTCAGCAACATGCTCTTCCGTTACAACAACACGATTGCTTTTAGACTCTTGTTCCCATTTGTTTTTAGCAACCTCCAATTGCTCTTGAAGTTTACGTTCTGAATCCCTTAGCTCCGCAGCTTTTTCATATTGCTGAGATTTAATAACCTCGTTCTTCTGATCTTTCAAAGCTTCAATTTGAGCTTCAATATCTAATATTTCTTTCGGAACATTAATATTCGTAAGATGCACTCTTGAACCTACTTCATCCATCGCATCAATTGCTTTGTCCGGCAAATGACGGTCTGTAATATAACGTTCAGTTAACTTGACACAAGCCATCAATGCTTCATCCGTAAATATAACTGAATGATGGTCTTCGTAGCGTTCCTTAATATTATTTAGAATTTGTATCGTCTCATCAATTGATGTAGGCTCAACAAGTACCTTTTGGAATCGTCTTTCTAAGGCACCATCTTTTTCAATATACTGTCGGTATTCATCCAATGTTGTTGCACCAATTGCTTGCATCTCACCGCGCGCCAATGCTGGCTTAAACATATTCGACGCATCCAAAGAACCACTTGCCCCTCCTGCTCCAATAATTGTATGAATCTCATCAATAAACAAAATGACATCTGGATTCTTCTCAATTTCCTGCATCACAGCCTTCATTCGTTCTTCAAACTGTCCACGGTATTTTGTTCCCGCTACCAGTGATGCCAAATCCAATGAAATTATTCTTTTATTGAATAAAACACGTGAAACTTTTCGCTGCACGATTCGCAAGGCCAATCCTTCAGCAATTGCACTTTTACCTACTCCTGGCTCACCAATTAAAATTGGGTTATTCTTTTTTCTTCGAGAAAGTATCTGACTTACTCTTTCAATTTCTTTTTCACGTCCAACTATTGGATCGAGCTTTCCAGCTTCGGCCATTTTAGTTAAATCGCGACCAAAATTATCCAAAACAGGTGTTTTAGACTTAGGATCCGCCGGTTTACGTTGAGCAGCAAATTGCTCTCCATTATCATCATCCTGACTTCCTGGAAACTCAGCTCTTGGGTTTATGTTTTCTTCTATCATTGCATCAAGTTCGTCTTTGACGTTTTCGTAAATAATTCCGTATTTATTTAGTAGGGTACACACAAAACTATCATCATCTTTTAACATAGAAAGTAACAAATGTTCTGTTCCAATAACTGGACTTTTAAACAATTTAGCTTCGAGGTAAGTTAATTTCAAGACTTTCTCCGCTTGTTTGACAAGAGGAATGTTTCCTGAATTTAAAGAAGATGATTTTGTGTTTTTTAAAAGAGACTGTTCAACCTCGGTTTTTACATGCTTTAAATCAAGATGAAATTCATTGAGCAATTTAACGGCTGTGCCATCCCCCAAGCGAATCAACCCCAATAAAAGATGTTCAACACCAATAAAATCATTGTTCAATCTTAAAGCCTCTTCGCGACTAAAAGTAATCACATCCTTTACTCTAGGTGAGAATTTTGCCTCCATACACTTTGGTTTTTCAGTAAGCACAAACATAGCATGTGCTCAATACAAATATAAAACGAATAAATTGTTGAAAAGTACCCTCAAAAGTCAATTTTCCACAGATTTTTGTTAGTAAAAAGCACTTTTCAACGTCTTTCCGTCCTTAGATTATATCTAATTTCGAAACTTGCTTAAATTACGCAATTTGCGTGCTAAAAATAAATTTGTGACAAGATGGCAGATGGGGAAAAAATAATCCAGATTAATATAGAAGACGAAATGAAATCAGCCTACATTGATTATTCAATGTCGGTTATCGTTTCAAGAGCATTACCAGATGTGCGCGACGGTTTCAAGCCTGTTCACCGCAGAGTTTTGTATGGAATGCAAGATTTGGGAGTATTCTCAAACAGACCTTATAAAAAGTCAGCAAGAATAGTTGGTGAGGTTTTAGGTAAATATCACCCGCATGGAGATAGTTCAGTATACGACACCATGGTTCGTATGGCTCAACCTTGGTCACTAAGGTATCCTTTGGTGGATGGCCAAGGTAACTTTGGATCCGTCGATGGTGATAGTCCTGCTGCTATGCGTTATACCGAAGCAAGATTGAGAAAAATTGCTGAAGAGATGCTAGATGACCTCGACAAAGACACGGTAGATTTTACACCGAATTTCGATGATAGTCTTGAAGAACCATCTGTAATGCCGACAAAAGTTCCAAATCTATTGGTAAATGGGGCATCTGGAATTGCGGTTGGTATGGCGACAAATATGGCGCCACACAACCTTACAGAGGTAGTTGACGGTGTGATTGCTTATGTTGACAACAAAGAAATAGATATTGAGGAACTAATTAAGTTCGTTAAAGCTCCAGATTTCCCAACAGGCGGAATTATTTACGGCTATGAAGGTGTAAGGGAAGCGCTTTTAACTGGTCGTGGACGTATCGTAATGCGCGCTAAAGCCGAGATTGAAGAATACAATGGTCGTGAACAAATTATTGTAACTGAAATCCCTTATCAAGTCAATAAAGCCGACATGATCAAAAAGACGGCGGAATTGGTCAACGACAAAAAGATTGAAGGTATCTCAGATATACGTGACGAATCCGACAGGAATGGAATGCGTGTCGTTTATGAAATAAAACGAGACGCAATTGCAAACGTTGTTCTAAATAAACTTTACAAATTCACTTCACTTCAGACTTCTTTTTCAGTAAATAATATTTGTTTGGTGGATGGTCGTCCACAACTTCTGAACCTGAAGGAAATGATATCCAACTTTGTTGACTTCCGTCATGAGGTAGTAATTAGAAGAACGAAATTCGAATTGCGTAAGGCTGAAGAAAGAGCGCATATATTAGAAGGACTAATCATTGCCTCTGATAACATTGATGAAGTAATCGAAATTATAAAGGCTTCTGCAAGTCCAGATGAGGCGAGAGAGAAATTATCTACACGTTTTGGTCTTTCAGAAATTCAAACTAGAGCGATTGTTGACATGCGTCTACGTCAATTAACAGGACTAGAGCAAGATAAATTAAGAGCTGAGTTTGATGAATTAATGAAATTGATTGCTGATTTGAAAGATATTCTAGACCGTGAGGAAAGAAGAATGGAAATCATCAAAAATGAATTAATTGAAATTAGATCAAGATATGGTGATGAACGCAGATCTCAAATTGAGTATTCTGCTTCGGAAATGCGCATGGAAGATTTAATTGCAGATGAAGAAGTTGTCATAACTATTTCTCACGCCGGATATATCAAACGCACAAGTCTTAATGAATACAAAGTTCAAAATCGTGGTGGAATGGGATCCAAAGGTTCAGCCACGCGTGATAAGGACTTCTTGGAGCACCTTTTTGTTGCTACTAACCACAATTACTTGTTGATCTTCACAGAAAAAGGAAGATGTTTCTGGATGCGTGTTTATGAAATTCCTGAAGGAAATAAAACTTCAAAAGGAAGAGCTATTCAAAACTTGATCAACATTCCACAGGACGACAAAGTTAAAACGTATGTCAAAGTCCAGGATTTGACAGACAAAGAATACCTTGAGAACAACTTTATTGTAATGTGCTCGAAACAAGGTGTGATTAAAAAAACATCTTTGGAAGCATACTCTCGTCCAAGATCGAATGGAATTAATGCCATTACAATTCGCGACAATGATGAATTATTGGAGGCAAAATTAACCAACGGTACTAATGAAATTGTTTTAGCAACAAGTTCTGGTCGAGCGATTCGTTTTAATGAATCAACTGTTCGACCAATGGGAAGAAATGCTTCTGGTGTTCGTGGAGTTTCACTTGCTGATGGCAATGATGAAGTAATTGGAATGATATGCGTTGAAGACATCTTCTCAACAATTCTGGTTGTATCTGAAAAAGGTTATGGTAAGCGTACCTATTTGAATGACCCTGAAGACAAAGAACCGGTTTACAGAATTACAAATCGTGGAGGAAAAGGAGTTAAAACGCTGAACATTACAGATAAGACAGGAAGATTATTGTCAATTCTTAATGTAACAGACGAAGAAGATTTAATGATTATTACAAAATCTGGCATAACTATTCGTATGCACATTGATACAATTCGTACAATGGGACGTGCCGCTCAGGGTGTAAAACTAATCAACCTAAAAGGCAATTCTGAAATTGCTGCCATTGCTCGTGTTCCTAGAACAGACGATGAGGATGAAACGCAATTCGACGAGGAAGGAAATCCAATTGAACCAATCGTTGATTCAGAAAATGGCACAGATGTTGACAATACCGATGTGGAATAATTTAAATTTGTGCATCCTTAATAAAAAACAACCTATGAAACAACATTTCAAACACTTAACCTTCGCAGCGATATCAACTCTTTTCGCTTCTGTTTCTTTCGGTCAAAAAGCAAACGAAACTTCAGCAGCTCTTGAATACATAAAGTTCAAGGATAATATGCAAATGATGATGCTTGGTAGCGGAAGCTTAGAAGATGGTCAAGTTACTATCAAGAAAGCTAAAGAATTTATTGATCTTGCGGCAGAGAACGAAAGCACTAAGAAAAGTCCTAAAACACTTTTTTACAAAGGCGAAATCTACACAGGTTACATCATGGCATTCGGTGCAGATTCTATACTTATGAAAGAACATGGTGAAGAATACCTGAACACAGGTCTTGAAAGTTACAAGCAGTCATTAGCCGTAAGCACTAAATTCAAATCTGATATCGAAGAATCAATCAACAACAAGAAAGCGTTGTTCGGAATGGGAATTAATCAGATGTACGAAAAAGGAATGTATAAAGAAACCGGTGAAGCATATGAATTGCAAGTCCGTTTTTCTGATGTGCTTGGTCAGGTAGATACCACGTCTATTTACAATTCTGCAGTCTGTTATGACAAGGCAGAAGCTTATGATAAAGCTGCAGCGAATTACTTGAAATTGGCAAAGATGAATTATAAGCCGACTCAAAACTACCTTCGTGCCTCCTCTTCGTACAGAAAAAACAAGCAATTTACTGAGGCAAAAGCATTAATTGAAGATGCTCGAAAAATCAATCCACTTGACAAAGACCTGTTGTTAGAATTGGTAAACATGAATATTGAGTCAGGTGATGCTCAAGGAGCAGAAAATGCTTTAGCTGAAGCCATTGCATCAGATCCAAATAACAAGCAATTACATTATACGATCGGTACAATCTACATTGACTTAAAGAAAAATGACAAGGCAGAGGCTGCATTAAACAAATCGTTAGAGATTGACCCAAATTATCAAGATGCCCTTTATCAATTGGGAGCACACCTTATCACTTGGGCAGGAGATGTTCGTGCAGCAGCAAATCAATTGAAGTTTGGCGACAAAAATTATGACAAAATGGTTATCGAATCGGATGATCTTTACAGAAGAGCCCTTACACCTCTTGAAAAGTACATTGAAATTAGCCCGAACGATAAAGATGTATTGATCATCTTATCTCAATTACACAGAAACCTTGGAGACATAAACAAATCAGCTGAATTCAAAAAACGCGCTGATGCAATCAAGTAATAGACACTGAATATGAAAAAGACCGCTAAATGCGGTCTTTTTTTTTTGAATTATTTTTATACAAAATTAATTGATCAATTGGTAACTTGTTTATTCCGGAGGATTGCAAATCCTTCGGAACGATAAGGAATGAAAAAAAACATAAATCGTTTGATCTATATCTGCCCCGCAGGATTTGCAATCCTGGGTTAATTAGTTCAAAAGCTATAACTTCAGCCATACAGCTACTCCGCAGGAGTACAAATCCTACGGAACGATGAAATTGAAAAAATCAATCAGTCTTTTTCTTTAATCACTTGACCTAAAGAATCTTTTCATTATCTTTGCACCCTTAAAATACTGTCACCCCGGACAGACAGTCAGTATAAATCTCTTTCGGCAGGTCGGGGCACCGGAATACAATTTAACAAGCCAAATGGCAAAAAACACAACATTGCAGGGATCTGCAGATTTCGATTGGGATGCATTAGCATTGGACGGATACTCCAAAATTCAGCGTTCCGAATTATCAGACATGTATGAGCAAACCTTAACTTCAATTACAGAAAAAGAAGTTGTTGAAGGTACAGTTGTACTTGTAACAAAAAAAGAAGTAATCATTAATATTGGTTACAAATCAGAAGGCGTTGTTGCAGCATCTGAATTCCGTTACAATCCAGAATTGAAAGTGGGTGATACAGTAGACGTTTTCGTTGAGTGTCAAGAAGACAAATCTGGTCAAATGATCGTTTCTCACAGAACGGCTCGTATGCACAAAGCTTGGATTCGTGTAAATGATGTTCTTCGCACTGGAGAAGTTATTACCGGTTTCGTTAAATGTCGCACGAAAGGTGGTTTAATCGTAGATGTATTTGGAATTGAGGCGTTCTTGCCAGGATCTCAAATCGATGTGAAGCCTATCCGTGACTATGATGTTTACGTAGGTAAAAACATGGAGTTCAAAGTAGTTAAAATCAACCAAGAATTCCGTAACGTTGTTGTCTCTCACAAAGCGCTTATCGAAGCAGAATTGGAAGAGCAGAAAAAACAAATCATCTCTGGTCTTGAAAAAGGTCAGGTATTGGAAGGAACTGTTAAAAACATCACTTCATACGGTGTATTCATCGACTTGGGTGGAGTTGACGGTTTGATCCACATAACAGATCTTTCTTGGGGTCGTGTTAATCACCCTGAGGAAATCGTTGAACTTGATCAAAAATTGAATGTTGTTATCCTAGACTTTGATGACGATAAGAAACGTATTGCTTTAGGATTGAAACAACTTCAACCACATCCATGGGATGCACTTGATGCAAACCTTCAAGTTGGTGACAAAGTTTCAGGTAAAGTAGTGGTTATGGCTGACTATGGTGCATTCATTGAAATCGCTGCAGGAGTTGAAGGTCTAATCCACGTTTCTGAAATGAGCTGGTCACAGCATTTGCGTTCAGCGCAAGATTTTATGAATGTAGGTGACACAGTTGAAGCTGTGGTTCTTACTTTGGATCGTGAAGAGCGCAAAATGTCTCTTGGAATTAAACAATTGATGCCAGATCCATGGTCTGATATCGAAGGAAAATATTCTGTAAGTTCTAAGCACAAAGCGAAAGTTCGTAACTTCACTAACTTCGGTGTATTCGTTGAATTAGAGGAAGGTGTTGATGGATTGATCCATATCTCTGATCTTTCATGGCAGAAAAAAATCAAGCATCCATCTGAGTTCTGCAAAGTGGGTGACGAAATGGAAGTTGTTGTATTGGAAATCGATCGCGACAACAGAAGAATTTCTCTTGGTCACAAACAATTGGAAGAAAATCCATGGGATGTTTTCGAAACTGTATTCAATGAAGGATCTGTTCACCAAGGTACAATTATTGAGAACAAAGACAAATCAGGAATCGTTTCACTTCCTTATGGTGTTGAAGGTATTTGTCCTTCTAAGCACTTGAGAAAAGAAGACGGATCAAACGCGAAAGTAGAAGAAACATTGGATTTCAAAGTAATCGAATTCAATAAGGAGTCTAAGAAAATTGTTGTTTCACACACGCGTACTTTTGAAGAAGGTGAAGACAAGCCAACTGCTTCTTCTGCAAAAGGCGGAAGCAAAAAAGCTGCAGGTTCATCTACATCTCAAGCTGTAAAAGCTATCAATCAAAACAACGAGAAATCAACTCTTGGAGATTTGGATGCATTATCAGCATTGAAAGAGAAAATGGAAAAAGGAGAATAATCTAATTTCCTCAAAATAGAGAGCCGCTTCCTGGGAAGCGGCTTTTTTTTGCACAAAAAAACCGGACTAAATAAATCCGGTTTCTATTTGAATTTCTGATTAACTTAATTTTCAACTGAACTTGCAAGTGCTAACAAACGGTCTTCTGTCTGAAAACCAACAACCTGCTTAATCAACTTACCATCACCATCGATTATCAATAATGTTGGATAAGCCCTCACTTTATACATTTTTGCTAACTCGGGTCCGTCTGCATCCAGCTCCACATCTATCTTAAGATTTATAAACTTTTCATTGAATACCTCACCAACTTCAGCATTCTTAAATGAAGTTGCAGCCATTTTCTTACATGGTCCACACCAACTCGTATGTGCGTCAATGAAAATATATTTCTCATTCTTCAATGCTTGTTTCTTTGCATCAGCAAGCGAAATGGATTTAAATTTAATACCTTGATCATCTTGCTTCGTTGATTTATCACTTGAAGCCATAAAAGACATCGCTACAAGTCCAATTGCCAATATTCCAAATACTTTTTTCATTTCTTCTATTTTTGATTTTAACTTTATAACCAATATGGAAACCTAAAGTTTCCTTTTTTAAAATTAATCGGAATTTTCAAAAATCATTCCAATATTTCAATGTTTAAAAAATTGCGTTTTCTCACAGATTCAGAAGTCATTCGTTCTTCAGTAAACGCGTTCATTGAAGAATGGTACAATGATTCAAATTATATAATTGCTCAAACTTCTGGATCTACAGGACAAGTCAAAAATATTCAATTGAGCAAGAAGCACATGTGTATTTCTGCACAAAAAACAATTGATCATTTTAAATTAAAAAAAGGAGGCAGTTCTTTTCTTTGTCTTTCAGTGGACACAATTGGAGGAAAGATGATGATTGTTCGATCCATTATCAATGAAATGGAACTACTTGTTGGAGATATTCGCACTCATTCATTGGAAGAAATTAAAAATTTGGAAATTGATCTTGCAGCAATCGTTCCTCTGCAATTAGCATACAGTCTGGAACAGCATCTGGAAACAATTAAAAAAATCAAGGTTCTACTTGTTGGCGGTGGACCAATAAGTAAGAAAATTGAGGAACAAATGATTTTAAATAATTGTTCGGCCTATCACACCTATGGAATGACAGAAACAGTTTCTCATGTGGCATTAAGAAAAATTGGGATAGACAACGAAAAATATTATACTGCTCTTCGTGATGTCTCTTTTTCAACTTTTGAGGAGAAACTTGTTATTCATTTTCCAGAAATAGGTTTAGAAAATTTACAAACAAATGATTTGGTTAATTTAATTGACAATCAGAGTTTTGAATTTATTGGTCGAGCAGATTTCATCATCAACAGTGGTGGAAAAAAATTTAATCCTGAGATCATAGAATCACTTATTTCACCGGTAATAAATGTTCCTTTTTTTATTGGCTCCGTCGACGATGATTTACTTGGAAATCGCATCGTACTTTTTCTTGAAAGCAGTGTCAAAATTGATGAGGGAAAATTAATCGACGAAATTAAAAACATGCTGCCGGAACACGCTGTTCCTAGAAGAATTGTATGCCTAACTCAATTTATTCGAACTGAAAGTGGCAAAATCAACCGTCTCGAAACAAATAAGCTGATCATTTGAACAGATTCAAGAAATATTATGACTTATTGGGTATTCCTGAAACCGCCTCAGAAAATGATGTGCGAAAGGCTTATCGTCGGATGGCCATGCAATTTCATCCAGATAAAAATCCATCACCACATGCCAATGAACGCTTCATTCAATTGACTGAAGCTTATGAAATCATTCTCGGTAAAAGGTATTTATTGGTTGAAAAAAGCATTGAAAAGTCATACGAAGAGCGAATGCGTGAAGCGCGACTGAGGTATTACGAACACCAAAAAAAAGAACAACTTGAAAACGAATACTATTATCAAAGTTTGTTTACTGGAAAAAAATGGCGGTTTATAAAATCAACATCAGTAGTTGGTGTTTTACTCTTTATCTTACTCTTTTTAGATATTTTTTTACCCAAACATATTGAAAAAGATACGCTCGCTTTTTACTCAAAAGACGTTTACGGTGGCACAATCGACGAGACAGTCTCATTGGTAATAAGTGAAAAAGGAAAAGAATATTGGATTTCAAAACTTGACTACCAGCTTTTTGGAGAATATCCTGAAATTATTATCGAGCGTTCATGGATTTTTCATCAACCCGTTCATTTTTATTCAGTGACAAAAACACATTTGAATCCATATGAATTGAATTTTACATTTTATTCTTTTAAAATTTTACTGATGGTGTTTTTTTTAATTCCTTTAGCGGTAAGAATATTCAAGAAGAGAACAATTTATTACACCGTACTTTACCATCTTGGACTATACTTCTCCCCTGTTGCAATGCTGCTTTTTTTATTCAACAATGATCATTGGGCGCATTTGTTTACGTTGGGATTTTTGTAATTACCTCTTCATCGCGCGATCCATGTCTCGCTTGTCATCTTTTTCTTTGAGATCATGACGTTTGTCATGTAGCTTCTTCCCTTGCGCAAGAGCTATATCCAATTTCACCCACCCCTTTTCAGAAAGAAAAAGTTTAAGCGGAATCAATGTATTTCCTTTTACTTGAAGAAACTTTTCAATCTTTTGGATCTCCTTTTTATTTAACAACAACTTCCTGTCGGCACGAGGCTTGTGAGTATAGAATGACGCATTTTCATATTCTGAAACATGCATATTCCTAATCCATATTTCACCACTTTGTGCTACACAATACGCCTCTAAAATCGAAGCCTTTCCTTTACGGATACTTTTAATTTCTGTGCCGGCTAGTTGAATACCGGCAGTGAAAGTATCCATCAAGTGGTACTCAAAGCGAGCGCGTTTGTTACGTATGTTTAGTTCCTTGTCTGCCATGATGAAGTGTGCAAAAATACATTTTTTAAAAGAATAAGAATTACTAAAGAAATACTGTTCATAAGATGATATGTAACAGGCTTTTCGTCACCACCAATATCATTAATTTTAGAGAAGTGAAAATCTCTTCCAAATATATAGAGCAGGCTGTAGAGCAACTATCTTCTCTTCCCGGAATAGGAAAGAGAACAGCGTTGCGATTGGTGCTTCAATTGCTCAACCGAAGCGACGCAGAAATTGAACAATTTGCTGGGTCTTTTTTGGAAATGAAGCAACATGTAAAAAAGTGTAACTCATGCGGAAATGTCAGTGATACTGAAATATGTTCTATTTGTATAAATGAAAAACGTGACCATACTGTAATTTGCGTGGTTGAGGACATTCGTGATATTTTAGCAATTGAATCGACTGAAACATACAAAGGAATTTATCATGTACTAGGCGGAATCATCTCGCCTATGGATGGAATTGGTCCTTCTGATTTAAATATTTCAAATCTGATCGAAAAAGCTGACACTGGACATGTGAATGAAATTATCTTTGCCTTGAGTCCAACAATGGAAGGCGATACAACGAATTTTTATCTTTATAAAAAACTGGCAGACAAGCAAGTACTGATCACTACTCTGTCTAGAGGTGTCGCTGTAGGAACAGAGCTTCAATATGCGGATGAAGTTACATTAAGTCGATCATTGCTACAACGCCAACCTTTTAAATTATAAAATCATGCTAAAGGAATTTAGAACATTTATTATGCGCGGCAATGTCATTGACTTGGCAGTTGCGGTTATTATTGGAGGCGCTTTCAGCGGAATTGTTGGCTCATTGATCAACGACGTTATAACACCATTGTTACTAAAACCTTCAATGGAGGCTTTACATGTAGATAAGTTGGAAAATCTTGCATGGAAAGGTGTTCTTTATGGGAAATTTTTAAGCTCTGTCATCAACTTCTTGGTAACCGCCTTCATTATCTTTCTAATGGTAAAAACCATGAACAAAGCCGTTAAGAAGAAAAAAGATGACGACGAAAAAGCACCTCTATTAACGAAAGATCAAGAATTATTAACGGAGATTAAGGACTTACTTTCTAAAAAAGAATAACTATTCGTCAATCATTTTTTAGTTCTTCAAGGGTATATCTTTTAGAAAACGTGTTTATATCACCTGAGTGAATTTCATGGTATCCATTTACCAATTCAAAATTACTTTGGATCATACACTTTGCAACGTTCAAAGATTTAACAGGTTTATATTTATCTATCAATCCTGATTTTCCAAGCACATTACCAATTTGAATGGAAATTTTCTCACCCGCTCTTTTTTCCTTCCTTAACCCGTCAAGTACAGAAGGTTTTATAACAACAAGTTTATCGAAACCCAACTCCTTTGCATTCTCATCCAATTGCGCCTTCATTCTGGAATAGAAGAATGGTGATTTCAAGGAAACACCTAGGGCTGAAATCAATACACAGTTTTTTACACCTTTTTCTCTAGCCAATTTCATAATTTTTGTAGGTATCGTAACATCTATTCTCCACTGTTCATCTTTTGAACCAGCTTTTTTTATGGTAGTGCCAAATGCAACAAACAAAACATCAGGAACATGTTGGATAGGTAATTCTTTTAAAGTAGTGTAATCGACACAATGATTTACCACTTTCACCTCACGCAGTTCCAGTTCCCTTCTTGTCAATAAATCAATTTGTTCAAAACGATTATCTGCCTCCAAAAGTTGCAATAATTCATTACCAACTAAACCTGTCGCTCCTAAAATCAGTGCTTTCATTTCTTTTTTTTCTAAAAATACGTCTCAAATTTCGTTTGGCTAAAAAAAAAGTTTTATTTTCGGCTGATATATGTTTTACTTCAACTTAAATACCGCTATTTCATTTCTATGACTAGTATTTTCGTGGCCAAATTGGATTTCGGCATCACAAGTGAACAACTCAAAGAAGCATTTCAGCAATACGGTACAGTTTTAAAGGCAACTGTTGCTACAGATCGTGAAACAGGAAAATCACGTGGCTTTGGGTTCGTAGAGATGGCCGACAAAAATGAAGCGCAAGCTGCAATCAAAGGATTGGACGGATCATTAATGAATGGTCGACCTATCGCTGTCAAGGAAGCTGAACAACGTGAAAACAATCGTCCAGCGAGAGACAACAATTCTGGAAGACCAGATTTTAATCGAAACAGAGAGAATAATTCTTTTCAACGTCCGAGTGCGCCCATACGTGAAAACACAAATGAAAATCGTAGACCGGACAATGATGCCGAGAAATTTACCCCTCCTTCAATTGAATCATTGAAGGGGGAGCCTCGCAAGAAGGAAAATCAGAAAGACAAGAAAAAAGATTGGGATACCGAAGGGAAAGCAAAGAAACCCAAAATGAACGCTTATAAAAAAAGTGGAAAGGGCAATCGTTTCTTTGATGACGACGACGATCTAGATGATATAGACAATGCAAGCTTTTTCAATTTCGCTGATGACGATGAAGAAGAAAATGATGACTAAATAAAAGTAGTCAATCCTTCTGCTCCAATTGTTTAAATGCGTCAGACAATCCTTCAATCAAGTCGGTTGCCAATAGTGAATAATTCGACTTTTCTCGAATAAGTAAATCACCTGACAAACCATGTATATATACACCCAAAAGCACTGATTCTTCTGGGGTATAGCCTTGTGCTATCAAAGCAGTGATGATTCCTGTGAGCACATCTCCCATTCCCGCTTTTGCCATCCCGGCATTCCCTGTTGAATTGACATAAACAATTCCGTCTGGTAGTGCAATTTTTGTAGCATGTCCTTTGCAAATGACAGTGCAACCCAGCAATCGTGATAAATCAGTTAATTTTTGAATACACTCCTCATCTGAAGAAAATTCCCCTACTAGCCTCTTCAACTCTCTCTCATGAGGAGTTAATACACTTCTTTTAGGGACAAGCTCTAGCCAATCGGAATTCGTTGCGAGTATATTGAGTGCATCTGCATCCAATACCATAGGTTTCGCGCAAGTAATTAGGAGATCTTTCAGCATTTGAGCAGTGAGCGAATCTCGCCCAATTCCGGGTCCAATACCAATGACTTGGTAATTATCAAACTGATTAATTTTTGTCGAAAAATCTGTGTGCTGATCCACATCAATCATTGCTTCGGGAGCCGCAATTTGCAATGGAATTTCACCAATTGCAGGAATATGAACAGTCAATAAGCCAACGCCAGATCTTAAACAGGCTCGAGAAGAAAGAATTGCTGCGCCGATTTTACCTTTGCTTCCGCAGATGAGTAACGCATGACCATGATCCCACTTTGTAGCATTCTCATTCCTTTTTCTAAAAATAGAATGCACGAAAGCTTCGTCAATCAACTTCATTTTTTCGTTGATGTACAAACAAAATTTGTCTTTGGAACAGCTGTCTTTGATATTGCACCGAAGCCGCCTGCCACTTCTTTAAAGTTTTCTATTCCGCGCGCTTTTAAAACACTCGATGCAATCATACTTCTGTATCCACCTGCGCAGTGTATAATGAATGGTTTATCTTTAGGAAATGAAGCCATTTCTTCATTAATAAAGTCCAAAGGAATATTGATCGCACCCTCAACATGTTCTGCTTCAAATTCACCTGGCTTGCGGACATCAATAACAATTGTGTCAGTAGTTAAATCACCTTCAAATTTATCCGCTGAAATCCGATTTACCGTGTCAATTTCTTTTCCTTCTTTCAACCATGCTTCAAATCCACCCTGGAGATAACCAAGTACATGATCATAACCTACTCTTGCCAATCGTTTTAAGACTTCACCTTCTTTACCTTCCTCAGTAATTAGTAACAATGGCTGCGCTACATCTGGTAACATTGCACCTACCCAAGGAGCAAACTGCCCATCTACACCAATATTTATACTATTTGGAATAAATCCTTCAGAAAAAATCTGTGCATTTCGCGTATCCAAAACAACGGCACCTGTATCATTTGCTGCTGCTTCAAAAGCTACTACAGAAAGTGGATTCATTCCTCTTGCCAAAACCTTCTCAATATTTTCATAGCCTGACTTGTTCATTTGAACATTCATTCCAAAATATCCTGGAGGAGGCAATAAACCGTCCGTTACTTCTTTTATGAATTCCTGTTCTGTCATATCAGCTCTCAACGCATAGTTCAATTTCTTTTGATCGCCAATCGTACTTACCGTTTCTTTACTCATATTTTTACCACAAGAACTTCCAGCGCCATGCGCAGGATAAACAGTCACTTCACCTGCGAGTGTCATTAATTTTGATCGCAAAGAATGATAAAGTTTACCTGCCAATTGCTCTTGTGTCATGCTGGCCGCCTTTTGCGCCAAATCTGGGCGACCTACATCACCAATAAACAACGTATCACCAGTAAATACTGCATTGTCTTTTCCTTTTTCATCAATTAACAAAAAGCATGTGCTTTCCATCGTGTGACCGGGAGTGTGGAGTACTTTAAATGAAATATCGCCAACTTCAAATACTTCCCCATCTTTCGCAATATGAGATTTAAATGCAGTTTGCGCACCAGGACCATAAACAATGGTTGCTCCCGTTGCTTTTGCAAGATCAACGTGACCGCTCACAAAATCAGCATGAAAATGAGTTTCAAAAATATACTTGATATTTACCTTGTCTTTCTTTGCTCTCTGAATATATGGATCAATTTCTCTTAAGGGATCGATGATTACAGCCTCATTATTTGAAGTAATGTAATATGCTCCTTGAGCAAGACAACCCGTATAAATTTGTTCAATTTTCATTTGTTCAATTTATGTTGCAAATATCTGTCATTTTCTAGATAAAAAAACTGACTGAAGTCATTGAATTGATAACAATTCTTTGATAATTATAAAAATACTAAACAGGAGCACAAACCAACCAAATAGAGATTTCAATCGATCAGCACTGAATTTATTCACTAGAGAAAAACCAACCACAATTCCTACAATAGTAGCTAGCGAAAATGAAATCAAAAGCATCCAATCCAATTGTACATCTGCTTGAAGGTCACCAGTAAATCCAATTAATGATTTAGCGGCAATAATAAAAAGAGACGTCCCGACAGCTGTTTTCATTTCGATACCACAAAATACAACCAGTGCTGGGATGATTAAAAATCCACCTCCGGCACCAACTAAACCAGTGAGCAGTCCAACGACAACACCTTCGATCAGAACTACTTTTACACTGATTGAATTATTTGTCTGCTCCTCTTGCGCAGCACCACCAATTTTCTTTTTACGGATCATTGATATTGCGGCAATAAACATTATCACTGCAAACAAGAGCATAAGCAACAAAGCTTTCGTTACATGAAACTGGCCCAATTGAAACAATTTATCTGGAATCGCTGGGAGCAAAAAAGCACGTGTTAAGTATACAGTAATAATGGAAGGCAAACCAAAAATGATTGCAATCCTAGTATCCACAAGTCCTTTTGTAGCATATTGAACACCACCAATTAAAGCTGCTAAACCGACTATAAAAAGTGAATAAGATGTAGCGAGCACTGGCTCAACATGCAGAAGATAAACCATTATCGGAAGTGTTAATACAGATCCACCGCTCCCAATTAAACCAAGCGACACACCCACCAAAACAGCCAGAAACATCGCAAGAATGAACATGATTTTCTTTTTAAAAAATGTTAGTACAAAATTAATCTTTAAAGACTATTTCGAAGGATAAAAAAGGAGGCTTTCGCCTCCAAAATTCATTACATACTTAGAATCTTAAACTCAGTTCTTCGATTCAATTGGCGACCTTCATCCGTTTCATTCGTGGAAATTGGTTGTTCCTCTCCATATCCTTTGTAAACCAAACGATTGGAAGCAATACCTGCTTTTATAAGATAGTCTACAACCGCTTTCGCTCTATTATCAGATAATGCTTTGTTGTAATCATTTGCTCCTTTAGAATCCGTGTGACCAGAAATCTCAATTTTTAAAGTTGGAACATCGTTCAATAACTTTGTCAAACGCTCCAATTCATTCGTTGATTCTGGGCGAAGAGTTGCTTTATCAAAGTCAAAGAAAATATTCTTCAAAACAATTTTACTTCCAACTGCAAGGTTTTTCAATTCAACATCTTTTGTAACCTGCTGAAATGCTGCAGTATTTGGAATATCAAAATTCTCTGAATGGAAAAGATACCCTTCTTTTTTAACAGCAATACCATAATTTTTTCCTGCAGGGAGAGATACTAGGTATTTACCAGTCGCACTATTCGAAGTAAAGGTCGCAATGACTTGATTCATTTGATTGTCGACAATTTCGATTGTAGCCTCAAGAGGCTTTCGAGTCAATGCATCAGTTATCACCCCTTTTAGGATTGTCAATTGAGCTTCTTTAATGGCAACCGTTTGAGCAGCAACTGTTTCTTTTACTGGTTCAGCTTGACTTGCCAGTAGATTATCTTCATTGTTATTGACCATTAATTTTTCAGCTCCAAGGAATGTAATCATATACAAATCTTTTTCTCCGTATCCCCCTGGATTAAAAGAAGTATAATACGCCCTTCTTCCACTTGCAGAAACTACAAAAAACACATCGTCATCAGGTGTATTTACTGGGTAGCCTATGTTTTCAGGTGTACTCCATGTTTTCGTTTTCTCATCAAAGACAGACTTGTAGATATCATACCCACCCAAACCTTTGTGGCCCTGAGAACTAAAATAAAGTGTTCTACCATCAGGATGTGCAAACACACCTTCCTCTCCTAATTTAGTGTTAATTGTAGGCCCAAGGTTGATTGCCTCTCCCCATCTCCCTTTTTCATCTTTGTGAGAAATGTAAATATCCCTGTCTCCTTGTCCGCCCGGTTTGTCACTTACAAAATAGACAGAATTTCCATCCGGAGAATAACACGCAGAAGACTCATGGTACTTATCAGTATTAATATTTTTATTCATCGCCTCTGGCTTACTCCAGGCCTTCCCTTTTAATTCTGATTCGTATAAATCCCCATTGTTTTTACCTATATAAATAAGGAACTTCGTTCCATCCGCTGAAACTCCTGAATTGGCATCATGGTCTTCCGTATTGACGGGCTCCCCCATATTTGCAGCAGCAGTCCATTTCCCATCAGCTTGTTTGTAAGCGATGTAAATATCTTCAAAATGCTCATTGATTCCTGGATCTATTCTACCCCCTACTGTATTTGGTCGACGAGATGTGAAAAGCAAAACCGACTCATCTGCTGAAATTACTGGTCCATAATCCGTGTACTGAGAATTCACTTCTCCTCCAAGATTATCAATAAATACGCGTACTGGAGTTTTGGATAATTCTTTACCATTTCCACATTCTTTAATGTACCTGGAAACATCCTCATAAAGAGATTTATTGTCACCATTCAAAATTGATTTCTGAAAAGTAGCATATTCAGTTATCGCTTTGTCCCACTGCATATCTAAGTGGTATGCCCTGCCTAAATAATAAAACAAATAATTATCAATTGCAGGATTCAGTTGCTTAGCTTTTTCAAGAAATGGAATTGATTTCAACTTAAAGCTAGAATATAGATAGCACTGACCGAGTTTGTAATTCAGTAGCGCGTTGTTAGGATTAAATTTATTTGCCGCCAAATAAGGTTCAATGGCCTGTTTAAAATAAATTGATCCAAGGTTAAAAAACTCATCGCCCTTTTCAATATTATCTTTTGCAGTTTTTAGTCCGTCCTTATCCTCTTTAAAATTATCCTTTGTAAAATCTATGTTCTGAGCTTTAATGGCATTTACCGCAAATACCATTAAAATTATAGAAGCATTTTTAATTATTCTTTTCATAATTTTTAGATGTTATTGGCAATCGCCGTTGTAATTCTTTGCTGATTCAACACCAAGTTCAGCTGCTTTTCTCCAATCATCGCAAGCACCTTTTTCATTTCGAAGCAATTCTCTTGCTATACCTCTATTCATGTATGCATAACCATATGCCGGGTCAATTTGAATTGCCTTTGAGCAATCCTCCTCGCTGCCTTTGTAATCTTTCAATTTATACTTCGCAGCAGCTCTATTGTTATATGCGTAGGAGTAATCAGATTTTATTGATAAAGCTTTTGAAAAGTCATCAATTGCACCTTTAAAATCTCCTGCATCTTGCTTAGCGCTTCCTCTATTATTGTATGCTATAAAATAATCTGCCTTAAGTTTAATTGCTGAAGAATAGCTTTCAATTGCAGCTTTGTGATCACCCTTCTTACGCTGTGCGCTGCCTAAATTATTTAATGTGAATGGCATATCGGGTTTTAATTGCAATGCTTTTTTGTAATCCGCAATCGCACCATCTAAATCCTCCAATTGTCGTTTGGCACTTCCACGGTCATTGTATGCATAAGCATAGTCATTGTTGTACTTTATCGCTTCAGTGAAATCTGCTATAGCAGCTTTATAATCACTTTGTTCGAATAATATGACTCCCCGGTAATAATAAGCTTGGGAATATCCCGAATTTAATTCAATAGCATGGGTATAATCCTCCTTAGCTCCAGACTGATCTTTTTCAATTGTTTTAAGTTGAGCTCTGGAAAAGTAATATTCACTTTGCTGTCCTATTTTTAAAGCCATAGAATAATCATTCATTGCTCCAGCATTATCTTTTATTTCAACCTTTGCATTCCCTCGGAAATAATATGCTTTATCAAATTCAGGTTTCAAAGAAATGGCTTTATCGAATTCTTTGATTGACTCATTGAAATTCTTTTGATTGAAAAATTCAACTCCTGCATTGTAGGCTTTTTCTGCATCCTGCGAACCATCGTCAAGAATTTTTGCTTGAACGACTGTGTCTTGCTGAGAAAACGCAATATCTTCAGTGAAAACAGAAATAAAAAGACAAATCGTTAATAGTGGTTTGTTCATTCTTGTTGAATTTTATTTTTGTAAATGCTTTAGGCCAACGAATTTATAAAAATTGTGACATTTTTTACTGATTGAAATTGAATTTCAATTAAATGCCAAAAAAAATAAACCTATTGAAGGGTAATTTGAACCTTTTGAATGAAGCGAACATTTTGAACACCTTGAACAAATTGAACATCGTTTAAATCGTAAACTTTTGAAAAAATAAAAAACCCATGCAGCTGAGTTTTCCGAAGCTTCAGAAAACACGTTTAGGATTGCCGACATTCTTTGTAATCTGCTGATAGAAATCCTTCTAAAACCGTTTCCGGTTTGCAGCCCGCCATTGCTTGCCTGAGACGCTCCTGATGGTCAAATAGGTAAGCTTCAAGGTAATACTGCATGGGCTCCGCACGATGCGGATAGGTTAACTCTACGACTCACGTGAGAACCATGACACAAATTTAGTTTTTCCCTTTGAATTCAAAGTGGCTAACAATCCTTATTTTCGCATAATAAGAAATTGATCACGTGCAAGAACGACATACAGACAGAAAGAAGTACTTCCAAGAACAAGGAGTTGTTACTCAAAAATATGTAATTCCTTTTATTGAAGAAATCATTCCAATTACTTCAGATTTGGTAATCGCTGAGATTGGTTGTGGAGAAGCAGGAAATGTGCAACCTTTTGTTGAAATGGGCTGTAAAGTGTATGGTATTGACATCGCTGAAAACAAAATTGCGAACGGAAAACTTTTTTATCAAAACCATCCGAACAAAGATAATTTAAAACTAATAGCAAGTGATATTTACAAACTTGAAACGAGTGAAGTTGAAAAGTTTGATTTGGTTTACATGCGAGATACTATTGAACATATTCCAAATCAAGAATTGTTTTTTGCTCATATAAAACAATATCTAAAGCCAGGTAGTAAACTTTTCTTTGGTTTCCCATCATGGAGAATGCCATTTGGCGGACACCAACAAATCTGCAGAAGTAAATTTCTAAGTTTTCTACCTTATTTTCATTTGTTGCCCTACCCACTTTACAGAGGAATATTGAAGTTATTTGGAGAAAGCAAAGAAACAATTATTTGTCTAGAAGAAATAAGGGATACGAAAATAAGCATTGGTCGTTTCAAGAAAATTGTTACTGCCAATGGTTTTGAAATCCGAAAGGAAACATTGTATTTGATTAATCCGAATTATGAAATCAAATTTAAATTGAAACTTCGTAAGCTACCAAGATTGCTGAATATTCCATTTATAAGAGATTTCTTTACCACTACATGCTATTATGTATTAGAAAACAAAGCATGATTTAAGTCAATCAGATTGTATCTAACTGCAATTGATTTTCTATCTTTGCACCGAAATTTTTCAATAAAATGGCAACTACAGCAGATATTAAAAACGGATTGTGCATTAAGCACAATGAAAAACTTTTTCAAGTTATTGAATTCCAACATGTAAAACCTGGGAAAGGTCCAGCATTCGTTCGAACGAAAATAAGACAAATTGAGTCTGGAAAAGTATTGGACCACACCTTTTCAGCAGGGCATAAAATTGAGATTGTTCGTATAGAAAATAGAGAATACCAGTATTTGTTTCAAGAAGGAAGTGATTTCGTTTTTATGAACAATGAAACTTTCGAACAAGTAAATATTCCTGCTAAAATGATTGAGAAACCATTGTTTTTGGTTGAAGGGATGATCTGTAATATTCTTTTTCACGCAGAAGAAGAAATGCCACTCGTTGTTGATTTACCAATGTACATTATTTCTGAGATTACTTACACCGAGCCAGGTGTTAAGGGGGATACCGCTACAAACTCAATGAAACCTGCAACAATTGCTTCAGGTGCAGAAGTTCGGGTGCCACTTTTCATTGACAATGGTGAAGTAATTAAAGTTGATACGCGAACTGGTGTTTACGTAGAAAGAGTTAAAAATTAATCATCAGTAAACTTTACATAAAGGGGTTCACTTGAATCCCTTTTTTTATGCCATGCCATTTGTCCAACTACATCTATTCCAACTTCATTACGAGGAAATTACTGTTGTAAACACGCGTCAAAATTCACCAGTTATCGTTTTTCTGCATGAAGCACTGGGGTCAATTCCTCAATGGAAAGACTTTCCACAACTACTCTGTGATGACCTGCAGCTAAATGGAATCGTATATGAACGTCAGGGTTACGGAAAATCAAGTGAATTAACAGCAGAAAGGGACGCAAGTTATCTGCATAAGTATGCGCAAGAAGAATTGCCTCAATTTCTCGCAGAACGTTATCCTGAAGATCAACAATTTATTTTAGTTGGACATTCAGACGGTGGCACAATTGCTTTGCTCTATGCGGCGACCTATCCAGAAAAAGTTAAGTCAGTTATTACGATGGCAGCCCATGTTATAAATGAGCCTGAAACAATTGCAGGAATTGCACCAGCAGTGGATGCTTTTGAAAAAGGAAAATTGGATAAATTATATAATTATCATGGTGATAAAACCAAGGTGCTTTTTTATGCATGGGCAAAAACTTGGTTAGCGGACGATTTTTTAAACTGGAATATCTGTGAAGATATTTCTTCCATTCAAACACCCAGTCTTATCCTACAAGGAGCACAAGATCAGTATGGAACGAGCAAACAACTTGAATTAATAAAGTCCAATGTTAAAGGGAATTGCGATACAATTTTAATAAACGAATGTGGCCATCATCCTCATTTAGAACAAAAGAACCATACAATATCCTTAATTAAACACTGGTATTCAGGAACTTCTAGTCAGTATTGAACATTACGACTAACCATATGTTTAGATAGAATGGAAAAAAATGTATTTCAAAATCCTATAGATCCAGATAAAATTACTGAAAATCCACATTCCTTGGAATATCCGCATCACGCAGGAAGTGCTTTGATTCAACCTGAAGACAAGGGAAAAATAAAAGGAAGGGCGCTTTCAGCAATGGAGCATCAGACTGATATGCAATTGAATCAGATTTATGAGCAAATGCAATTGTTAGCTGAACAAGCAAAAAAATTACAAGACCGCAAGAAAATATCTGAATTCATTTACCAGGCAGAAATGCGCTTCGAACCATTAATCAACCATGTTTACCACCTTTACATGAAGGAAAATGGGCAGTATATACTATCCATGATTGCACCAAATCAATGGGGAAGATCAAAAAACAATTTTAATTTCATGGCAACAATCCGACTTTTAGCGGATCATACATGGGATGTTTTGGAAAAAAACGACGAATTTATTTGACACTTTTGGATTACCGCACAAAAACCCATTCTGTTTCGGTTGATTGCTTCTCATCATAGGAATAGCCATCCACATTGTATAGTTTGAGTTCTTCAATTTCATTTAAATTTTTTTGTACAATGTATCTTGCCATAGCTCCTCTGGCGTGTTTGGCATACATCATCACTACTTTAAAATCTCCATTTTTAAATTCCTTAAATTGCGGAGTAACCATTTTATTTTTGATTAATTTAAAATCAATTGCTTTCGAATATTCTGTTGATGCAAGGTTTACTATAGTTTCATTTACAGTAAGTTCTGACTTCAAGTGATTGGTTAATTTCTTTTTCCAGAAATCATATAGGTTCTTCTGAGATGTAGAAATTTGCCATTTCGTTCCCATTTCAAGACGATATGGATACAAAAGATCGAGTGGTTTCAAAAGACCATATAAACCTGATAAAATATACACACTCTCTTGTGCGCGAATTAATTGCAATTCAGTCAAACTTGAGGCATCAAATCCTTTGTAGACCTCTCCATTAAATGCGAAAATTGCTGGAATAATATTATCAGAAACTTCCAAAGGCTTTATCCATTGATTAAATCGAGTATGATTTAACTCTGCTAAATCTGTTGAAATTGTCATCAGTTTAGCAATTTTCTTAGTAGATAACTTTTGGAGTTTTTTTATCAATTTTTCAGATTCTTCCAAAAAACAAGCTTGTGTTGCCAACGGTGCTTTCCAATTATCCGTTAATTGTAATGATTTAGCGGGAGAAAGAAGAATTTTCATAGTTAGTTTTTGCCAAATTTACCAATAAATATATCATGTAAATTCTGACTTTTGATTCTGATTCTTTTTTCACTAAATTTGAAATTCAAACTCTAAACTTGAACTATGAAAAAACTTTTCAGCACCCTCTCCATGGTGGGATTTATCGGTTGGTCAGTGGTATTTAGCCAAACCAGTTCTGAATCAAATGTAATTTATTGTGAACAATTTGCCGTTACAAGACCCCTTAGTGAATTGGTTAAAGAAAACCCAGTTAATCTTAAGAAACTTCAAAAGCAAATACTGAAACAGAATGAAATTGAATGGGAATCGAAAGATAGAAAGAAAAGAAAAGCTCAAAATTTTGTTTACACTGTTGAAGAGAATGGTATAGCATTTGGAAACGATTCTTCTATAATTCAACGTGAAAATGGAACTCGTCCAGAACCATCCGAAAGAATAAACATCAATGGTCTCAACAATGGTTCATATCCTCACGATCCATCGGGAGCAGCTGGTGAAACCTATTACATTCAAGCGGTCAATGCAACAACTTGTAGAATAGTCTTGAAATCCACAGGGGCAACAGTTTCAACATTTACCATGGGTACTTTGTGGAACCCCGACACGCCAAATAGTGGAGATCCTATTGTAATGTACGATCGTTTTGCAAACCGATGGTTCTTAGCGCAATTCGGAACCTCTGGTAACAAAATTTACATTGCAGTTTCAGCAACATCTGACCCTCAAGGGTCATGGTACACATATACATACTCATCCCCTGCATTTCCTGATTATTTAAAATTTTCAATTTGGCATGATGGTTATTACATGACATCCAATCAAACAACACAAAAAGTGTTTGCATTCGAAAGAACGGCTATGCTTGCTGGTTCAAGTGCTGCTAGATCAGTATATACCACTTTTAATCCACCTGATGGGGGCGGTTTCTTTTGCCCACTTCCTGCAGATGCAGACGGTAACGGTGGATTACCTTCAACAGGTGCCTGTCCTATCGTATCTTATTCAGATAACGCATGGGGCGGTGGTTTGACTGACGGAATTCAAATCTATCAAGCAGCTGTAAATTGGGTTCCGACAACTCCAACAATGACAATTAGTTTTGTACAGGCACTTGCAACAAGTTCATTTGATGCTTCATACAATGCAAGTTGGAATGATATTGCACAACCTGGTACCACTCAAAAACTTGACGGAATTGGTGGCGTTTTAACTTATCGTGCTCAATGGAGAAAATGGAGTGGTTATAATACAATGGTCTTAAATTGGGGCGTCAAAATCAGTGCGACGCAACGAAGTATTATGTGGGCTGAAATAAGACAAAATCAGACAACAGGAACTTGGTCACTCTATCAACAAGGAATATATACTCCTGACTCATATTATCGTTGGGTTGGATCTATAGCAATGGACGATGGAGGAAACATTGGACTGTGTTATGCTAAATCCGGTTCATCAACTGTATATCCAGGATTGTATTATACAGGTCGACTTGCAAATGACCCCCTAAATACTATGACTTTTGCAGAAGCTGAAGCCGTGGCAGGGACTGTTTCTGTGCCAACTTCAATTGGTGTGAATCGCTTTGGCGACTATTCACATACGGCATTAGACCCCGATGGTTCGACATTCTGGCATACCGGAGAATATTGTGGCGGAACTTCATCAAACCCAAAAAGAACGCGCATCTTCTCTTTCCAGCTTGCTTCAAGCACTGCGGCCAATGTATCAACCACATCGAATGATTCAGACAATAACATTTGTTCCGGAACATCAGTTACATTTACGGCAGCACCAACAAATGGTGGTACAACACCAACCTATCAATGGTATGTGAATGGCAGTCCCGTATCCGGTGCAACTTCAAACACTTATACAACAAGTACTTTGACAAACGGCTCAACTGTTTATTGTATTATGACATCGAGTGATGGAACAGTTTCGAACAACCCTGCAACTTCAAATACAATTGCTGTAACAGTAACTGCACCAGTTTCTCCCGGTATAACAATATCAGGTGATAACACGATTTGTTCTGGTATATCTACAACTTTTTCTGCAGCCGCATCAAATGGAGGATCTGCACCATCCTATCAATGGCAAGTAAATGGTGCTAATGTAGGAACAAACAGCTCTACATACACATCAAGCAGTTTGACGAATGGAAGCACAGTTAGTTGTATTCTAACATCAAGTTCAACGTGTGTTACTACTTCATCGGCGAACTCTAACACATTGACAATGACTGTTACATCTTCTCCATCAGCTGCGACTGTTTCATACTCAGGTGGTGTTTTAACTTCAAGTTCATCGACAGGAAACCAATGGTACTTGAATGGTACAGCCATAAGTGGCGCGACATCGCAATCATACACACCAACTCAAAATGGCAACTATACAGTTGTGGTTACAAGCAATGGATGTCCTTCAGCCGCTTCAAACACACAGACAGTAACAGGATTAGGAGTTGAAGAATTGAATGTTTACCAACTTTCTGTTTACCCTAATCCATCACAAGGTGAGTTCAATGTATCTTTCGATGCATCCATAACTGAAACTTATTCTATCAAGGTATATGACGAAGTTGGAAAATTGATATACAACGAGAGTGTTGAAAATCAAAATGGACAATACATTAAAGAAGTTAAACTTGGAGAAGTTGCTTCTGGAATATACAATGTAACCTTATCTAACGGATCAAATGAAGTGACTCGAAAGGTTGTCATCAGAAAATAAGAACTACTTTTTTATAAAAAGGGGTTAACTTAATTGTTAGCCCCTTTTTTTGTGTTTTATTTTACCTTAAGATAAGTAGCGTAAAAAGAAATATGAGCAGAATACTTATCACATTCATAATAAATCCATACTTCACCATCTGATTGACATGTAAATAACCTGAGGAAAAGACAATCGCATTAGGTGGAGTACCAACTGGTAGCATAAAGGCAAGACTTGCTCCTAAAGTAAGTGGAATGCAAAGTTGTTCCATTGGAATTCCTAATTCAATAGCGAACTTTGCGACAATTGGAACAAAGATGCTAACCATTGCAAGATTTGACAATACCTCTGAAGCGAAAACGGCGAGAATAATCAAAAAAAGAACAAGTGAAGCAAATGTCCAATTACTCATCGTTTCGAACAAAACCGACAGTTGCTCGATTACCCCATTTTTTTCTAGAATAGCAGCCAATGCTAATCCACCTCCAAACAAAATCAAAATGCCCCAAGGAATCTTCTCAGCATCTTTCCAACTCAATAATTTTTTATTCGGCTCACTACTTGGTAGAAGAAACAGAAGTATTCCTCCTAAAATTGCAGCATTTTCATCCCGGTATGAAAATCCCAAGATTGGTACCAATAAATCTTTAAAGGACCACAAGAATACCACGCCTAAAAAAACGAATACTACCCTCTTTTGGTCCTTCGTCCATGGAGTTTTGTGTAAAATGAATTCGTCATGGGTATCCTTTCGTTCTTTTCCCAATAAAAAGTAAAACACGCAGTAAGTGGCTAACAACATGCAAATACTTAATGGAAATCCTATTTTCATCCAAGAAAAGAAATCGACTGTGATATCAAAATTCTTTTCCAAAATACTTGCCATTTGTGTGTTTGGAGGTGAACCAATGAGTGTACCTACTCCACCTATACTTGATGCATAAGCAACAGATAACATCAGGAAGATTGGAAATTTCGAATGCTGTTGATCCTTTGGCATCGCATGAATAATTGCTGTTGCCATAGGTAACATCATCAATGCAGTTGCTGTATTGGAAATCCACATACTAATCAAACCGGTACTGAAAAGAAAACCTAATAATATTCTCGATTTTGACTTTCCAACCACAGAAATTATACCTCTTGCCACCTGCTCGTGTACATTCCATTTTTCTAACCCCAAGGCAAGTACAAAACCACCAAAAAATAAATATACATTCCCATCACCATAGCTTGATGCCAAATCCTCTTTGTTTAACAATCCAAGTGGAATTGCTAAAATCATTGGAAATAATGCAGTAACATATACCGGAATTACCTCAAAAACCCAGAAATAAATCATTAAACCACTTAATGCAATGGCATTCCAAAAATTATCTTTTGCACCGGTTACAAAAAGTATCATTGCAAACAAGAATATCCCAACAGCAATAATTAAATTTTTCATTGATTTCCCCATAATTAATTCAATAAAAAAGCGGACTTGACGCCCGCTTGTATGATTTAAAAATTTTCGTGCGCTATTAGCTTAAAGCATTCAACTTATTGATGAAATCAATCGCTGCATCCTCAATTTCATCTCTCAAAGGACGGAAATCAGCCTTTGTTTTTGAAGAATTGATTTTTTCTAGCATTAAATCTTGAAAATCAGCTGCTTCATCAATAATCGTATCCGCCTTCTCTGTTTTAGCGGCATCCAACGACTGAATAACATAACATTCTTCAACGATATCATATACCATGTTATTCAGGTTTCTCTTTAAAAATCTTCTGCTTGCCATAATTTTATTTTTAGTAAAAGTATTTAATCTTCGAATGAAATATAATTTTTCGATGCAAAGATTTAAACAATAAATAGTTACAAACAAAAAGCACCGCTTTCACGGTGCCTTTTAACATTATGCTTGAGGAACTTCCTCTTTTCTTTCTGGTCTTGGAAGAAGTACTTTACGAGACAATTTCCATTTTTTGGTTTTTGGATCTTTTCCAACTACTTTAAATTTCAATACATCTCCTTCTTTACAAACGTCTTCCATTTTAGCAACTTTCTCCCATGAAAATTCTGAAATATGAATCAATCCATCCGTTCCTGGAAGTATTTCAACGAAACATCCAAAATCTTTTACTGATTTCACTTTTCCTTCGTATTCAGCACCTTCCTCTACGGTTGGAGGGAATGCAATTTGTTTAATACGACGTGTCGCTTCATTCATGTCATCAGCATTGTTTGACATAATTTGAACACGTCCTTCACCTGTAGGTAATTCCTCTATAGTGATTGTCGTATTTGTTTCTTTTTGCATTGCTTGAATGATTTTCCCTCCAGGCCCGATAATCGCACCAATCATCTCATTAGGAACGTTGAACGCTTCAATACGAGGTGTTTGTGGTTTGAAATCTGGATTTGGTTGAGCAATCGTTTCAATGATTTTATTCAAGATATGTAAACGTCCACCTCTTGCTTGCTCCAACGCTTGGATCAATACTTCGTATGGTAAACCATCAACTTTAATATCCATTTGACAAGCTGTGATTCCTTTTGAAGTACCCGTCACTTTAAAGTCCATATCTCCCAAGTGATCTTCATCTCCTAAGATATCAGACAAAACAGCAAATTTACCATCATCAGCAACCAATCCCATTGCGATACCGGAAACTGGAGAAGTGATTTGAACACCACCATCCATCAACGCCAAGGTCCCAGCACAAACTGTTGCCATTGAAGAAGAACCATTTGATTCTAAAATATCAGAAACCAAACGAATTGTATATGCATTATCCGCAGGTAAAACTGGTTTCAAAGCTCTCAACGCCAAATTTCCGTGACCAATCTCTCTTCGTGAAGTTCCACGTAATGGTTTTGCTTCACCTGTTGAGAACGGAGGGAAATTGTAGTGCAATAAGAATTTCTCAGTTCCGTGGAAAGTAACTCCATCGATCAACTGCTCATCCATTTTACCTCCTAAGGTCAATGTAGTCAGTGATTGCGTTTCTCCTCTTGTAAACACAGCCGAACCATGCACCATTGGTAAATAATCCACCTCTGACCAGATTGGACGAATCTCATCAAATTTACGTCCATCTAAACGCTTTCCTTCGTGCAACATTACCCAACGAACCGCTTTCTTTTTAACTTCAGAGAAGTAAGTAGAAATGAATCCACCAACTGTTGCCAATTCTTCTTCCGAATATGCCGCTTTTACTTCAGACTTAATTGCATCAAACAATTCAGTTCTTTTCGCTTTATTAGCCAATCCCATGCGAGCAACATCTTTACATTTCTCCATTGCTAATTCATACACTTTCGCTTTTACATCAGCATCATGCGTTTCGTGACAATATTCTCTTTTTGGATTCGCCGTTGGAATTTCAGCAGCAAAATCTAATTGAAATTGACATTGCTCAATAATTGCAGCGTGTGCCAATTTAATAGCTTCAACCATTTCCAATTCAGAAATTTCTTTGAACTCTCCTTCAATCATGTTCACGTCTTTCATTGTTCCAGCGACCATCATATCAATGTCACCTTCTGCAATTTGCGCCATAGTTGGATTAACTATCCACTCACCATTTACACGACCAATTCTTACTTCTGACATTGGCCCGTTAAACGGAATGTTAGATACCGCGATTGCTGCTGATGCAGCTAAACCACACAATGTATCAGGATTGTTCACTCCATCATACGATAACAATTGAATCATCAATTGAACTTCAGCATGATAATCATCCGGGAAAAGTGGACGCAAAGCGCGGTCAACTAAACGCATGATTAAAATTTCGTTCTCTGATGGACGCGCTTCTCTGCGGAAAAATCCACCTGGAAACCGTCCAGCTGCTGAATATTTTTCTCTGTAATCAACAGTTAATGGAAGAAAATCAACTCCATCTTTTGCTTCGGGAGCTGCTACCACTGTTGCCAACAACATGGTATCTCCCATTCTTACTACTACAGACCCATCTGCCTGTTTTGCCAATTTACCGGTCTCTACTGAGATTTCTTTACCTCCAGTAACAATTGACTTTCTTGTTCCTATATTCATATTTACTTAATTGCTAATTTATTTCTGCTCCATCTAAAACAAAAAGAGGGAACCCGAACTTAGTCCGAACGTCCCCTCTTCAATAAAATTTGCTTTGCTTCGAATTAACGGCGTAGACCCAATTCTTTCACAATAGCACGGTATCTTTCGATATCTTTTCTTTTCAAATAGTCAAGCAAACTTCTACGTTTACCAACCATCAATTGCAATGAACGCTGTGTTCCGTAATCCTTACGGTTCTTTTTCAAATGCTCAGTTAAATGAGCAATTCTGTGCGTGAACAATGCTACTTGAGCTTCAGTTGATCCAGTGTTCGCTTCTGAACCACCGTGTTTTTTGAAGATCTCTTTTTTTACTTCTGTACTTAAATACATGCCAATATCACTTAAATAATTATTATGTACGCCGACTTTCGACGGTGCAAAATTAGTTATTTTATTTTAATACACCTCATATATTCTAAATTATTCTGAATTTATACGTACTCACGAAAAATGAACATTTTGAACTTTTTCAACTTTTAAAAAGCTCTCGAAATCGTATATTTGAAAGAAAAACGAATCAATGAAAAAATTTTCAATTGCCATACACGGAGGTGCAGGAACACTTGTAAAAGGAATGATGACTCCAGAAAAAGAGAAGGCATATAAGCAAGCTTTAAATGAAGCATTAAACTCTGGCTATTCAATTCTTGAAAATGGTGGAACAGCAATGGACGCTATCGAAGCTGCCGTTATATCACTTGAAGATTGTCACCTATTTAATGCTGGTAAAGGAAGTGTTTTTACATCAGCTGGAACGCATGAAATGGATGCATCGATTATGGATGGCCAAACTAGAAAAGCAGGAGCAGTATCACTAATAACAGGAATAAAAAATCCCGTGCGACTGGCACGCGATGTAATGGAGAAAAGTGAGCATGTATTCATGGCGGGAATCGGTGCATTGGAATTTGCAAAAATGAATGGTCATGAGCTTTTACCTTCAGATTACTTCTATGATGAATTTAGACACAACCAATGGCTTGAAATAAAAGACTCGGAATCTTTTCAACTAGACCATTCGGCAAAAAAAGACTCTAAGTTCGGAACAGTCGGTGCAGTTGCATGTGACCAATTTGGAAACATTGCAGCCGCTACCTCTACGGGTGGAATGACAAATAAAAAATTTGGTCGTGTGGGAGATAGCCCAATGATTGGTGCAGGAAATTATGCGAACAATTCAACTTGCGCTGTATCATGCACGGGAAGTGGAGAATACTTCATACGTGGAGTTGTTGCTTATGATGTTGCCTGTTTAATAGAACACAAGAATTATAGTTTGCAGGAAGCAACAGAAGAGGTTATTCAAAAACGCGTGCTTGAATTGGGTGGAGATGGAGGACTTATTGCTGTTAATTCTAAGGGTGAAATTTCTCTTTCATTTAATACGGAAGGTATGTACAGAGGTTATAAAAATTCAGATGGTGAAGAGAAGATTATGATCTATAATGATTAATTCTATTCAAACACCATCCAGCAATCGAAATATGAAAATAACTATTGAAACAACCATTAACTCTCCAATCTCTAAAGTTTGGGATTATTGGACCCTCCCTGAACACATCGTCAACTGGAATTTTGCATCAAGTGATTGGCATTGTCCTGAAGCTGAAAACAACTTAGAAGTTGGGAAAGGCTTCAGAAGTTTAATGGCTGCTAAAGATGGATCAATGTCTTTTGAATTTTGCGGCATATACCAAGAAATAATTCAGTTTAAAAGTCTCCAATATATACTCGAAGATGATCGTGTAGTATCTGTGACATTTAAAGAACATGGAAATGAAACAATAGTCACCGAAACATTTGATCCTGAAAATGAAAATCCATCAGAAATTCAAAAAGCTGGTTGGCAAGCAATTTTAGATAATTTCAAGAAATACGTTGAGATGGCCTAAATCAAAGGCGCGCCTATTGGCAGAACACTGATTTTTCGTGTGCTTATTTCAAACTTATCTCCATTTGAAAGAACGTGCGTCACCATATTCGTCAACGTCATAGGATCTCCTTCTTTCAAAATCTCCTCATTATTATGAGTTAGATTTCGACCATCGAAAATGATAACCATTCCAGAACCTATTACTTCAAATTCATTGTTATTGGTAATAATCAGCCCAGTATCTTCAGCTAAACCTATCCCAATCAATTTAGGAAATTTTGCAACAGCTTCAGTTAACCGTCCGAAGCGACCTCGCTGTATAAAATGAGAATCGATAATTAAATTTGGTGTAAAACCCATGCCCTCACCCATTCCAACAACTCCTTTTCTGAATGATTCAGTCGTATTTCCACCTGTTATCATGCGCGACGACATACACATCGCTCCAGCACTTGTACCAGCAATTACGAAATTTTCATTCATATACTTATGTAAAAGTAAATGATGAATAGTCGTCTCACCTATTTTTTTTGTAATCTGTGATTGATCTCCTCCTGAAAAAAGCACAGCATCAGCATTTTTGATTTTCTCAACATTCTCAGGTTCCTCAGAATGAGAGCGGTCACGTATGTCAACTACATGAATATTCGTGCAACCCAGAATCTCAAAAGCGCTCTGGTAATTTTCAATTACTTCATCGGGAATACTTGATGCTGTTGGAACAATTACAATGTTTGCATTTTCTCCGCCAGCCAATCGAACTATGTGTCGAAGAATTCCGTTTTCAATAAACTCAAGGGTGTACATTTCATTTTCCTCAATCCCTTTGTCTTCATTTCCTCCAATTGGAATTAGGATACCTTTTGCGTAGGCGTTAACCATTGAACTAAAAATTTATTAATGAGTATTGTAAATTTAAACTTAATTCAAATAAAAAGTAATTATATTTAAAAAAACAAAACCAAACTTTTCAACTTTGATTAACATTTGCTTATGAGAATACGGGAAATAAATGCTATGCGAGGGCCAAACTATTGGTCGGTTAGAAGACATAAATTGATTGTAATGGTGTTGGATCTTGAAGAAATGGAAGAACTTCCATCAAACAAAATCCCGGGTTTCAGGGACCGTTTACAAAATATGTTCCCCGGGATGTACAGTCACCGCTGTTCAGTTGGTGAACCAGGTGGATTTTTCCAAAGAGTTGAAGAAGGCACCTGGATGGGGCATATAATTGAACATATTGCGTTGGAAATTCAATCTATGGCCGGCATGGAAGTTGGATTTGGAAGAACGAGAGGCTATGGAGAAAAAGGTGTTTACAACGTAGTATTCGCCTACCATGAGGAAGAAGTTGGAAAATATGCTGCAAAAGAATCCGTAAAAATTTGTCAGTGTATAATCGACGGCACCTCTTATGACTTGGATGCTGCAATTCAGGAAATGCGAGAAATTCGCGAAGATTATCGCCTTGGACCAAGCACAGGATCAATAATTGAAGAAGCTGAAGCAAGAGGTATACCTTGGATCCGTTTAAATAAATATTCACTCTGCCAACTTGGTTATGGTGCAAATCAAAAAAGAATTCAAGCAACAGTTACGAGTGAAACAAGCAGTATTGGCGTAGAATTAGCCTGCAACAAAGAGGACACAAAATATTTACTTGAACAAGCGCAAGTACCAGTCCCACGTGGTGAGATTATTCGTCGTGAAAGCAGCCTGGAAGAAACTTGCAAATATGTTGGATTTCCTTTGGTTGTTAAACCAGTTGATGGCAATCATGGCCGTGGAATAACTGTAAATATTAATTCTTACGAAGATGCTCTGGTAGCTTTTCAAGCAGCGAAAAATGTTTCTAATTCAATCATTATTGAAAAATACATTACCGGTGTTGATTACCGTTTGTTAGTTATCAATCATAAATTGGTTGCAGCTGCACTTCGGACACCTGCTCATGTCATTGGTGATGGGAAGTCTACTATTCAACAGCTTATTGATGTTGTAAACAGTGATCCTAGAAGAGGTTTCGGACATGAAAATGTATTAACAAAAATAACAGTAAACGATCTAACATTGGGTCTGATTACTTCTAAAGGTTATACGTTAGAAACGGTTATTGAAAACGGTGAAATGCTTATTCTAAAGGATACAGCTAATTTATCTACAGGAGGAACGGCAGAGGATGTGACAGATTTTGTTCACCCTGCTAACATTTCAATGGTAGAAAGAATTTCACGCATCATCGACTTAGATATCTGTGGTGTTGACATCATGACTTCTGATATTACTAAACCATTGAAAGAAACGGGAGGTGCTGTTCTTGAAGTAAATGCTGGTCCAGGATTCAGAATGCACTTAGCTCCAGCCAAAGGATTACCTCGAAATGTGGCTGGTCCAGTGATTGACAAACTTTTCCCAACAGGTAGCAATGCAAGAATTCCAATTGTTGCAATAACTGGCACCAATGGTAAAACTACCACTACCCGATTGATTTCGCATATCATGAAATTAAAAGGATACAGAGTAGGCTACACAACAACAGACGGAGTATACATTCAAAATCGTTTGTTAATGGAAGGTGATTGCACAGGCCCTGCTAGTGCTGAATTCGTACTGAAAGATCCTACTGTAAATTTTGCAGTATTGGAATGTGCACGTGGAGGTTTACTTCGTGCCGGTTTAGGATTTAAAAACTGTGATGTAGCAATTGTCACAAATGTTGAAGCTGATCATTTAGGCTTAAAAGGTATTCATACAATTGAACAATTAGCAAAAGTAAAAGGCGTCGTTCCTGAAACTGTGCTTCCAGGTGGGTATGCAATCTTAAATGCAGACGATGATCTTGTTTACGAAATGCGTCGTAACCTTACTTGCAATGTAGCATTGTTCTCTTTAAATGAGGAGAATCCACGAATTAAAGCATTGCAAAGAAAAGGCGGAATAACAGCCATCTATGAAAATGGTTATGTAACGATATGCCGCGGTGAGTGGAAGATGCGTGTTATGAGAGCTGAAGAAATCCCTTTAACATATGGTGGAAAGGCAGAATTCATGATTCAAAATGTACTTCCGGCCGTCCTTGCAGCTAACATTCAAGGTGTGAGTATTGAAGATATGAAAGCTGGATTGGAATCATTCCTTCCCTCTCCTTCTCAAACACCGGGCCGTCTGAATTTATTTGAGTTTAAAGATTTTACCGTTCTTCTGGATTATGCGCACAACGCAGCAGGAATGAGAGCATTGACAAAATTTGTTGATACGTTTGATGCAACTGTTAAAGTGGGTATCATTGCAGGAATTGGTGACCGTAGAGAAGAGGACAACAACGAAATTGGAAAAACGGCGGCGAGTGCATTTGATGAAATTATAATTCGTCAGGACAAACACCTGCGTGGAAAGACAGAGGAAGAATTAATACAAATGCTTCAAGATGGAATAAATATGGTTGATCCGAACAAAAAGAGGACAATTATTCCATCAGAAAAAGAGGCAATAACTTATGCTATTAAGCACGCAGTGCCAGGTTCACTTATTGTTTTAAGTAGTGATGTTATTCCAGCTGCTCTGGATCTTGTTAAACATTACAAGGAACTAGAGAACAGAGGTGAATTGAATTTGTAAAATTCAATTTGAAATTAAAAAAAAGTCCCGAAAATTCGGGACTTTTTTTTAATTCATAAAGAGCTTCAATGACAATGAAAGGGTTTCTTTCAATTTTGTTCTATCAACAATATAATCAAGGAATCCGTGCTCCAATACAAATTCAGCCGTTTGAAATCCTTCTGGCAGGTCACGTCCAATAGTTTCTTTTACTACGCGTGGACCAGCAAATCCTATCAATGATTCCGGTTCAGCAATGTTAATATCACCAAGCATGGCAAAAGATGCTGTCACACCTCCTGTTGTAGGATCCGTCAAGAACGATATGTATGGTAACTTGGCTTCTGACAACTGTCCTAGTTTACCAGAAATTTTTGCCATCTGCATCAAAGAATAACCAGCTTCCATCATTCTTGCCCCTCCGGATTTGGAAATAATCATAAATGGCGCTTTAATTCGAATTGCTTCATCGATAGCTCGTGCAATTTTTTCGCCCATAACAGAACCCATCGATCCGCCAATGAAAGAGAAATCCATTGCAGCAACAACGAAGTCCATTCCATCTAACTTTCCTTTCGCCGTTCGTATCGCATCGTATAAACCAGATGACTTTTGAGTTGCTTTAAGTCTATCTGTATATTTTTTAGTGTCCTCAAATTTTAAGGGGTCTCCCGAAGTCAATTTTTCATCCAATTCAACATACTCTCCTTTGTCAAATAATATTGAAAAATACTCTTCAGAGCCAATTCTTTCATGATTCGAACATCTGTCGCAAACGAAATTATTTTTTGCCAAATCATCCGCAGTAAAAAGCGTTTTACACTTTGAACATTTCGACCAAAGCCCTTCAGGTGTTTCCTTTTTTTCCTTTGTCGAAGTTGTAATTCCCTCTTTATTTCTTTTAAACCAACTCATAAGTTATAAATTGAAATGATCAATTAAAGTGTATTGATATTGTTTAGATCTTCAAATGCTTTCACAAGTCGATCATTAAATGTGATCTCGCCTTCACGCATCCATTTTCTTGGATCGTAGTATTTTTTATTAGGTTTATCGTCTCCCTCAGGATTTCCAATTTGAGTTTTAAGGTAATCAATTTTATTCACTACATAATCCCTTACCCCTTCGGTAAATGCAAATTGCAAATCAGTATCGATATTCATTTTAATGACACCGTAGCCGATAGCCTCACGAATTTCTTCAAGTGTTGAACCAGAACCACCATGGAATACAAAATCAACCGGATTATTTCCTGTATTGAATTTATTTTGCACGTATTCTTGAGAATTCTTCAGGATCTTTGGAGTCAATTTTACATTACCTGGCTTGTAAACACCGTGCACATTTCCAAATGCCGCTGCAATTGTAAACTTATCAGAAACCTTCATGAGTTCTTCATATGCAAAAGCCACTTCTTCCGGTTGTGTGTACAACTTTGAACTGTCAACATCTGTATTATCTACACCGTCTTCCTCACCACCAGTTATACCCAACTCGATTTCAAGCGTCATTCCCATTTTACTCATACGAGCAAGGTATTTTTTACAAATCTCGATGTTCTCTTCAATTGGTTCTTCAGATAAATCCAACATGTGTGAGCTGTATAACGGTTTACCTGTTAATTTGAAATGTTCCTCACTTGCATCAAGTAAACCATCGATCCATGGCAATAAATTCTTGGCACAATGATCTGTATGTAAGATGACAGTGGCACCGTACGCCTCGGCAAGCGTGTGAATGTGTTTTGCACCCGCAACACCTCCTGCAATAGCAGCCTTTTCATTTTCATTTGACAAACCTTTTCCTGCGAAAAAATGTGCGCCACCATTCGAAAACTGAATGATTACAGGTGATTTTAATTTCGCAGCAGTTTCCATCACACCATTCACAGTGCTCGAACTGGTTACATTAATTGCGGGGAGAGCAAATCCCTTCTCCTTCGCATATTGAAAAATCTTTTGAACTTCATCTCCAGTTGCAACTCCAGGCTTGATCGAATGACTCATAAAACTATTTTATTTTGAAGAGTGCAAAATTAATATTTTTCAGCCTACTTTAAAATGTTCCTGTCCTATTTTACAGACAATTGTTAAAAAAATGAAGGTTTAAAACGACTATTTACCTGTTCGATTTGTTATTTTTGTGTAAGGATATTCCCAGTGTATTTTCCTCAAACATAAACAAACAACACCTTTATTCTGAATGAGTTATCTCAATGAATTGAATACTAGCCAAGTGGAGGCAGTAAAATGTATTCATGGTCCTACAATGGTTATTGCAGGAGCAGGTTCCGGAAAAACAAGAGTACTTACCTATCGCATCGCTTACATGATGGAAGAAGGCATTGATCCTTTCAACATTATGGCGCTTACATTTACCAATAAAGCGGCGAAAGAGATGACTGAGCGTATTGGTAAAATTGTAGGAGGTGGTGAAGCCAAGAACATAACAATGGGAACTTTTCACTCTGTTTTTTCGCGCATTCTAAGGTATAATGCAGACCGAATAGGTTACCCTCAAAACTTTACCATCTACGACACACAAGATTCAAAGAGTTTACTGAAAGACATTATCAAGGAACTCAATCTTGATGACAAAATCTATAAAACAGGAATGGTTCTTAGTCGAATATCATCCGCAAAGAACAACCTTATTTCTGCAGATGCTTACGCTCAGAATGCCGACATCATGAACGAAGACATTCAATCACGCCGCCCTGAATTAGCAAATATCTATAAAACCTATGTAACACGCTGCTTCAAAGCTGGTGCAATGGATTTTGATGATCTTTTGTATCAAACAAATGTGCTGCTTCGAGATTTTCCTGATGTGCTGCATTATTACCAACAAAAATTCAAATATATCTTGGTTGACGAGTACCAGGACACCAATTATGCGCAATACCTTATTGTCAAAAAACTTGCAGCTGTATATGAAAACATTTGTGTTGTAGGCGATGATGCCCAAAGTATCTATTCTTTCCGAGGAGCAAATATTCAGAACATTTTAAACTTTAGAAAAGATTATCCCGATTTCAAATTGTTCAAACTTGAACAAAATTATCGAAGTACGAAGAACATTGTGGAAGCCGCCAATAGCATCATTTCCAAAAACCAAGATCAAATCAAAAAAACGGTATGGACTGACAATGGGGATGGCGCAAAGATCAATGTAGTTCGAACGCTAACGGACAATGAAGAAGGAAAAGTAATTACCAATAAAATTTTTGATCTCAAGCAAAGTGGTATTGAAACCTATAACGATTTCGCCATTCTATACCGAACCAACAAACAATCTCGTTCTTTTGAAGAGGCGTTAAGAAAAATAAATATTCCGTATAAGATTTACGGTGGTATTTCCTTCTATCAGCGCAAAGAAATCAAAGATCTTCTCTCCTATTTTCGATTAACGACTAATCCAAGAGATGAAGAAGCATTGAAAAGGGTGATCAACTATCCCAAGCGTGGCATTGGTAAAACATCCATTGAAAATATAATCATTGCAGCTTCAACCTATGGAGTAAGTATTTGGGAGGTGATTACCAATTTACAACAGTACCCTGTAGCCCTAAATGCAGGGACAAGAAACAAATTGTATGAATTCACTACAATGATCAGCAGTTTTGGTGCCCAGATCGACAAGTTAAACGCTTATGATCTTGCCCAAACAATTGCTAAATCCTCGGGAATTTTAAGAGAATTATACAACGAAAAGGACAAAGGCCCTGAAGAAGTAGAGCGTTATCAGAACATTGAAGAATTATTGGCTGGTATCAAAGAATTTACAATTTCACAGCCAGAAGATGCTGATAAGTCGCTTTCTGAATTCATGATTGATGTTGCGCTTCTCACAGATGCTGATCAAGAAAGCACCGAAGAAAAAAATCATGTGACCCTCATGACCATTCACTCTAGCAAAGGATTAGAATTTCCGCATGTTTTTCTTGTTGGACTTGAAGAAAATTTATTTCCATCTCAAATGGCTTTGAATTCTCGAACTGAACTTGAAGAAGAGCGACGACTATTTTATGTTGCAATTACTCGAGCAAAAGATTCATGCACACTCTCTTACGCAACATCGCGCTTCAATTGGGGTAGTTTAGTAACATCCGAACCGAGTCGATTTATAGATGAAATTGATCAAAATTACTTGCATTTTGAAACACCCCAGCGAGGAGCAGGAAGATCACTTGGAGGATTTTCTGGTGGTTTTGAGCGACCCTTTGGTGGAGGATTAAACAAGCCGCTCGGTTCAACAGCTGGAAATTTTAAGTCAATCGATAAAGTTGGGCCAGGAAAAGGTGAACAAGGAACATCAGGTGATTTAAAAGTAGGCTACAATGTCTTGCATGACCGATTTGGCAAAGGAAAAGTGACAAAAATTGAAGGTGAAGGTCCTGATAAAAAAGCAACCATATTTTTCCCACATCACGGAGCAAAGACCGTTCTATTGAGATTTGCCAACTTAACGATACTGGAAGAATAATTAGAATGGGAACCCAATACCAAAATGGAAGACAGGAGTAAATGGTTTTGGTAAATATTTCTTGTATTTATCCAATCCGAAAGTGTTAATTCCTTCGCTGATATAATTTGGTCGCTCTTTATTGAATACCCAACGCTCTCCGATTGGCATGGAAGGATTCGTAATTGGAATACCTAAATCCAAACGTAATATAAAGAAGTCGAGGTCCATCCTAAATCCCACACCTGTAGACAATGCTATTTCTCGGTACCAATTATTGGAGAATTGACTTCCCAAGCGGTTTTTATCCAAATTATAAGTCCAGGTATTTCCTGCATCCACAAATATGGCACCTTTGAAAAGATCACTCATTGAAAAACGAAATTCAGTAGAAGCACCTAGACGTATATCACTGATTTGTGTTGCCGTTCTATTTGTATCGAGGTAATATTTATAAGATCCTGGACCTAGAGCGCGTGCCCTCCACCCTCTGTTATCATTCGAGCCTCCTGCAAAAAATGCATAATCATAAGGCAAAGAAGTTTTTGTGTTGCCATAAGGAATCCCTGCTCCCGCCTGGAACCGTGCATGAAGACTCTTTTTCTTATCCAAAGGATACGAGTATATCATTTCATTGTCTAACCGAGCGAATTGTGAATAAGCCACACCATAAATACTGTGCTGACCATTGCTCAATGTATCCTGTCTGTTTTTGAACATTGAAAGTAAATTTCCAGCAGGGTCGAATGACGAATTAAATAAAAAGTTGGATCTACCTTTGTCGTCTTTGTCTTTGTTATTGTACTCAAATGTTAGACGAAGGTCCTGCCAGATAAATTGATTACTGTAGGCATTTCTAAGAAACAGGTCATTCAGCGCATTTAACTTCTGCTCAAAATCAGGGGAGTTTTGAATATTAACGAATTTAACAACAGACATTCCTGGTAATCCAATTTGGAAAATCTGTGTTTTCATTACATAAAATTTCCATAAATAGTTGAGCTGCAGAATATGCCTTGTAAAATCTGATCTATCCTGAAAATTATATGCCGCAGACATAATTGTTCTTGGTCTTTGACGCTTAGAAAGGGCTGTAACCTTTGTTGGGAACAAACCAGGAATGTCAAATTTCAAACTTGGACCTATCTCAAACGTATTAAAACTTCTACCCGCCTTTTGAATTTGTTGGCCATCAATTGTTTGATCAAACACAGGTGGCTGAGATTCAAAACCACCTCCCACTGAAAAAACCATTTTTTCGGCACCTCCAAACAAATTTTTATTCGTATAATTTACTGATGCTGAAACACCTAAGAAACCATTGCTATTCGTTGCTCTTGGTTCAAAACCTAAACTTTGCTTCTGAGAAGGCACCAAGTAATAGTGAACTTCTACGTATTTTGTGCCTGGCACCTCTACAATAACTGGTTTAATAACTTGAAAAAGTCCTAGTTGGATAAGTCTTGTATAAGAACGTTCAAGATAATATTCTTTGTAATAATTCTCCTTCTCAAGGTAATTCTGTAATTCAATAACATCTGGATCTATACTTAATTTGCCATTGTATAAAAATGTGGCCATTCTTTTGATATCCAATTCATCAGAATGAGCCATTTTTCGCTCTTCATATTGGAATGTATCTATCGCTCTGATAAAATACTGTTCATCCAGAAGCGTAAGCCCCATATCCTCCAAAGACTTTTTAAAATTACCTTTGAAATAAGATGTATCTGCTATATGAAAATAAACATCCTTTATATACGTTGTCTTGTGTTTAACCCCAATCAGTGAGTCACGCTTTGTATCTGAACGTACCATTCGATCCGTGAAAACAACACCAAGATTGACCTTCATATCCGTAAAAGAGGTATCGGCTACATAACTAATATGGGAACTACTGAAGCCATAAAAAGCATTGTCCCTCATATATTTAGCCACATTATTCCTGTATTCTCCCAGTAAATCTTTGTCAAATGGTTGTCCAACAAGATTTCCATCTTCAATTTTTTGGACATACTTTTCATACTCGGATTTAACGGATTGATTTGGACAAACTACATAAACAGAATCAATCATGAAGCGGGGACCAGTTTCAATTTTATATTTCACCTTTACTTTTCGTTGGCGCAATTGAACCACTTCAGCATTTACTGAACCCTTATAAAAACCTTTATTTTTTAAAAACACACCTAGCTGTTCGACTGACTTATTAAAGAGCAGACTGTCGAAAATAACCGGTTTTTCTCCGATTTTATATTTAAACCATTCACGAAGAAATAATTTTGGATTCAACGTATCCTTTAGTTGCACAATTTTTTCGGTGTAAAGATCCCTACCCTTTTTTCTTGCTTTGTCTATCCTTTTCTGATTGACTCTTTTTTGCTTCAATATTTTACGCTCGTTAATTCTGCGCAACTTTTGATTTTCCTCCCATCTTTTTTCAGCTACTGCAGTCGAATCAATTCGATTGTAGGCCCATAGCTTCATTTTAAAACTGAACGTCTTGTAATTTGGTTGCTGACGAATAATTGCATTTACATCGTCGTAGGAAAGGCCTTCACCGATGATACTCACTTTATTCTTTTTAAGCAAAAACTTTCCCTCCGGTACATACTTTGTTTGCTTACATGCCGACATTAGCGAACAAATAATAAAAAGAATATATGTATGTTTGAGGCGTTGAAACATTGACTTTCCTAACAAAAATAATATTAAAGACGCAGTGACGGGTATTTCGGCAAACAAAATTAAGTGGATCAGGTCTCTCCATCAGAAAAAGCATCGGGATGAACTCGGATTGTTTCTTGTAGAAGGGGAAAAACTCGTTCAAGAAGCATTGTATTTTTTGCCTCATGCTGTTCAATTCGTTGCGCATACAGATGAATTTGAGTTGAAGTCCACTTCCATAGAATCTACTTTAGTTAGTCCTGCTGAATTAACGCGTATTTCCTCTTTAAAATCACCAAACAAAGTATTGGCTGTTGTCAAAAAATCAAATGAACAAAAAGCAATAAATTCTTCCGGACTTACACTCGTTTTGGATGGCATACAAGACCCAGGTAATTTTGGAACTATTTTAAGAATTGCTGATTGGTTTGGCATCAATGATTTGGTGTGCTCAAATGATACCGTTGAAATTTACAACCCAAAAGTGGTGCAGTCAAGTATGGGCGCAATCTATAGAGTGAATGTTCACTACAAAAAACTAAGTGATTGGTTAAAGATTGAATCGCGACCAATATACGGCGCGTTGCTTCAAGGGAAAAACGCCTATAAAGAAGCATTAATGGAAGATGCTATTCTAATCATGGGTAATGAGGGCAGGGGTATTTCAAAAGATTTAATTCCATTCATAAGTCACCCGCTCACTATCCCTGCATTTGGACAAGCAGAATCGCTTAATGTAGCAGTAGCAACAGGAATTCTCGTTTCTGAGTTTAAAAGGAAATAATCTTATTTTTTTCTAAGGTAGTTGCGTGATCGCAAGATGGCATTTTGTCGAATATCCTCCCAAAAAAGATTCACATCGCCAACATGGTAATTGTCCATTGTAAAAGCTAAGTAACGGTAAGGGAAATGAGGTGTTGAAATCCAAACAACACCATTTGCAAGGTGTGTGTTAAAACTTTGGTCATACAATCTTTCATTGGAAAATAAAAAGCCTTTATGAAGTTGGCGTGCCGCGAATGAAGTTGTATCCCATGTTACAGGATTAATCACAGCCTTTCCTAAATGCCATTTAGCGGTTCGTTGATCTAACTTTTTCTTATGGGTGTTCCATGTTACAAATCCACCTGTTTGATCTTTAAAAGTCATTAATGGAATTGTTTGGAATTCATTCCTTTCGAAACCGATTCCTGGAATATACGCTGCAACTAATTGATTTTGCAATTCTTTCCCGTCAAAAAACTCTTTTATAAGCAAGGATAAATGAGTTGAACCCTGACTATGTCCGGCTAAAATAATTCCACGACCTTTGTTGAAGTGCTCCAAATAATAAATAAAAGCTGCGCGAACATCGTGATAAGCAAACAACAATGAATCGCGGCCTCCATTCTCTAAATTAGAATACGCTCTGATATGCGCTTGACGGTAAAATGGAGCATATAATTTCCCTGCATTTGCCCATGCAGAGGCCTGAAATTTTATCGGTGAATTAATAATCTTTTCACGAAATACACTATCATCTATATCAATGTTCCAACGGGGATTTTCTTTGTCCAACAAGAGTGTAGGATAAACATAAAACACATCTACTGAATCTTGCTCTTCACCCTTTATCATTTTTTGAAATGACACCGGATAGCGGTCTGGCATAAGCGCCCAATTTGAAGGAATTGAATAATCAATTTTTAATGATTGCTGACTTAGTCCTTTTAGAAAAAAAAGCAGGAAAAACAGTAAAACCCTATGCTTCATGATTCGATTTTTGAAAGATGGCATCTGCACATTTCATTCCATCAATAGCAGCAGAAATAATACCCCCAGCATACCCAGCACCCTCTCCACAAGGAAAAATGCCTTCCACTTCAATGTGTTCGCACGTATCACTTTTTCTAGGAATTGCAATTGGTGATGAAGTTCTTGATTCTGGAGCATGTAGCACCGCATCATTGGTGAGGTAACCTCTCATCTTTTTACCAAAATCTTGCAAGGCCAAACGTAATCTTTTCGCTACAAATTTTGGTAAAACAGAATTTAAATCGACACTTTCAATTCCTGGCTGGTAGGAGGATCTGGGGAAATCAGCAGATTTTATTCCATTGATAAAATCAACCATTCGTTGCGCCGGAACTTTTTGCGTGCTCCCTGCTGCTTCCCAACATTTTTGCTCAACTGACTTTTGAAAATCAAGACAGACAAAGGGATCATTTTCTTTTCCTGGAAAATCTGATGGATCAATACTTACTACAATTCCTGAATTAGAATATGGATTGTTTCGTTTAGAAGGCGACCATCCATTCGTTACAACCTCACCTTTAGCCGTTGCGCAAGGAGCAATAATCCCTCCCGGACACATACAAAAGGAATAAACTCCTCTACCATCAGCTTGTGTCACGAGAGAATATGAAGCTGGTGGCAGTAATTCATCACTCAACCTACCGTGATATTGAATCGAATCAATTAATTCCTGTGTATGCTCAATTCTTACGCCCAAAGCAAAAGGCTTGGCTTCAATACGCACACCTTTTTCATGCAATAAATAAAAGATATCTCGAGCTGAATGTCCCGTAGCAAGAATCAAATGATCAACACTTTTCCATTCCGAACCATTCAAACAAATACGCTTTAATTGCTTTTGTTCAATCTTTAAATCTGTCAGTCGCTTTTGAAAATGAACTTCTCCCCCACACGCAATTATTTTTTCACGCATCGAAACAATAATCTGAGGTAATTTATTTGTTCCAATGTGTGGATGAGCATCTACTAAAATATCTGCGCTTGCACCAAATTCGACAAACATTTTTAGTGCTTTCTCTATATCGCCTCTTTTTTTTGACCGCGTATAAAGCTTGCCATCTGAATAAGTACCTGCACCTCCTTCACCAAAACAATAATTTGAATCCGCATCAACGATAGATTCCTTATTTAATTTCGCTAAATCTCTTCTTCGCTCGCGAACATCCTTTCCCCGCTCATAAACAATTGGCTTAAGTCCGTTTTCAATGCATCGCAAGGCAGCAAATAAACCGGCTGGTCCTGCACCAATAATCACGACTTCTTTAGAATCATGCACATATTGACCAATAAAAGCTATGTCATTTTGAGGCAATTCGCCATTCAGATAAACTTCAAATGTTGCATTGTAAAAAATTTGTCTTTTTCTCGCATCAATGCTTCTTCTTTTCCAACTAAATGTGAAGTCATCATCTTTCAAATCCAATTCCTGTCGAATTCTTTGTTTTAAGAAGTCGTAATCATTCACCTTTTCCGGTGTTAATTGAAATTGAACTGTGCTACTCATTATCCTTCAAAAATAAAGGAGACCCACCACGTACTGTTGTAAAGACGGTCAATCGGTTTGGAAACAGGAGTTAAATCCTGAATAAATGCATTCGTTAATCCACGTGCATATTTCAATTCAATTCCAAACTTAAAGTATGGCGCGAAAAATTCAACACCACCACCTACTTGTCCAAAATAATCACTCTTCTTGATTTTAATGAATGGGTCAATGAAATTTTGAGAAGCATCTTCTTGTGACTGTAAATCAATGGTATATTGACCTCCAAGCAATAAATAGGATGCAAAATTATTGTACCTCAAGGTTCTGAATTGAAACATTAAAGGCACATCAATATTGGTTGAATTGATCCTCTCTTCACTGTAAATATCTTTCTCATCTGTCGGATCCGGATTTTGAAAAGTATATTGCAAAACTCTCTCTTGAAATGAAAGTGTAGGCATAAGTCTCAACCGAACGACAGGTGTTCCCAATTTCAATGTTGATACTATTCCTACCTGTCCACCTGGTTGTGATTTTGCAACCAATGATTTTAAGCCATATTTTTCATAGGCATCAATTACAGGATAAGCTGTAAAATTGGCTGAATTGAATCCGAGCATAAATCCAAAGTGGAGTGATCGTTCATCAAATCGACGGTAATTTTGAGGCTTTTCCTTTTGCGCAAACAACGTAGATGCTACAAATAAAATGCAGAGCAATATTAACTTATTCATCACATTCTTAACGTGTTTCGCTATTGAATATTGCTTCTTCAAATGGTAATTCTTATTTCAAACCTGAATAGATTGTAGCAATTCCTCCAGCAACTAATTTTGCTTTTACTTCTTTGTAACCCAATCGAACAAGAATGTTTTCAAAATCTTTACCTTCCGGAAATGCAGCTACTGACTCGGGCAAATAGGCATATGCCTTTTCATCTTTTGAAATACGCTTACCAAAAAAAGGAATGATGTATTTTGAATGAAAAGCATAATATTGTTTAACAGGGAATCGCTTTGGTTTCGAAAATTCTAAGATTACCAATTTACCACCCGGGCGCACAACTCTAAGCATTTCTGACAAACCTTTATCCAAGTTTTCGTAATTACGAACACCAAATCCAACTGTGAGTGCATCAAAATAATCATCTTCAAAAGGAAGGGCTTCGGAATCACCTAAACGCATGGAAATGATGTTATCGAAACCTCTCTTTTTCATTTTTTGTCGGCCAACCTCGAGCATTCCTTCAGAAATATCCATCCCTACAATTTCTTGCGGTTTCAAACGTAAACTTTCGATAGCAAAGTCTCCTGTACCAGTAGCTAAATCAAGAATGCGATTTGGCTTTATTTCTTTCAAAAGTTCAACCGCTTTTTTACGCCAAATTTTATCAATTCCGAGCGAAAGAAAATGATTTAAAAAATCATATTTACCCGAAATATTATTGAACATTTCTGCAACCTCTTCTTTCTTTGACCGATCATCATTACCATATGGTTTAACGACCTTTTTTTCTTCAGACATCCTACTAAATATGAGTTAATTTATGAGTCTTTTTGCTTCATGAATGAGTTGCTCACGATCAATCGAAACTACCCCACTCTTTTCACAAACCAGTCCACCAGCAATATTAGCAAGTTCAGCAACTAGTTCCAGCTTTGCACCACAGATTAAGCACAAAGTGGCAACTGCAATCACCGTATCTCCTGCTCCACTGACATCTGCTATGTTTCTAAGATGTGCTGCAGCATAATGATTTTTTTGATCTTCCTTAATGAAAACACCATGTTCAGAAAGCGTTACAAAAGAAATACGATTCTCTAATTGCTTTTCGAGTTCAAGCACCGCCTTTTCAAAATCCAATTTATTATTGGGCGAAAATGAAAAATTTAGATTGAGTCCTTCCCGCAGTTCTTTCAAATTGGGTTTAAATAAAGATACCGCTTTGTAAGCTAGGAAATTTTCTTTTTTGGGATCAACGGCTGTTATCACATTGGCTGCATTAGCTTGGATAATAACTTCTTCAATTACAGCAGGTGTAAGTACGCCTTTGTTATAATCCTCAAAAATAATCCCATCAATTCCCGATTCGAGTAAATCTTTAATTTTTAAAAGCACTTCATCTTCTTCAATATTTGAAATCGGATTCGTTTGCTCAGAATCAATCCTCAATAATTGTTGATTGTTGCCTATGACGCGTGTTTTGACTGTGGTTTGACGAGTAGCGCTATAAATCAAACCATCTGAAGAAATTCCTGACGAGTGCAACAATTCTTTTAAATCATTGGCTTGCTTATCATTTCCAACAACAGAACAAATGATTGGAGCTGCACCAAGCGCTACTAAGTTTACGGCAACATTTGCTGCTCCACCCAAACGATCTTCTTGTTTTTCGAGGCTAACAATAGGTACCGGTGCCTCCGGGCTCACGCGATTGACCTTCCCGCGAACATAAGCATCGATCATGACATCGCCAATTACAAGTATTTTCTTACCGTGAAATCGTTCGAAAAGTTGTTGAACTTCAGACATTAATTCAATTTTTCTAAAGCAATTTTAATGCGTTTCATCGCTTCTGTTAATGTATCTTCAGACGCTGCATATGAAATGCGAATGCAATTAGGATCACCAAAAGCATCTCCAGAAACCAATGCTACTAAAGCCTCCGCCAAAAGGTACAAACACAAATCATTCGCATCCTTTACTACAGTCCCATTGTATGACTTACCAAAGAATGAAGCAACATCAGGGAAAACATAAAATGCACCTACTGGAACATTCGCTCGCACTCCTTCCATTTCATTCAAGGCAGCCAATACTAATCTTCGTCTGTTATTGAAAGCAACAATCATATCTTTCAGAACTGCTGGATCTGCGTCCATAGCAGCTATCGAAGCTTTTTGGGTTATAGAGCATGTTCCTGAAGTAAACTGACCCTGTACCTTATTACAAGCATCCGCTATTGGTTTAGGAGCACCGATGTATCCCAATCTCCACCCTGTCATTGCCCATGCTTTCGAAACACCATTTACAGTGACCACTTGATCGTATATTTCAGGGAATTGCGCTAAACTTTCGTGCTTACCAATGAAATTGATGTGCTCATAGATTTCATCTGAAATAACAACTATGTTCGGGTATTTCACCAAAACATCTGCCAAATCTTTTAACTCTTCCTTCGTATAAACCGAACCAGTTGGATTACAAGGCGTTGAAAAAATGAGCATTTTCGTTTTGGGAGTAATCGCTGCTTCTAATTGTTTTCCATTGATCTTAAAATCATTCTCAATGCCAGCATTGATAACAACAGGTGTTCCTTCTGCAACTTTTACAATTTCTACATAAGAAACCCAATAAGGTGCTGGAACAATAACTTCATCACCGGGACCAACAATACTTAATACAACATTTGCGATCGACTGTTTTGCTCCCGTGGAAACAACAATCTGATCTTTGGTGTAATTCAAGCCATTGTCACGATTAAACTTACGAGAAATACTTTCTCTCAAATCATCATAACCTGGCACTGGCGTATACATTGTAAAATTATCATCCATCGCCTTTTTTGCAGCATCCTTAATGAATTCAGGTGTAAAAAAATCAGGCTCGCCAAGACTTAAAGAAATGACATCTTTACCTTCCGCTTTCAATTCACGGCTTTTTCTTGACATTGCTATCGTTGCTGACTCTTCCATTGCCAACAGGCGCTCTGATAATTGGATCATGATTTTTTCAAATTTTTGTGCATGCAAAATTACACAATTATGCTCGAAAAAAAGGGCACATTCATTAAAATAAAACGCTCTAATTAAAGAGTGAAATGTGAATAACTCAATGATTTGTCCTCCTATTTTGTTTTGGTTTCTTCTAAATTTGCAGGTATATGTCAGAGAACAAAATTATAGACATCAAAAGGCTCATCGAAAGTAAAAGTCCTAAGCTAGCTAAATGGCTTCCTGCGTTTGTTATTAGCTACTTGAAAAAAACACTTCATCAAGATGAAATCAATGACTTTTTACAGAAGCATAAAGATGTATACAATGCTGAATTTTGCGCAGCTGTTATTGAGTTTTTTAATATTCACATTGAGATAGTTGGGATTGAAAATATACCGAAAAAAGGACCAGTTATCATTGCTATGAACCATCCTTTGGGAGGAATGGATGCAATGGCACTCATAAGTGAGTTGAGAGGTCAGCGCGAAGATTTAAAATTCATTGTCAATGACCTTTTAATGAACCTTCACAATTTAAAAGATTTATTCGTTGGCGTAAACAAACATGGAAAAAACGAAGTGAGTATTCGTCAGCAAATTTCTGATGTATTTGAATCCGAAAATGCTGTTTGTATTTTCCCTGCAGGATTGGTTAGCAGAAGAAAAAAAGGATTGGTTCGTGATCTTGACTGGAAAAAAACCTTTGTGACCTATTCAATAAAATTCAATCAGCCGATTGTTCCTGTATTTATTGATGGTGAACTCTCTAATTTTTTCTATCGATTGTCCAATTTCAGAAAAGCAATTGGTATTAAAGCAAACATAGAAATGTTGTATCTTGCTGATGAAATGTTCAAACAACGTGGTAAAAAAATGCTCATCAGAATAGGACAACCAATCATGCCTGCTGATTTGGATTTGAGCCTCAATGAAAGAGCACTGGCACAGCAGATAAAAGAAAAAGTCTATCAAATGGAGATTAAGTCTTAAAACTTAGAAAATGGAAAAGATTATTGATCCAATTAACAAAGAAGTTATCAAAGCAGAACTTTCCCCTGAGCGCTTTGTGAGACATACTCGAAAGGGTGAAAATGAAATCTATATTGTCAATCAGCACAATGCTCCCAATGTACTTCAAGAAATTGGTCGCCTGCGTGAGGTTACCTTTCGCGCTTCTGGGGGTGGCACAGGTTTGGCAGTAGATTTGGACGAATTTGACACCAATGAAAAATGCTATCAACAGCTGATTGTTTGGTCACCAGAGGATGAAGAAATTGTAGGAGGTTACCGCTTTATCAAATGCGCTGATGCCGTTGATCAACAGACTGGGGAAATCCATTTATCTACCACCCATTATTTTGAATTCACCGACCGTTTTATAAACGACTACCTACCCTACACCATCGAGTTAGGAAGATCGTGGGTACAGCCAAATTTTCAGCCAACAGTTAACCCACGAAAGGGATTGTTTGCGTTGGACAATATTTGGGATGGACTTGGTGCTTTGGTGGTCTCAAATCCTGAAATACGCTATTTCTTCGGTAAGGTAACCATGTATCCAACCTACAATACGGCGAGCAGAGATTTCTTGCTACATTTTATGCATCATTATTTCCCGGATAAGGAAAACCTCATGAAAGCCTATCATCCGTTGGTTCAGAATTACGACAAGGCTTATGTCGAAGGTCAATTGAAAGGCCTCGATTTCAAAGATGGTTTCAAAGTACTAAACAGCGCCGTGAAAGAACATGGAGAATTTATTCCGCCATTAGTAAATATTTACATGAATCTTTCTCCTACGATGAAAACGTTTGGAACCGCAGTAAATCCAGAATTTGGAAATGTAGAAGAAACGGCAATTCTAGTTACCATTGCAGATATCTATCCTGATAAGAAAGAGCGGCACATGCAGTATTAGATCTCCGTTACCAACTGATGCTTTTCGATCAATTTTCGCAAGTTAATTAACGCATAACGCATTCTTCCAAGAGCCGTATTGATACTGATATCTTCCATCTCTGCGATATCCTTGAACGAAAGATCTTGAAAAATGCGCATCTTCAGGATGTCTTTTTGATTCTCTGGAAGGTGCTCTATAAGTTCAACCATCTGCTGCTCCAATTCATCATAGATCCATTGTTCTTGGACATTTTTTGAATCATTTGCCAACACACTAAAGATATTGAAGTCATCTTTCAATGAACTTGACTCGGAAATCATACGCACTTTGGAGCTTCGACGAAAATGATCGATTACCAGGTTGTGTGCAATACGCATCGCCCAAGGAAGAAATTTCCCTTCCTCATTGTACGCACCCAACTTTAAGGTATTGATGATTTTCACAAAAGTCTCCTGAAATAAATCTTCAGCAAGATCGCGGTCACGCACCTTCAAATAGATAAAACGAAACATTTTTTCTTTGTGACGCATCAAAAGCTGCTCAAAAGCCTTTTCATTTCCATCAATGTACAGAGAAACCAACTCACGGTCATCCAATCGCTTCATAATCATAACATTCGAATTAGTTGTTAATCCTTAAATTACTAAGCGTACAGATGTTTTATAGGCGACCGTTTTGAATTATTATTTGTGCTAAAATAAGCATATTTCATTAAAACAAGAAAAAACAAACGACTTTATTGTTTCTTCACTTCTTTTAACGCACAAAACCAAAACAAGGTTGGCTTGTTTGATTAATTTTATACCAACTTAATTATGGCTTCCCAAAAAAAGATTGAAATCAAAGGTGCACGGGTGCATAACCTGAAGAACTTGAGTGTAAATATTCCTCATGGCAAGATGACTGTCATCACTGGATTGTCTGGCTCAGGTAAATCTTCACTGGCATTTGATACCCTTTATGCGGAAGGTCAGCGCAGATACATCGAAAGCTTGTCTTCGTACGCACGTCAATTTTTAGGAAAACTAGATAAACCAGAAACAGATTATATAAAGGGAATTTCACCAGCTGTAGCCATTGAGCAAAAAGTAATTACCAGCAACCCACGTTCGACTGTTGGGACGACGACAGAAATTTATGATTACTTAAAAATTCTCTTCGCTCGGGTTGGTAAAACTTATTCTCCCATCTCAGGAAATGAAGTTAAAAAACACTCAGTAAGTGATGTAACGGATCACATATTGCGTCTTAAAGAAGGTACTAAGTTACTGATTACCTCACCGCTGCATGCTATTGAAAAATACGGAGTTGAAAAAATGCTTCGCATGTTACTTGACCAAGGTTACACGCGTATTTTTTACCAAGGAGAAATTCTTTTAATTGAAGATCTTTCAAGCAACCAGATTCAACTTGATAAAGGTGCCGAATTAATTATTGATCGAATTACTGTAGATTTTTCAGAAGAAAGTGCAGCTCGCTTTTCCGATTCTGTTCAATTGGCATTTACTGAAGGACAAGGAGATTGTTTTATCCGCAATTTAACAGATACTTCGTTAGCCACCTTTTCAATTCGTTTTGAATTGGATGACATGGAATTCCAAGAGCCGAATGAGCATTTTTTCACCTTCAACAATCCTTATGGTGCATGCAGAACGTGCGAAGGATACGGCAGTGTCATCGGGATTGATACTCGATTGGTAATTCCAGACGCTTCATTGAGTGTTTATCAAGGAGCGATTGCTCCTTGGCGCGGCGATACAATGGGTGAATATTTACAAGAACTCATTTACAGTGCTAAAAAATTCGATTTCCCCATTCACCGTCCAGTTTCGGATTTGACAGATAAAGAACATAAATTGTTGTGGGAAGGCAATCAGTATTTTACAGGACTGAATCGATTTTTTAAATTCATTGAAAGTCAAACCTACAAAATTCAATACCGCGTCATGCTTTCACGCTACCGTGGAAAAACAGAGTGTCCAGATTGTATAGGAACGCGTTTGAGAAAAGATGCTTCCTATGTCAAAATTGATGGGAAATCCATCACAGACATTGTGCTCATGCCCATCATCAAGGCAAATGCTTTTTTTGAATCACTTGATTTGGGTGAACACGAACGCATGGTTTCAAAACGAATTCTGCCAGAGATCACTACGCGATTAGGATTTCTAATTGATGTTGGTTTGGGCTACTTGACGTTAAACAGGCCTTCCAATTCTCTTTCAGGAGGAGAGTCACAACGCATCAATTTGGCTACTTCATTGGGCAGCAGTTTGGTGGGATCCATGTATATTCTCGATGAACCATCCATCGGATTACATCCTGCAGATACGTCTCGTTTAATTTCGGTGTTGCACCGCTTGAGAGATCTTGGCAATACGGTGATCGTTGTGGAACATGAAACCGAAATCATGAAGGCTGCGGATGAAATTTTAGATATTGGTCCATTGGCTGGAGTATTTGGTGGAGAAGTTGTTTTCCAAGGGACACATGCCGAACTCAAGGATGCAAAAAACAGTCTGACAGCTGATTATTTAACTGGGAGAAGAGCGATTGAGACACCTAAGAACAGAAGGCCATTTAAAAACCGAATCACCATTCAGGGAGCACGTCAGTTCAATTTAAAAAATCTTACAGTTGATATTCCTTTGAATCAATTGGTATGCGTGACGGGGGTAAGTGGTTCAGGGAAATCCACCTTGATTCGAGAAATCGTCTATCCTGCAGTTAAAAAGGAACTTGGAGAGATTGGCGACACGAATGGACAATTCAATGGTATTACTGGTGATTTAAAAATGATCAAAGCCGTTGAATTCGTGGATCAAAATCCCATCGGTAAATCATCACGCAGTAACCCCATCACCTATGTAAAAGCATTTGATGAAATACGTGAACTCTTTGCGCGACAGCCATTGGCAAAAATGCGTGGATACAAACCTGGTTTTTTCTCGTTCAACGTAGAAGGTGGTCGCTGTGAAATGTGCGAAGGTGAAGGCGAAATCACAGTTGGTATGCAGTTCATGGCTGATATCCATTTAAAATGTGACACTTGTGACGGAAAACGCTACAAGCAGGAAACTTTAGAAATAGAATACAGAGGAAAAAACATCGCAGACCTATTGGATTTAGACATACAAAGCGCACTTGATTTTTTCAAAGAAGGAAAAGATAAATTAGAAGCAAAAATCGTTGAAAAGATACAGCCACTTGTAGAAGTTGGATTGGGCTATTTAAAAGTGGGACAAGCTTCCAGTACATTAAGTGGTGGTGAAGCGCAACGTATTAAACTCGCGTCTTTCCTATCAAAAGGAATAAATGCTCCTTCTACCCTCTTCATTTTCGACGAACCTACAACCGGTTTGCATTTTTACGACATTGAGAAATTGCTCAAAGCACTCAATGCGCTGATTGATGTTGGGCATTCAGTCATTGTCATTGAACACAATACCGACGTCATGAAATGTGCCGACTGGATCATAGACCTCGGTCCCGAAGGTGGCGAAAAAGGAGGAAACATCCTATTTACAGGAACGCCTGAGGATTTATCAAAAGATAAAACTAACCGAACAGCAGAATATTTGAGATTGGTGATGTAGGTTTTACCCTTCAGTCACATTCAATTCTCCCTCGCTTCTTGCAATCACTGCTGAAGCCAGGCAATTGCCCAATACATTAACTGAAGTACGTGCCATATCCATCAAGGCATCTACGGCTAGAATTACACCTGCGCGTTCCGAATCAAAACCTTCAATATCCATTGCAGCAATCGTTCCAGCTAAAATCACAAACGATGCTCCTCGCACACCGGCGACACCTTTACTTGTTAGCATGAAGATAAAACACATTGTAATCTGTTGACCAATGGAAAGGTCAATTCCACACATTTGTGCCACGAAAACAGAGGCCAATGATAAATACAAGGTCGTTCCATCTAGATTAAAGGAATAACCCGTGGGAATAACGAATGCCACAATTTTTTTAGGAACACCAAAATTCTCCATATTTTCAAGTGCCTTTGGCAATGCAGATTCGCTGCTCGCTGTTGCAAATGCAAGGGCTAATGGTTCTGCAACCGCATTGATGAATTTTCTAATCGGAATTTTGGCCAGTAGCGCTATCGGTAATAACACACAAACCACAAAAGCCACCAAAGCAATGTACAAGGTACCCACTAGCTTCATTAAATTATAAAGGATATCCACCCCAGATTTTGCCACGGTACTAGCCAATGCCCCAAATACCGCGAGAGGCGCCACATACATCACGATATCTGTGAATTTGAACATCACCTCCGCGAGACTCTCGCTAAAATTCAGCATCGTTTGCTTGTGCTTTTCGTGTTTTACCATTCCTAAACCAATCGCAAAAATGACAGAAAACACTACCACTTGTAACACTTGATTCTCCGCAATTGACTTGGCGATATTTTCAGGAAAAATATCTACAAAATGATCTTTGTGTTCTTTTTTCTGCTCCAGCAATTCAATTGATTTAGCCTTATCCTGCTCACGCATTTCCACCTTTACCCCAACACCTGCTTTAGATATATTGATTGAAATTAACCCAATTACGAGCGCTAAGGTTGTAACGATTTCAAAGTAAAGAATACTTTTAAGTCCAATTCTACCAACCTGTTTTAGGTTGCTATGTCCTGCAATACCTACTATTAAAGTTGCAAAGATCAAAGGTGCTACCAGCGATTTAACCAATCGCAAGAAGATCTTTCCGAATCGTTCCATTTCTAGCGCAAAAGCAGGGAAATCCATTCCGACTTCAACACCAAGGATCATCGAAGAAAATATCCAAAGCGATAATTTTTTTCGTTTGAAAGCAACAATAAACAAAAAGCCCATTAAAGCAAACCGAACCAACTGAAAAGGCACGTGAATCTTTCCGCCAACTGCTCCTTCAACAAGGAAAACTAATCCAACAAGCAAAAACGCTACAACGTACCAAAAGAGGGTGAACAATGAGTTGAAAATATTCATTTGCCGAAGATAATATAAAATCAAGAAAACTGTTCCTTGAGGCATTCTTGTTCTTAATTGAAAAACTTTTTAAAAAATATTGCATCTTCAATCTTAATGACTATTATTGCACTGTCTTTTGAGAAACAAACCTGTTTCTTTAAACATCCACAAAAAAACGTTCACCCAACACTTTGATCTTTTAAATCACCTTATGGATAAAGCTGAATTGGAAAGTAAAAAACTTTCTGACCTTCGGGAAATTGCAAAAACTATTGGAATTGAAAATGCTGATGCTTTGAAAAAAGCTGATCTTGTCGCTAAAATAACTTCCGGAACTGAAACTATTGTATCAGAAAACCCTATTTCAACGGAACGACCAAAACGCAAGCGAACTGTTTCGGATGTTAAAGTTACAGAGCAGCAACCCAATCTTTTTGAGGCAACAACTCCTGAAGCAACAATTACTGAAGAAATCAAAACTCCAGCAGCAAGTGCGGAAATTACCGTTGAAGTTCCAGCGGTATCAAATAAAAAGAAATTTACAGAACGTCAAGAAAGACCAGGTCGGAATTTACTAGACATTGTAAAAACGCCTGCTGAGAGTTCTGAAGAAAAAGTTGAAGGTGCCGCAACTGAAACGTCCGCTGTAAATGAGGAATCACCAGCTGTAAACAGACCACAACAAGAAAACAGACAAAGACATCCGCAACATCAGCATCAACATCAAAATCAACGCAATCAAGAGCGAAAGACACAAGAAGAGAAAGTGGATGACACGGCTTATGATCTTGTTGGAATTGTTTCTGCCGAAGGTGTATTGGAAGTAATACAAGATGGCTATGGTTTTTTACGTTCTTCAGACTACAACTACCTGCCTTCACCCGATGATATTTATGTTTCTCAAAGTCAAATCAAGTTGTTTGGACTTAAAACCGGAGACACCGTAAAAGGAACGATTCGCCCTCCACGTGAAGGTGAAAAATTCTTTCCGTTAGTAAAGGTAGAATCCATTAATGGTCGTCACCCTTCCTATATTCGCGACAGAGTGCCTTTCCAATATTTGACGCCTCTATTCCCAGATGAGAAATTCAAACTAACGGGACACAAGCAAGAAACGTTGTCTACCCGTGTTATGGATCTTTTTGCTCCGATTGGGAAAGGTCAACGTGGAATGATCGTGGCGCAGCCGAAAACTGGTAAAACAATGCTTTTAAAGGATGTGGCGAATGCTATTGCAGCCAATCATCCGGAAACATATTTGATTGTTCTCTTGATCGACGAACGTCCTGAGGAAGTTACAGACATGGCAAGAAGTGTGCGCGCCGAAGTGATTGCTTCTACATTTGATGAACCAGCAGAACGCCATGTGAAAGTAGCGAACATGGTGCTTGAAAAAGCAAAGCGAATGGTTGAATGTGGCCATGATGTTTGTATCCTGTTAGATTCTATTACACGTCTTGCCAGAGCATACAACACAGTATCCCCAGCATCTGGAAAAGTTCTCTCAGGTGGTGTTGACGCAAATGCCTTACACAAACCAAAACGTTTCTTTGGATCAGCTCGTAAAATTGAAAACGGAGGATCGCTTTCAATTCTTGCAACAGCATTAACTGAAACAGGTTCTAAAATGGATGAAGTAATCTTTGAGGAATTCAAGGGAACTGGTAACATGGAGCTTCAGTTGGATCGCAAGATTGCAAATCGCAGAATTTACCCAGCAATAGATATCACAGCTTCAGGAACACGTCGTGAAGATTTACTTGTAAGCAAAGATGTGCTACAACGCGTTTGGTTGCTTCGTAAGTTTATCGCAGACATGAATCCTGTTGAAGCAATGGAATTCATAAAATCACACATGGAAGGAACGCTTTCAAACGAAGAATTCCTTGTTTCAATGAACAGCTAATTTGACTTTTCATTCATGAGAATTACTGTTAAAACCGGACTTGTAGCTGCTGCAACATGGATTCTTTTCAAGTTGTGTTTATACGCCATCGGTGTTGCTGATTCGACCACCGTAATTGCAGTTTTGGCAAATATTTTCATGCTGCTCTCCTCCATCTCTATTGGCTTGTATTTTCAAAAACGTTCAGATACTGAGGATACGAATACACTCGTTGATGTGAAGAATGGTATGAGCGCAGGATTGCCCTATGTCGTGCTAACAAGTGTTTTTATCTATTTCTACTACGGAAAAATCAACCCTGATTATTACAAGCATCAAATTGCAGAGAAGGAATACATGATCCATCAAATGGTAAATGATCCAGTTCAATTGAAGAAATTCAAAGATGAGCATGCAGATGCCGAGGTAATGACGAAAGATCAGATAGAATCAAAACTCATCGAAAACAACAAACAAGGAGCTTCAGCAGGTTTCACAGCCACACTGTCCACGTTGGCTCTTTTGATTCTTGCAACTTTTTACAGCCTACTTGTTACGATTATCTTTCGAAAACTACTTTTTAAAGTGCGATAATTCCTTGATTTCTTAGGACATTGTGTGCAATATTAATTCTTGCTGACGGGAATTTTATTTGATCCGCATTTGGGGACAACATGAAATTCACAAAGCTATAGACTCCTTCTCTCGTTCGCACAAAGCCTACAAACCAACCAATGTCTTTGCTAGAAAACCCCCAACCAGTTTTACCATACAATATATCTGTTCCGCGAATCTCACGAAGCATTATTTCGTCGAGTGCTTCATAGGTTGCTAAAGAAATAGGCAGTTGTTTTTTGGCTAATCTTTCTATAAATTCCAATTGTTGCTGTGGACTAATCTTCAACTCCCCATTCAACCAAAATTTATCGATGGTTTTAATTTCAGAAGATGCACCATATGAAAGAGAATCAAGCCATTTTTTCATATTGACCACTCCGATTTTCTTTGCTATTGATTGATAATACCAAACTGTCGAATTTTTAAATGCCGACTTCATATCTGTATCCTTGTTCCATTCTTTCACATCACGAATTACGCCGTCCCACTTTGTTGTATCCGTTACTTTTTCAACAACACCAGTTTCTAAAGCAATGATCGAGTTAACAATTTTGAATGTCGAAGCGGGAGAATAGAGTGAATCGGCATTTCCTTGGTTATAAACGAAATACTGATTCTTCACGCAATCGTGTAAAAGAAAGGTACCCGTTGCTCCCACCGCATCATACTGTGACTTCAAATCGAGTTCTGTTGCTTTGCGTTCAAGGTATTTCAATCCTGAACAGGAAACAATTAGCAATAAAAAAAGTGGTGCTAGGTACTTCATTTGAGTTGCGAAGATAGTTCTTCACCCAAAATTTCATAATTGATTCCGTCAAAATTTCCGGAAGACATCATTAGTAATACGCTATTGTTCCAATTCTTAGAATGAATAAAATCAAGGATTTGCTGGGTTTCATTTAACACAGTAACGCCGCCACCAAAGCCCACAGCAACCATTTCCTTAGTAATGGGCTCTAGTTTTTTGTGCGCCACAACCTCATGACTAAAGTAAACTATCGCTTCGTCAGCCGAATGCATTGCATTCTCGTAATGTGGAAGAAACTCTTTTTTCAAAGAAGAAAATGTATGCAATTCCATACATGCAACAACGTGTCGTTTTTCATATTGTTCCTTTACCGCTTTCGTGGTTGCCTTTAATTTGGAAGGCGAATGAGCAAAGTCTTTGTACATCGTGAAAGAACCTTTCTCTGCTACTTTTTGTAATCTTTTTCCTGCTCCAGTAAAAGATTGAATTGCTTTAAAAAATTTATCGGGCTCAATCCCAATCTTTTGACCAATACGCATAGCGCCCATCAAGTTTTGAAGGTTGTGAGATCCAAATATTTTCAAAGGATATTTTTCGCCGTTGAAATGCAAAAGAGTGCCGGTTTCAGTAACATCATATTCCGGAGTTTGATAGGAAACGGTTTCTATAGTAGAAGAAAATTTAACTCCCAATTTATCCACTTCTATATCGTCCTGATTATAAATCAAAGTACCATCCTCAGCAATCAGCGAACAAAAGGTATCAAATTGCTCAACGTAATTCTCGAAGGTTGGAAACACATTAATATGATCCCAAGCTATACCACTTATTATGGCTACATCTGGCTTGTAAAGGTGAAACTTCGGTCGACGATCTATTGGAGAACTCAAGTATTCATCACCTTCCAAAATCATTACTTTTGCTTCGTCAGTAAGTTTAACCATGCAATCATAACCTTCTAATTGTGCCCCCACCATGTAGTCCACATTCATGCCTAAGGCATTCACAACATGCAGAAGCATTGAAGTAATAGTTGTTTTACCATGACTACCACCAATTACAACGCGTGTTTTATTTTTACTTTGTTCGTACAAATATTCAGGGTATGAAAAGATCGCCAGTCCTAATTCTTTTGCCTTTAGCAACTCTGGATTATCTTCCCTGGCATGCATCCCGAGAATAACAGCATCCAATTGAGCATTTATTTTTTCAGGAAACCAACCTATTTCAACAGGTAAAATACCTTGTTTTTCGAGTCGCGTTCGAGAAGGCTCAAAAATTTCATCATCTGAACCAGTAACATTTGCACCTTTTCTACTAAGTGCTATTGCAAGGTTATGCATTGCACTTCCACCTATTGCTATGAAATGAACATTCATTTTTCAGTTTGACGTTTAGGAATTAACAATTTTACAAAATCTATCACCGCAGGAATAACTAGTGCAATCGTTCCTGATTTAACGAACAAAAACCAGCTGTCTGCATGCGAAATTGAACCAAATGAAACAGTTAACATTATTGATACTAATCCAAAGTAGTATAACCAATCCCACCAATTATTTACAATCGAAAATTTACGTGTAAGCATTTGAGCAGCGATATACAATAATCCTTCAACAATAACGTACCATGGAATTTGTTTGATGGCAATAAAATCATTGGTATTCCAGAAATAACAACAAATCATTATTCCCAGTATCAATTTGACGACAATGCTTGCCGCTACTATTACTTTTTTTGCCAATCGAATTCTTTTAATGTGAAATTAGACCTTATTTCCACATGTAAAAATGACTCAAAAAAGAGTTACTGACAACAAATATTGAATTAATAGTGTTTTTGTAAGTGAGGCCCTTGCGTTTCTCGCTGCCAAACCATTTCTGTTGTTGGCTGTCCGTTTTTAGAATATGTAATAGCTTGTAATGTTTGTGTACGCACATAAACATCGCCATGTCCCTCTTTTACAACTATTCTTCGTGTAATAATTGCCGTCATCAAACCTTTTTCATCATTTTGTGTGAATGATTCTTGACTCACACCTTCCGGGTATTCTTTTCCAAGTGAGTTTGCAAGTTTCACTTTCTCCTGTTTACTCGATTCTGAAACCGTTAGTTTGCTTTGATTGGATAAGTTCTTTTCTTTATTCGCGTCTTGTAAACTGGTATTGCTTGCATCAACGGCTTTACTTGCATCGTTGAACTTTTGAGTAACTGCCTCTTGGTTCTTTGTAGAACTCTTTGCACTCTCTTCAACATTTGTGGTCATTGTTTCAACTGTCGATCGTGCCTGCAAACGCTCCTCATCATCACTAAGATTCAACTCTGATGCTGATGTATTTGCTTTTTTATCGAGTAAGCTGACCGACTGAACGTTAATAGAATGATTTTCAATTGCTTTAGCATCCGTTTGAGTGGCAATAGCACCTTTATTGTTGATAATACTTTCGTTACTCAAATATTTCGTATTCTCTTTATTATTGGCCGTTAAAGTAGATTTTTCAATTGTCTCATTACCGTTATGAATGATCTCAGTGGTTTTAAGTCTATTCAAATCTCTGTCCACATTTTGCTCCTCCATCGCTGTATTAATTTTATTTAATGAAGAATTTAATTCGGAGGTATGTACAACTTGTTCATCTGTTTTAGACTGATCTTTGTCATTCACAACTTCTTTCACAGATTTTAAATACGCGTCATTATTAGGGGCCACTTTCGCGTCTTGCACATCTTTTTCAGTAACCGCAATTTTTTTCGTGTACAATTGTTGGTCATTGCCCAACAACTCTTTGCTATTCACATTTGTGAGATTTTGTTCTACTGCTGTTACTTCAACCAATTTCTTGTCAACCTCTGTGCGGACCTCCGCTCGTGATTCAAAGTCATCCAACCTATCACGCTGAAGATTCTGATCAACAATCAACAATTTTTGTCCAGAAGTAATATTTGTATTGGCCTCTGAAAGATTTTGCTGACGCAAACCTTCTTCGTAACCTACATTGTGTGTATTGATGATTTCTGTATTCTCCGAGTAAACAGATTCTTTGTCTTTGTATTCAATACTTGTTTGACCTGCAACATTGTATAGAGCATCCTGGGACTTTACATTTTCAGAATGTTTGAAATTCTCATTTGAGATATTTTCTTTCGCAATATCATTTTGAGCCTTCTCGAAAACCTGCGTCGTCAATTGTCTATTCAGATCTGCAGATTGCTCTTCCGTAGCTATTTTAGTGACCACTGCATTCATCTGATCTCTTTTTCGCTGCTGCTCTATACTGCTCAATTCAGTCAATTCATCTGTCTGCTCTTGCGCATCCTTTAGTTTACCAGAGACAGCCTGCTCCTTATCCGATTTTCTTTGAATATCGGCTTCTACAAGCGCTGCATAACCGTCCATAATTGAACTTTCATAAGGTTTTCCAAGCGGTTCAAGTGCCATCGTTTTTTCAACAGCAGGATTTAAAAACGCATCTATTTCTTTTAATTTATTTGTAACATATGGGTTTCCAGGCTTGATAACCAACGCTTTGTTGTAGTCTTCTTTGGCACGGTCAAAACTTTTTATTTTAAAGGCTTCATCAGCTGTTTTTACAAGTGCGTTGAATTCTGCATCCGCTTTCGCATTATCAGTTGTGGATTGTTTTCTATTGCACTCCTCAAGTTGCTTCTTTGCATATTTACTAGCTGGATCTATTACAAGTGCCTCAGTATATTTCAACCTCGCATCGGCAAAGTTGTCAGAACGAAACAATCCATCTGCCTCCTTAATTAAAGCATCAAATCGCTCCTTTTTCTCTTGTGCAGATTTGGAAGCATTTGCTTGCTCATCCATCAATTGTTTAACCTCAGAAATTTTGTCTTTTGCAACTTGATCATTTGGTTTAACACTCAACGCGTTTTCATAATTGCTCAATGCCTGAGCATAATTTTTAGCATTTTGACTCAAATTTCCTTTAGACATATTGTCTTTGTAAATATTTTCTTTTTCTTGAGTCGATGATTGGTCGTTTTGTAATTTCTTTAGTTCATCTATTTTAGTCTGTGGAATGGACTCTGCTGGCTTAATTATTTTTGCCGCTTCAAATGCTGCAATTGCCCTTGGATAGTCTTTCGCAGTCGCAAACTTTTCTCCTTCTGCAATTTTGGCTGCATAATTTTTATCCGCTTGCTCCAATAGATTTATCTGAGCCAACAAATCATTAGGTCGCGTATCAGAAGGCATAATATTGAATTGCTTATTGAAGCTTTTTGCTCTCTCTACTAATTCTTTACCTCTTGTGTAATCTTTTTCAATAATTGCTTTTTCTATTCCACCTATAATTTTTTCATACTGCTTTTTATCCTCAGAACCTTTGTTTTTTTCAAGCTCCTCAGCTTCTTTGGCTTTCGTGACCGGTAGACTTTCATTTGGTTTAAGAACCAATGCTGCATTGAACTCTTTTATTGCATCAATGTATTTTTGCTGCGCCATGAAATCATCACCCCGCTTCATTGCAGCTGCATATTTCGCATCAACATCTTTTTGTTTCGCATTGTCCAACTTCAATAACTCCAAAGCAGCAATTCTGTCTTTAGGTAATTTTTCTGTCGGTTTTTTGGCCGCTGCTTCCTTGTATTTCGATATAGCACCATCAAAATCTTTAGCAGATTCTAAACCTTGAGCTGCTGTAATTAAATCTTGATAATCTTTATCCAGTTTTGTAGCTGCATCATTTTGCTTGAGCTTTTCTTCTATTTCTTTTAGTTTAGCAACCACGGCAACATCAGCCTTTATGCTTTGAGCTTCGGTAAGTTTCGCTTTAGCTTCAGCGTACTTTTGCTCATTCGCCAATTTCATACCCTCCGACTTTAAAGCAAGAAATTTTGCATCTTGGGACGCTTTGTCCTCCTGATCTTTTATTTTTTTATTGATGTCATCAATTTTTGTTTGAACAGAGGGATCTGATTTTACTTGCAACGCAGCTTCATATTTTGTTTTGGCTTCAACATATTTCAAACCTTTTGCCGCAAGATCACCTTCAGAAACGAGTTTAGCAAACTTTGCGTCTTGTTCTGCCGATTTTGCTGCATCTTGTTGTTTCAAGTTGATTTCATCGATTTTCTGTTTCGCCTCTGAATTCGTCGGATCTAAAGTCAAAACTTCGTTGTATTTCAACTTTGCTTCATTCAATTTAGAACCTGCCAAAAGTGCATTTCCTTCTGAAAGTAATTTAGAAATTTTATCCGCTTTTTCTTTATCCTTTGCTAATGTGGCAATCTTAACGTCACATTCTTTGATTTTATTGGGTGGTATAACCGCTTCAGTGTCATAGCTTAAAGCCTCCGCATATTTTGCTTTTGCATCAGCATATTTTGATTCAGCAAAAAATTTATCTGCCGCTGCCATTGCCTCATCGTACTTCTTCTTTTTATCTGCAGACGCTGTTTGTTCCGCTATTTTCTTATCTATTTCACTCAAACGTGTAACAGGCAATTGCTCAGCTGGCTTAAGGTCTTTTGCAAGGGTATATTTTTCTTTTGCTAACGTGTAGTTTTTTTGTGTCATGGCAAGATCACCTGCTTTTATAGCTTCATTGTATTTTGCATCTGTTTCTGCTAGTTTCTTTTGGTCATCAATCAATTTTTGAAGGGCCGTAACTTGATCCTTTGGGTATTGTTCATTTTTTTTAGCCGACGCTTCTTTGTACTTCAATATGGCCTGATCGTATTTTTTTTGATCCCGAAGCGCATCCGCAGCTTTGATTAGATTTAAATATTCTGCATCCGACTGTTGAGCTGCCATGTCCTGTTTTTGCTTTGCAGCAATAAGCGCATCTAATTCAACGATTTTATCACTCGGGTATTTCTCATTCGGCTTCAATGCCAATGCTTCTTCATACTTGGTTATAGCTTCTGGGTATTTCTTTAAACTCAAATACAAATTATCTGCTTCTTTTATTGCAGCCTGGTATTTCGCATCATTAGCTGCATTATTCTGTTCTGCTTGCAACAACAATTTTTCAATACGCGCTCTCATTTTATCGGACGTAACTTTGTCCAAATCAGGTGTCAGTTTGGCATCGTTCCAATTAAAGATTGCAACAGGCTCAGTTTTCAAGAAAGAAAAATCAACATTTGGTCTTTCTGAAAAAATCCCCATACTCAAATCTGAAATTGGTTGATACTCTGCACCTGCTGGTACATCTTCTTCATTGAGCGTACTAAAATTGAAATCTACTTTCTTAGAAACCATTCCTCCTTTTGAGAAAACAACTGAAAAAGGCTGTTTGTAGTTAACAGTGCCTTTAATGGAATACTTTCCATTACTGGCCGTTGTAGCCGTACCAAGTGTATTCCCACCTTGAACAATAGTCACAATCACCCCCGTTTCATTTTTACCTAAATCTTGATTTGAAATTGCACCTTTAAATGCAAAAGTGAGCGACTGAGCATTCAATATGCTTGCCGAAATAACGACGAAAAGAAGAAGTATATACCTCATATTTAATGTTTAAACGAAACCCTGTACAAGCAGTTACAGAATTGGTTTAATTTTGACAATGTTAATTTACAAATATCGCGAAAATTGTTTTAAATAATGCAGATTTTAAACATATCACACTTAAGCTTTTGGGAAAGAAAGACCTATTTCGAAGAGATTGATTACCTCGTTATCGGCGCGGGTATTGTTGGATTATCAACTGCAATTGAATTAAGAAATCGATTCCCTGAATCTATAATAGTGGTCTTCGAAAGGGGTTTTCTTCCTACGGGAGCGAGTAGTAAAAATGCAGGTTTCACTTGCTTTGGAAGCGTTACAGAAATACTAGATGACCTTGAAAATTTTGAAGAAGCCACAGTTTGGTCGACAGTAGAAAAAAGATGGAAGGGACTTCAAAACTTGCGAAATTTAATTGGTGACAGCAATATGGATTTTGAAATGAATGGCTCTTGGGACCTCATTCTTCCATCAGACAAAAAAAATACCGAGGAGATTAATTCGCGCCTTCCTTACTTAAACAAAAAAATAGAAGAAATCACAGGTGAAAATACAGTCTATTCTGAAGATAAAGATTGTGCCTTGAAATTTGGCTTTACTGGAGTTGAGACAAGTTATTACAATCGATTAGAAGGTCAGATCAATACCGGTAAAATGATTGATTATTTACACAAAATCGCTGTAAGCAAAAACATCAAATGTATTTATGGAATTACTGTGGAAGCAATTCAATCAGGTTTGTACCATGTTTCAATGCAAACGTCTGTTGGCTTTATGAAAGCTAAAAATGTTGCCGTTTGTACGAATGGATTTGCAAAACAATTAATGCCTCATTTGAACGTAAAGCCGGCCCGTGCGCAAGTTATTGTTACAACACCTATTCATGATTTAAAAATCAAAGGTACTTTCCATTACCAGCAAGGATATTATTATTTCAGGAATATTGAAGGTCGCATTCTTCTTGGTGGAGGGCGAAATTTGGATTTTGAGGGCGAAACCACTATTGAGATGGTCACCACTGAAAAAATTATTGACTCATTAAAAGAACTTATGAATCAAGTGATACTTCCAGAAACGGATTATTCAATTGAATACGAATGGTCAGGAATAATGGGAATCGGCGACACGAAATCCCCTATTGTTGAAAAACTTGACGAACGCATTGCTGTTGGTGTGCGCATGGGTGGAATGGGCGTTGCTATTGGAAGTTTAATAGGAAAAGAACTCTCACAACTTTTCTAAGTAACCTCAATCACTTAAAACAATTACTTTTGACAAAAAAATATTGGATGAAAAATACAGCACTATACGAAAAACATGTTGCATTGGGAGCCAAAATGGTTCCATTTGCAGGATACAATATGCCTGTTCAATACGAAGGAGTGAACATCGAGCATGAGACTGTCAGAAATGGCGTGGGTGTTTTTGACGTTTCACACATGGGTGAATTTGTACTTCGTGGACCAAATGCACTCGCATTGATTCAAAAGTTTTCATCCAATGATGCATCTGTTTTATTTGATGGTAAAGCTCAATACTCTTGTATGCCGAATGGTAAAGGAGGAATAGTAGACGATTTGATTATTTACCGAGTAAATGAAAACGAATATTTTATTGTTGTGAATGCTTCCAACATTGAAAAAGACTGGAATTGGATTTCAGGTCTGAATGATCTTGGCGTAGAAATGGAAAATCTTTCGGATGAGTATTCACTTCTGGCAATTCAAGGTCCGAAAGCAGCTGAAGCAATGCAATCACTTACAGATGTTAACCTCAGCGATATGGTATATTACACATTTTCGCACGGAACATTTGCGGGAGTAAATGATGTAATGATTTCAGCAACAGGCTACACTGGTTCTGGTGGCTTTGAGATCTATGTGAAAAATAAGGATATCAATCAGGTTTGGGACAGGGTATTTGAGGCAGGTGCACCATTTGGAATAAAACCAATTGGCTTAGCAGCTCGTGATACTTTGCGTTTGGAAATGGGCTTTTGTCTTTATGGAAATGATATAGATGACACTACTTCTCCTTTGGAAGCAGGTTTAGGATGGATTACAAAATTCACAAAAGATTTTGTTGATTCTGATTCCCTTAAGAAACAAAAAGAAGAGGGTGTTAAAAGAAAATTAGTTGCCTTTGAAATGGTTGATCGTGGAATTCCTCGCCATGACTACCCTATTCAGGATGTAAATGGAAATGTCATCGGAAAAGTAACTTCAGGTACAATGTCGCCTTCAATGAAAATTGGAATCGGTCTAGGATACGTTTCAACTGAACTCTCAGCTTTAGACGCTGAAATCTATATTGAAATTAGAGAGAAAGGTGTTAAAGCCAAAGTTGTAAAACTTCCATTTTACAAGAAATAAATCGTTAATCAAATCATTGAAAGCCTGAGAAATCAGGCTTTTTTTTTGCCTTACAATTCTGTTTCTTCTTTCGGAACGAAAAGCAATGCAACAAAACCAATGATGAAGAAAGCCGCAACAGCAACAATCGAATAACGAATAGAACCGGTCCAGAATTCCATTAATCCAAAGAATAAGGTACCGATGACAATTCCTATTTTTTCTGACGCATCATAAAACGAAAAAAAACTCGCATGATCCGTTGTCTCAGGTAAGAATTTAGAATAAGTAGAACGTGCGATCGCTTGTACCCCACCCATTACCAATCCAACCGAAGCCGCTAGGATATAAAATGCCGTTGGTTTTCGAATAAAAAATGCACACGCGCAGATTACGATCCATATTCCGATGGAAATCATGAGTGTTTTCAGATTACCAATGTTTTGAGAAACTTTTGACATCACAAAAGCACCTAGAGCACCTAAAATTTGAATAAGAAGAATTGCAATAATCAATCCAGTCGAACCACTTCCTTCAGGCCATTCAATTTCCTTGTTCGCAAAGATTGTAGCCATCAACATGACTGTTTGAACGCCCGTATTGAAAAAGAAAAAAGCAATCAAATATCGTTTCAACCGAACAGTTTTTTTAAACTCACCAAAAACCAATTTTAATTCTCGAAAGCCCCTCCAAAGATAACCAGGCTCAGGTTTTTTACCATAAACATTATTAGGTAAAACCCTGTATGTCAATTGACTAAATCCAATCCACCAAATACCAACTAAAACAAATGCGTATCGCATATAATTCAACTTCTCACTTCCCACATCCGTCGACATAATCATCGCCAAACAGATAACAAGTAAAATCATTGATCCAAGATACCCCATTGTGAATCCTCGAGCAGAGATTCGATCGTGGTCATTTACTTCAGCAATTTCAGGCAGAAAAGCATTGTAAAAAACCAAACTATTCCAGTAACCTATACTTCCCAGAAAAACTGAAAACATACCTAGTTCTATTTTGGCAGGGTTGAAAAAGTAGAGCGACATACACGAAAAAGCGCCCAAATAACAGAAAAATCGCAAAAATTTCTTTTTACTTCCGGTATAATCAGCTACACCTGATAGTAAAGGTGAAAGAAATGAAACAACTAAAAATGATGCAGACAGCGTAAACGAAAACAAAACTGATGAAGACAATTTCATCCCGAAAAAATCGACCATAATTGGTTGACCCTCTGGCAAGTCTTTTACATCTTTCCCAATTGAACGTGCATATTCAAGTTTTGTCTGAATATCAAAAAAAATTGGGAAAATAGCTGAGGAAATAACCAAATTATAAACTGAATTTGCCCAGTCATAAAAAACCCAACCTCGTATAATTCGCTTATCCCCTTTTTCCATCTATCAATGGGTTAAAACACCATTCGCATAATCCTGAAGGTATAAAAATCCTTCCGTTAACATTCCATTCTTTGTTTCTGTTGCTCTTCCAATAATATTATATGGATCTTCCTTCAACAAACATGGCAATACAAGTCGCATTAATTCATTACCAAAATCTTCGGACGCATCTTTCGGTAATTCACATGGTAGATTATCGACGGCCATCACAGCGATTGCACTTGGTTTTCTAAAATCAACCTCCTGCTCCGTTTGCGGATCATAACCATAAATTGGATCTGAAATTTTACTCGCCCTGATCGTTGAAGCAATTGGACCATCTGTATCACAAGAAATATCCGCAATAACAGACAATCTCAAATCCTTTCTTTTCAAATCTTCATTTGCGACAATAAATGGCGATCTACTGCTCCAAAAGTGACAAGGGATGTACATATCAGCCTGATTCAAAAAGCGATCAAAAGTTGATTTATACAATTCGGGATTGGCATAAAAATCAGCTTTATCAAATGTCCTCCCATCCAACCTTGCGTAATAATCTTCAACTTCCAGTTGGGTAAACACAGGGTGATTAAATTTCCCAGCCGTAAATTCTTCGGGTGTCAACTCTGTAATTGGCAGCAAATCTATTATTTCTCTGGCTCCATGTCCAACCCGACCGAAACCAGTGAGTACAATACGTGTATCATTTGGCAGCGTGATTTTCTTCATTTCCGCTTCCATTTCTTTCCGGTCATGACACTGATTCGCTGGTTTCAACTCGTAAAGTCCCTTTTTCAACCCATAGGTTAAAAACGCATTATAAGTTCCTACAATTCCTGCATACCTTCCAAATCCAATGATCCGTTTATTGTGTTTGTCCTTAATCAATTCATAGTCGATCATTTCGATATTTTTATCAATCAAGGCACGCATTAACTTTTGATTGTGCGCTTGTTTTTTGATGGTATGCGAAAAGAACATGAATTTCTTGTTCGGTATCAAATCTTGAATATTCACTTCTTTGACACCCAAGATCAAATCACAGTCAGAAAGATCTTCATTTAATCGAATACCCTGCTCAGTGTATTCCTCATCTTTGAAGGCTCTAATGGGACTTGGTTGAACAATAATTTCCAAATCAGGGTACAAGACTTTCAATGCCTGACATTGCTTTGGTGTTAATGGCACTCTTTTATCTGGCGGCACCTTTCCCTCACGAATCAATCCAATCTTCATCTAAACGATATATTATGTGAGTGGTTGTTTTAATAAATAAGCATCTACAAATTCACGCACACATCCTTCTCCGCCTTTTTTGGTTAGAATAATGTCTACATGTGTTTTTACGACTGCAACAGCATCACTCGGACAAGCTGAAAAACCAATCTTTCGAATGACATCAAGATCATTGATATCATCTCCAATTATTGCTACATTTTCCAGACCTATTCCCAGTTCGGCGCAATGCTTTGTTAATACATCTATTTTAGGTTCTCTTCCTACATGGCAAAACTGTATCCCAAGCAACTCGGCTCTAGCCTTGACCATCTCAGCTTTATAACCAGAAGAAATTATGGCAAGCTGAAAATTATTTTTCACTAAATGTTGAATTGCCATTCCATCCTTTGCATTGTATTTCTTGATCTGATCGCCGTTTTCAGTATAGTACATTCCAGCGTCAGTCATAACACCATCAACATCAAGGACAAGTAATTTAATTTTATCCAACTTTTTGCCAAAGAGATCATTTCTAAACATCGGTTTAAAAAGAAGGGACATCATATCGATATCATATTCTTCACAAACAGCCTCCAAATCAAAAATGGTCAATTCACTCACATTGTCAGCATCTAAATCGTCTAAAAATCCATTGAAATCGATTCCATTTTTAGCACAAAGTCCTTTGATATTTTGCTCCAAATACATTTTACACCATTTTATATCCTACACTTTCAGCAACTGGCCGCAGTGAATTAAGTAGTTGGCGAAATTGGTCATGATTCAACTGTTGAGAGGCATCCGATTTTGCCACACTTGGATCTGGATGCGCTTCAATCAGTAATCCGTCTATTCCCATTGCTACACATGCTCGCGCTAATGAAGGCACACCATAAGCGTAACCCATTGCATGGGAAGGATCCAAAATAACTGGCAAATTAGTATATTCTTGCATCCAAGCGACTCCACATAAATCAAGTGTAAATCGTGTTCCTGTTTCGAAAGTACGCAACCCACGCTCGCAAAGAATTACATTTTCATTTCCACCAGACATTACAAATTCTGCTGCTTGAACAAATTCTTGTAACGTTGTTCCAAAGCCACGTTTGATTAATACCGGTTTTTGTGTCTTCGCACAAGCTCTGAGAATTCCCTGATCATACATCGCTTTTGCTCCAACCTGAATAACATCGGTATAGTCAATGATTTCTTGAATATGAGTAGCATCTCGTGCTTCGGTAATGACGTTTAAACCAAACTCCTCTCGCATTTTAGCCAACAATTTCAGTCCATCCAATCCTAATCCTTGAAAGGAATAAGGACTCGTTCGTGGCTTGTAACATCCACCTCTCAAGGTTGTTAGCCCAAGACCTACTATTAGTTCAGCAGAATTCCGAATCTGGTCTTCAGATTCAACAGAGCAAGGTCCACCAATAAGAATCGTGTTTTTCGAATCTCCACCGATAGTCACATTACCAATTTTCACCTCTCTGGTTTTTCCCAAATACTTTCTAGAAGCAAGTTGCATGTCGTTTGGAAAAACCCAAAATTCATCCACTTTATCAGTAATTTGCTCAGGAACTTCTTTCAAACCAGAACCAGTTATCAAGACATTTTTTCCATTGGAAATTATATGGAAAGCTTTAAGACTATTCGCTATCTGACTAGCTTCTTGTGCATTAACGCTTGACCTTAAATGTATTATCATATCTCTCCTTTGATAAGGTTTACAAAGTTAACAATTCCCACGGCTTTTGTACCATTTTTTAACACAGGAAGATACATTACTGGAAATGAGCATTGTTTAATCCGTTGCAACAATTGTACAACCGTATTTTCAGCGGCAATAGTTATCGGGCTTGTGTTAATCATTTCTTCCACGCTGATTTCAGAAATATTTTCAAGATGTCGAAACAGTGCCTTTCGTATATCGGCAGAAGATATAAGGCCTTTTAAAACTCCCTCAGATGACAGCACTAAACAGAAACCCATATTTCCTTGTTCGATTGTTTCTAATACTTTGCGCAAACTCAATTCACCTTCATTTACAACAGGGCATTCCTCAATAGGGATCATGAAATCTTCAACTAGGAATTGTGATTCAATGTTGCGTTTTGTTAAGTTCATAAGTGCATGACCAACACTTGGAGCATTAAAAAGGTAAGATCCAGAAACTGAAGAGCTAACACCCATATTTCTTAGAATAAAGGACACTTCACCATTCACACCGCCATCCACATGAATTGACTTGTTTGGATATTTTTTTCTGAACTGACGAATTTTTGAAAAATTTACACGGTCAAACACTCCTCCACTTTGACCAGGAATTGTTGCCATAATCAAGATAAAATCAAAATCTGTATAATCGTTAAATACATCGACAGATGTTGGAGTAATAACAGCCAATCCTTTCTTTCCTGAAATATATTCTGGAATTGAGAGTTTTCTCGTTAATTCCTCGAATTGAAAAGTCACGTATTCCACTGGGTATTTTTCTAAATAGGAAAAGTACTTTTCAGGTTCTTCCGAAATAATGTGCAAATCAATTGGTAAGTTGCACCATTGTCTAATTTGTTGAACATCTTCAAAAACACCTAAATCATCATTACAATCAACATGGAGCATGTCAACTTGGTGTTCAACAAGATCAGTTATAACGTCTTTGAGAGCACGTTTTTTATCGCTGTATATAGATGCTGATATTTTCATTTTTAGCGGAAATTATTCTCTCAACTAGACAAATTTGAGAAGCTAAAGATAGCAAATCAAAAGCATATACCTTATTCTCTGTTTGAATGTTCAACTGTTTTTCAAAAGTTTGGTCAGTGATTTAATCTGCCACTTACAATTTTGGAATTGTGATTTTTAAAAAACTTTTATTTTCATTTATGTTTAAATGTTGCTTGATAGTCATATGTACCGCTTTAGTGGCCACGAAGTGAATCGCCAATTCTATTCATTCTTATTTTGACTATTATCGTCATGGCTTATTTCATAAGTGTTAATTTTGAAATATGTCAATAACACAATTCATGCGAAACGGTGTTTTTTCCGGAGCTGAAGGCAAAAAAAGTTTAATAGACCTCAATATTCCGATCAATTTCAATGGGAAGATCATTCTTTTCATACACGGCTTCATGGGCTATAAAGATTGGGGCTGTTGGAATTTGGTTGAAAATTATTTCGTTACACTCGGTTATGGATTCTGTAAATACAATGTTTCGCACAATGGAGGAACGATTGAAAATGGGATTGATTTTTCGGATCTTGATGCTTTTTCAGTCAACTCATATTACAAAGAGTATGTTGATACATTAGCAGCGATATCCTATATCAAAGAGCATTCAACTCACCATCAATCAATTTCATTAATCGGCCATTCTCGTGGAGGCGGAATGGCTTTGCTGCAGTCAACAAACGAGACTATTTCTGCCATTGTATCTTGGGCTGGAATCAGCAGTATTGAGAAACGTTTTCCGACAGGTGAAGCTCTAAAAAAATGGAAAGAAAAAGGTGTAAAGTATCATTTAAATAGCCGAACAAACCAGCAGATGCCAAGTAACTATCTTCAATTCGAAGAATTTTGCTTGCACAAAGAACAACTTAACATTGAATCATCTTGCAAAAACTCATTGAAACCAACATTATTGATTCATGGAGACCATGACACATCTGTTCCCATTGAAGAGGGTCATCAATTAGCCAACTGGTTGAATACAAAACTACACATCATCGAAAATGGCGACCACACCTTTGGATCCAAACAACCATGGACAAATAAAGAAATGCCAGAACAACTCCTTCAAGTTTGTAAAATCACTGCACACTTTTTTGAAATGACATTGTTATGAACGATAAGGAAAAAGATGAGAAACGCAAGTTGCTTTCGCAATTGATCAAAATGGCTCAAGCAGAAGATGACTCAAAGTCGATAGAATTTGAGTTTTTGGTGCTTTTAGTAACGCAAATGGGAATTTCTAAGGCTGAACTGATTGAATTGTTTGAGCAATATATTGAGTTAAATCCTCCAAAATTAGAGCACGAGCGCATTCTTCAATTTCAACGTTTGGTATTGATGATGAATTCAGACTATCTAATTGATGAAAATGAATTGAGTTACCTACGACAACTAGGAATCAGAATGGGACTGCATCCAATGGCTTCTGAGGAAGTATTACGTATTATGAATGATTTTCCTAATAACATTGTCCCAACTGAAAAACTCATTGAAATTTTTAAAACGTTTCATAATTAGTTCAAGAACCTTTCAAACTGATCTTCACCTTTTACAATGCAAAAATCCCCACCAAGTTTTCTTCTTCTTTTAGCTATAAATTGATAGGCCGCGTCTCTCACAAACCGAGGAATTAGTATCAATAATCTAAACAACGAAAACGGGAATTTTAGATATTTAGAAAGTTGAATCATCGCTTGCGATCGCTCGTAAAATATGCCATTTTGATATAAATAAAACGTATTAATATCAACCTCATACATGCCATTTTATTGAAAGAAATTCTTTGCAAAGGGAGATTCAATGGCTGAAAAATACAATGCTTTTTTCTTTTCATGCATTAAAATGAATTGAACGACTCGGTTACACAACCCACAATCGCCATCATAAAACACTATTTCCTTCAATTGTCCTTCTTAAATTTATTTCGCTTCACATCAAAAATAAGTTTCTTGAAGAGATTACATCGTTGTCGTTTGTATATTTGTCCGACTTAAAATCGATAAAATGAAAAATGTTGCTGTAATTGGAGCTGGTACAATGGGAAATGGAATTGCTCATGTTTTTGCTCAATTTGGATATAAAGTTTCTTTAATAGATATTTCTCAGGCGTCTCTCGACAGAGGAATAGCAACAATTGGCAAAAACCTTGACCGACAGGTAGCCAAAGAAGCAATTACAGAATCTGATAAAGCTACAACACTTGCAAACCTGACAACTTACACATCCATCGAAGAAGGTGTGAAAAATGTAGATCTTGTTGTTGAAGCTGCTACTGAAAACGTGGATTTAAAACTGAAAATTTTCGCTGATTTAGACAAATTCACTGCTCCAAACGTAATTTTAGCTACGAATACCTCATCTATTTCAATTACACAAATAGCAGCTGTTACTTCTCGTCCAGATAAGGTAATTGGCATGCACTTCATGAACCCTGTCCCTGTGATGAAATTAGTGGAGATTATTCGGGGATATTCTACTTCAGATGAAGTGACCGATTTAATCATGGAGACGTCAAAGAATTTGAAGAAAGTACCAGTTGAAGTGAATGACTACCCTGGTTTCGTTGCAAATCGTATTTTGATGCCAATGATCAATGAAGCAATCATCACATTATTTGAGGGTGTTGCAGGCGTAGAAGAAATCGACACGGTGATGAAACTAGGAATGGCCCACCCAATGGGACCTCTTCAATTAGCAGATTTCATTGGCTTAGATGTATGCCTAGCGATATTAGATGTTTTATACGAAGGCTTCGGAAATCCAAAATACAAAGCTTGTCCATTGCTTGTAAACATGGTTACAGCCGGTAAAAAAGGTGTAAAATCAGGAGAAGGATTCTATTCGTGGACACATGGCACGAAGGATTTAATCGTAGCAGATAATTTCAAGAAATAATGAAGAAAGTCGGTTCATCCGGCTTTTTTTTTATTTGAACAAATCCTTCATCACTTGTCCTTCTGAAACAGGATATTTGAAATGGAGCATTTCAGCAATTGTTTTACTTATATCGATTTGCTCGTACCTGTTCGGAAGCACTGCGTTCATTTTAAAATCAGGTCCCAAAGCAATCATGTAGATTGATCTGCACCCTTCACAATTATCGCCATGACTTACAAAACCATCCTTGTGGCCTTTTGTATGTCGACCATGATCATTGGTAATAAACAAAGTTGTTTTACCATTATAAATACTATCATTTTCAATAAATTTCCATAATTCCAGTGCCTTTTGATCCGTGCGCTGAATTGCCTTTAAATAACCCTCCCACAAATTTGCATGACCATTCACATCGACTTCCAACAAATTGATTAACGTAAGTTTTGGATGATATTGGCCAAGAATTCGAAGTGCGTCCGAAAAGTTTTTTTCGTCAGCGGTATACCCTAAGCCGGAACCATTTATTCCACAAAAAGCCGATGGCACATATTGGTTTCGCCATTTCTTGCTTTTGGTGTTTGCCAGAATATTTAATTTTCCTTTGCTTGCAATAATCCAAGCACTTTCTTTAGATAAGCCTTTTTCTTTCAAAAAATACTGAAAGATGGAAGGATTCTTCGGTAATTCCAATCCGGAATTATTGATGCGTTGATAGACTCCCGTTGTGATAGCCGTGTGTCCTGCATTGGTGTAGGTTGGCCCATTGTTCCGGAAATTCTTTAAAAGCACTCCTTGTGGAGCTAAAACATTTGCGAGGTTTGGAATGTACTTATAGGTTGTATCTCCGAAGGTTTCCGTCATCCGAGGTCCATCGATAACTAAAATCACAATGTTTTCAGTTGTGTATTTTCTATCGGTTGGGAGATCATCATAATTCTTCGTTTGAAATGACAAAATTGCCAATACAAATACAGCTAATGTTGAAGCCAACAAAAATCTTTTTTTACGAAATAAATTCGACCAATTCATTAAGGGAATTTTGGGAATTTAGAAAAATCACGTTCACGTTTTTCGAGGAATGCATTTCTACCTTCGACGGCCTCTTCCGTCATATAGAGTAATCTGGTTGCTTCACCAGCATAAACTTGCTGTCCAACAAGTCCATCATCTATAAGATTGAAAGCAAACTTTGCCATTTTCACAGCGGTTGGACTCTTCGTAAGTATTTCCTGCGCCCAATCATAAGCGAATTGCTCCAGTTCTTCATGGGGAACAACTGCATTTACCATACCCATATCATAGGCTTCTTGCGCACTGTACGATTTCCCCAAAAAGAAGATCTCTCTCGCTCTTTTTTGCCCGACTTGTCGAGCAAGATAGGCTGAGCCAAATCCACCATCAACGCTTGCTACATCAACATCTGTTTGCTTGAAAACTGCGTGTTCCTTGCTAGCAATAGTCATATCACACACAACATGTAGGCTATGTCCACCGCCAACAGCCCATCCTGGTACAACAGCAATCACAACTTTATTCATAAAGCGAATTTGTCGCTGGACATCCAAAATATTAAAGCGATTCACACCATCCTCGCCTTTATACCCAGTTGTTGACCTTACACGTTGATCTCCACCTGAGCAGAATGCCCAACCGCCATCTTTCGGAGATGGACCTTCTCCAGTCAGTAAGACAACACCCGTTTGCTGGTCTTCATGCGCATGAATAAGTGCATCCAATAATTCAGCTGTCGTTTTTGGACGAAATGCATTCCGACATTCTGGTCGATTAAATGCAATGCGCGCGACACCATTTGCTCTTTGGTATGTAATATCTTGGTAATTCTTTACCGTTTTCCAGTCAATAGTGTTCATGAGAAGGGGTTCAAGAGTTCAATGGGTTCAATGGTATGAAAAAATCAAATTACAGAGGTAAAATTAAAATCTATTTTGATACTAAGAACCAAAGGGCGTATACATAGTTGTTCCATTTTGTTTGTATTCACTGATCATCACATCATACATGCCTTTCGCATCGACAATTAAACTATTTGCCTCTCCAATTTTTACTTTTTTCATCACTCCTCGTTCTATAAAAAGTGGAATCAAGTCATCACATCGGCGTTTTTTACTTTGGTCAGGATGATGCACCTTGGTTTTCATTGTCAAAATCTCCCCATTCTGCAATTTCACTTTCACTTCAAATAATTCAGGATAATACACTTGAAATTTAAAATCCTCTACAGCATCTTCAAGTGTATGCAGATTAGTACCTGCATTATCTAAGGTCACACCTAAATAAAGAATTTTTCCTTTCTTTTCGTATAGCTTATAGAATGGACTACTTGCATTGTAGGGTGTATCATTTCCAAAATGATCTTTTGTAAACCAATCAGCATCGGGACCAATGCACGAAACGGGTTCCGTTGGATGGGCGCTGCGCCGTGATCCAGGTAATTTTCGAAAATACTCAGAGACAGCCCCCAACTTTGAAGGTGTATTGATTACATCAAATAGTTCTAATGTGCGGATATATTCCAATTGAAAAGACGCATTTGGTGAATTCGGCATTAACAAATTACCATTTGAACCAACTGCTAACAAAAGTGCATCTACAACATCTTTTGCTCCATTTTCAACAAAACCTATTTTCGAAAGGCTAGAATGTACAAGAAGTGAATCTCCTTCATAAATGCCTATTTCCTTAAATTGATCAAGCAAATCACTTTTAGTAAGCACCACGCCTTGTTTCCGTTGTCCTTCAAGTTCCGAATTTCTTAACTTCTTTTTATGTGATCTGTACCACATTAAAAGAAAATTTGGCGTCAATGAGCGAATCAAATTCCTCATTTTACTGGGAAATAAATTTATAAGTTATAGTACCTTCTTGTTGAACTGGAGCAGAACCTGAATAATTAAAACGTGATTTTTTTGCATATGCTACAGCTTGTTCAATCATACACTGATTAGAACCACCAGAAGCGGTTGGTACAGCTGAAATCACATCACCATTTTGATTCACCTTAATATGCACTGTAATTGTGCCAGCTGAACCGTAACCACAAGTATATCCTGGATTGCGCACCCAGTAATTATCATTCTGGTGTGGATTCCTTCCTTTCAAGGCCCAATCAACCATTACATTGCCGGCATAAGCAGTTGACCCTCCGGACTTCTGTGAACTTTCTTTTTTAGCGTTATTGTTATTTCCTGTTGTTGATCTCTCTTTTTGACGCCTCACCATTTCATCCGAAATAGCCTGTCTTTTTGCCGCACCTCCCGCCTCTTCAAACAACTTCTTCTCATAATCCTTTACAGATTGTTCAACATTTTTTTCTGATTTGTTTTGGTCCCAATTTTCTTGGGATCGCTCTCTTGTGTCGTTTCGATCCCTTGCAATATTCTTGACATTATCCATTGAATTGTTCTGCTCTATCATCACATCCTCTGGAGTTATTTCCAATTGGTCTTTTTCAATGCGGACTTCGGGTTGATCAGCAAATGGATCTATGGGGAAATACTGTTCGTAAATATCCATTTGTAAATAAATAAATACACCCGTGAAGATTGCAAAAGCAGCAACGATGCCCAATTTGTATCTGTCGAAGAAGTTTAAAAAACTATTCACGGTTGCTCTATCGGTTGAATGATCCTTTTTTCCGGAAGATACAAATATTGTACCTCTTGATTGATTGTCATTACTAGAAATTCTTTATCCATCAATCGAATGTCTTCATAAACGACTGCTAAAACTGTATCTCCTTTTGATGTTAAAACACCATATTTTGTTCCATCATAGACTAATAACAACTCTTTATTAAGACGTGAAATTGCCTTGAAATTCATTGGAATTAAAAAATTCCCCTTTTGATCAATCAAACCTTGTAAACCATTAAGCTCGACAATGGCAGCACCATCTTTAAAACTTTCCGCATAGGAATAGCTTGGCTGAACAACAATTTTACCGAGCAAATCAGTAAATCCCCATCCTTTTCCTTTTGTATAAGCCATGAGTGAACTTACATCTCCGAGATCATTAAAGCTAGCTGGCAATACGATCTTTCCATTTTTATCAATTACACCGTATTTCCCTTTTAATTTCACAATTGTAAAATTTGATGCAAATTGACCGCGTTTGGCATAATTAGGGAATGTTTCATAAATGGCCGGAATCACGGTGTTTCCTGCTAAGTCCATGTACCCAATTTTACCGCCTTGCACAAACAATGACCGATCTAAGGTTGGTTTTAAAATTTTGTCAAACTGCGCTTTCACAACAATTTGACAGTTTCTTTTCATGATTCCATAAAGGCCTTCCTCTTCAAAAATCAGCAGAGTGTCGTTGTAGAAGTCAATCTCTTTATATCCCGGAGCCACAGCGTATGTGCCGTATTGATCAATGTACGCTTGATTCTCTCCAGTTTGGATTTTAGCGAATCCATCAATAAAGGAAAAAGCATCTGTATATTTTTCAGTCAAACGTAAATTATAATCTGCATCGTAGTAACCATAAAGGCTATCTTTTTTTCCGAAGGCAAGTCCTTCTGAAAGACTACCCAAATCATCAAATTCAATCGGAAAAATCTTGTTGCCAGAACGATCAATCATTCCAAATTTACCGCCCTTTTCAACAACAGATCTGCCTTTCTCGAAATCATTTACGGAATTGAAAGTATAAGGGATAATTAATTTATTTCCTTTATCAATGAAGCCATAAAAACCATCTTTCATGACCGATGCTAATCCTTCACGAAAAAATCCAGCTTGATCATAACTCGGCTCAATGACAATATTGCCCTCATAATCCATGTAACCATACTGCTCTCCTTGGTTAAATGGTAGAAGTTTTTGCTTGAAATTTTTCACATCCACCTCTAACTCTTCCACATAAGGATAATAAGGGTAATCATTCCTGAATTGATCTATGCGGTCTTCACTGAACTCATTCATGTAGAGCTGATATATTTTCCTCCATGCAAAACCAACATTTCGATTGGACGGATAGGACTTTACAAAACCACTGTATGCTTCAATCGTATTTGGACCAGTGATCAATTGATAAATTTTGTCTTCTGCATCTCGAACATAAGGACTTTCAGGGCATATCGAAATAAACTCAAGGTAAGATGAAACAGATCCAGCCTTTGTTAATTCTGAATACTGAAGATCTTGAAATCTCAATCTTGCTTTGTTGTAAAATTCACTGTAGGGGTATTTCTCTAAAAATTCTTTGATACTCGCAGATGTATTCATTTTCATTGCGTTCCCAAATGCAATAGAATCTCGAAGATGAGTCGCAATATAAAATTCATTAGCCCAAGGATGACCTGTAATAAATTGTTCGTAGGCTTCTATTGTATTTTCTTTAGCAACTCTTTTGTAAAACTCACTGCTAATATCTGTTCGTAACAATAGAATATTCATATAATCATTGCCGCCAGAAACGTTATGAAAGGAAGCTTTTCCTTTTTCATCCAGTAAACCATAAGATTGATCAGCTATTGAAATGTAATACAGCGCTGAATCATTATTGTGAAAAGGATTATCAGATCTAGAATAGATGGTTGCCAAACCAAATGATGCCTCTACCTTCTTTTTTTTTAGCGACTTTTCAAATAGCTTTTTCGCTTTGAAATAATTATACTCTTTCAAGGCACTGTATGCTTTTTCAATCCTCGATGCCTGAACTTTTAAAGAAAGAATCAGAACGAGAAAAACAAATATGAAATTTCTTAAAGCTATCACTTTATAGTTCATCAATAACATTAACGCTTTTTAGCGACTCAGGTTTCAATAAAAACAAAAAAGCCTCCTATCGCATGACAGAAGGCTGAATATGTTCTAACTACCTTATTACTTAAGGTGACGTCCGTAACGGTTTTTGAACTTATCAATTCTTCCTGCTGTATCCACGAACTGCACGATACCTGTAAAGAATGGATGAGATTTGTGAGAAATATCCAATTTTACAAGTGGATATTCATTCCCATCTTCCCACTTGATTGTTTCGCTAGATGTTGCGCATGACGGACAAACAAACGAATAGTCATTTGACATATCTTTGAAAACAACCAATCTATAATCTTCAGGATGTATATCTTTTCTCATTTTGATGTGTTTTTTCTTACTGTATTCCCTAAAACGGGATGCAAAGTTAAAATAATCTTTTTAAAAACTTCAACTTTTTGAATTAAAATATTGTTGAATCTAAATCGTTATTTTTGAAATCAGTTTTTAAATAAGTGCGAAAATACCTTTTTATCTTTATTCTGTTTGGACTTGCATCATTTGGATTGCAAAGTTGCAAGAAACCTTTACTTACTTCAAAGGGTAATTTGGGATTTTCTGTTGATACCTTAGTTTTTGACACCATTTTTACAACTATCGGTTCAACAACACAGCAGTTTAAGATATACAACAATGAGAATCGAACTGTTACGATCGACGAAATTGAATTAATGGGTGGAGAAAATTCCCCCTTTAGAATGAACATTGATGGTTTAATGGGCACATCTCTTAGCGGCATTGAATTGGGTGGTAATGATAGTTTGTACGCTTTTGTAGAGGTAACACTCAATATTAATGGTCAAACTCTACCATTGGTTGTAGAAGACTCTATCCGCTTTAGAACAAATGGAAAAGATCAATATGTCAAGTTAGCTGTTTGGGGACAAGACATGTACTACCACTACTCCAATTTTCAAGCTGGAATTTTAGACCTTGAAGAAGGTACCTGGGCAAACGATAAACCCCATGTAATATATGGCGCTGCAATTATCGATTCTGCTAAAACTTTAACTATACCTGCAGGCACAAACATTTATCTGCATAAAAACGCCTTACTCTATAATTACAAAGGAACACTTAATATAAATGGCTCACTTGGACAGGAGGTGACGTTTCAAGGCGACCGTTTAGAATCAATGTACGATGACGTTTCTGGTCAATATTATGGAATCTATTTCCATGAAGCTAAACCATCAGTGATCAATTATGCCATCATCAAAAATGGAACTTCAGGTGTTCATCTATATTCCCGTGAGGCCGGTTCGTCGTCATACACCCTGACAATTACAAATACTATAATTGAAAACAATGCGCGGTATGGAATTTTTATATATTCAGGAGCTAAAGTAAAAGCCGAGAATTGTGTAATCGCCAGAAATGGAAACCACGCATTATTGGTTTTAGAAGGTGGAGATTTTAATTTCAACCATTGTAACCTCTTAGGTTATAGTTCAACTAGTTCAGGCACACCTGCAATCGGAATAAGTAATTACTACAATGATTATGCGAATGGCGTAACAAATGTTGGATCAATCAATGAAGGAAAAATATACAATAGTGTTGTATATGGAAATGAGACAAGTGAAATAGTATTTGACACGCTGAGTGATGCAGCAATCGTTCTAAATTTTGACATTAGAAATTGCGTCATTAAAAGAGAAACTGCAGCCACGGAGGCCTATTATTCAAACATTTTTTGGAACACTGCTCCTCTCTTTAACGATGTGAGCAATGACGATTATTTATTTCCTTTATCTTCTCCATTAAACAACAATGGCGACCCTACTCTTTCCTCTCCGCCTGTATTGTTTGATATTAAAGGAATAGCAAGGTCGATCAGCACACCAGATCTAGGTGCTTACGAAAACTAACAAATGGTCC